>Ga0123357_10003002_pt1 | contig 19110 bp, 16 predicted proteins | sample TergutEmb28metaG_FD_89873 | JGI IMG/M metagenome (GOLD analysis project Ga0123357, IMG submission 89873) | Embiratermes neotenicus P4 segment gut microbial communities from Petit-Saut dam, French Guiana - Emb289 P4 | ecosystem: Host-associated > Arthropoda: Insects > Digestive system > Gut ...
TGCCCAACACCTGCTTTTGATACGGTATGCCTACATATTGGTTCTTAAAGGTGTCGTCGCCCGCAGGCGTTTTGCCTTCCTTGTAAAGAGCAATGTCTGCATCATTAAGGGCGACGCCTGCTATGCTGACGCTATTCAGGTCAAACTCCACGTAGCTGGCAGTTACGTCAAAAGGCCTGTCCGTACCCGGCTGTGCCGTGACTTTTACCACCCGGTAGCGGTCATAAATCCATCCTGTCGGCGGTGTTCCCAACTCCTCTATCAGGAAGTAGTTGTCACCTGCAACCAGATCGGTCGCGGGAAACGACGATTTAGAATAGGTGGTGATTGCTCCGTTAAAATTCCCAGTTAAACCCCAGCCGCTGCCAGAAGTAGCTCCATAGCCATCGGGAAGATTATACCAGCTGCCTACAGAAGCGCCGGATGCATCAATTTTAATAGCGCGAAACGGATAATAGCTGTAATTTCCGGGCGGGTTGCCCAGCACCTGCTTTTGATAGGGTATGCCCACATATTGGTTCTTAAAGGTGTTATCGCCTGCCGGTGTTTTTCCGCTCTGGTAAGGGGCCAGGTCAGCCGTGCTGATGGTATAGCCCGGTATATCAACAGTGCTCAGGTCAAACTCAACATACTGCGGCGTAGTGCTGAGTTTAAGCGCGTAGGAGGGCTGCGTAGTGTCCACCACCGTTGTTATTTCTATTACCCGGTAGCGGTCATAAATCCATCCGGCAGGAGCTGTGCCCTGCTCGGCGATCAGGAAGTAGTTGTCCCCCAAAGTCAGCTGGGACAAAGAAATAGTGGCTTTGGAATAGGCGCCGATTGTTCCGTTATACAGTCCGGTCAATCCCCAACCATAGCCAGAGGTATAGCCATATGCATCAGGAAGGTTAAACCAGGTACCTGTGGCGGCGCCGGACGCATCAATTTTTATAGCCTTGAATGGGAAATAATTGGAGCTTCCGGGCGGGTTGCCCAGCACCTGCTTTTGATAGGTGATCGTGGTCGAAAGGCACTGGTTTTTAAAGGCGTTATTAGTCAGCGTCTTGTTGCCCGGGTAAAAACCGCCGCTTGTGTATTTCGCGTCGATGGTATAGTCGGTGATCTTTACAGAAGACAGGTCATATTGGACAAAGTCGACGCTGTCCACTTTCAGCGCATACAGTCCTCCCGGGAGTGGCGTGGATGTGTCGTCAATTACCGTTACTTTTGCCACCCGGTAGCGGTCATAGATCCATCCCGACGGCTCTGTGCCGGTCTCCTCGATCAGAAAATAGGAAACGCCCTTGTTAAAGCCCCTCACCGTAGCGGTGGTAGACACTATTGTCCCGTTATTAGGCGCCGTCAGAGAGTTCAGGCTGATCCAGTTCCCCGTGGCGTTTCCGGACGCGTCCAGTTGAATGCCGCGGTATGAAAACGTCGTGGACGTCCCGGCAGGGTTGCCCAGCACCTGCTTGGTATAGGTTATGGTCGCATCAGCCGTCGTCTTGACGTAGCTGTTCGTGAAGTTCCGGTAGGCGCTGGTGGCGTCAGTCGAGGTGACCCAGGGATCCGCCAGATTGGTCCGGTATTCATAGGTCGTTGGCGTAGCGCCCGAATTTACGGTCACTCTCACGTATCTCGGGGCCGTATCGGAGGTCCATTCACTGCCGGTGTCGTATCCCGTCTCGGTAATTTTGAAGTAATACGTTCCCTGGTTCAGCACCAGCGGGACGTTAAAGTCCTGGCTTATGGTCTGGGTGAAGTCCATCGGGACGCTCACGGTGGTGCTGTAGGCCTGTGCCCCCGTCAAAGCCGCCCCGTTTGAGTCGGTCATCACCACGCTGAAGTCAAAGGTGAAACTTCCTGCCGGCCGGTCGCCTGCAATCGTCTTTCTCAGCGGGATGTTAATGTCTTTTCTGGGGAAGCAGGGGATCTGCAGGCTCCGGCACGGGTACCCGAATTTTGCATAGCCGGTAATGATCGGCTGGTAATTTTCACTTTCCTGGCTGCTGTTGAGCAGAATGTCGCCCCTGATGCTGCCGTTGACCAGCGAGAGCCGGGTTTGCTCGCGGACCGACATGTTCACGGTGCCGCTCCCAAATATATAAATCAGGTCGCCCGGCTTGATTGGTATGTCGGTGGTTCCGGCCACTTTATTGGAGGCGTCTAACCCGCCGACATAGATGGCAATATCGCTGGGGCCGGTGCAGCTCAGCAGCAGATCATAGGACGTGTCGCCGTCCGGCAGGTCTCCGACCGAAGGATAGTATCCGCTTCTGCCAACGCTCAGCTGTCCGGTATTGGTATCAAAGGAGGCGGTAATATCAAGCACGCTGACCGGATCGCTGGAGGAGGGGTTTGCAATATAGTACTGATTTGCCATCTGGAGAAGCCTGGTGGCGATTTGCGGATAGTAATCGGGCGGGATTCTCTTTATCAGACCGGTCGTCAGGTAATCCTTGGTCAGAATGGTCGTCGAAAGGGAGTTCAGGTTGTCCCCCCAGTCGTTCATGTCGGTAACATAGTGCCAGGTGCTTGGGTTGGCCGGATTAAACGCCGGAGAATTGTTTGCCACAGCGTCTTCGTAGGCCCAGACAAAACAGTTCATAAGAATCAGGCGCATTTCAGAGGTGCAGGCATCAGTTCCGGTGCCCAGACCGGTAAATGACCCGTCAGGGTAATACCCAAATAACTGCTGGAATTCTTCGAGAGAAAGCTTGGCGCCGTAATCAGGGCTTGCCAGCGCAAGCGCCAGCGCCGAGGCCATGTTGTCTCTTTTGCCCGCCGAGCCGTTGCGGTCTAACGTGTAGGTATCTCCATTGGGGGGAGCAGTCAACTCTTTCCTCATGCAGTACGCAAGGAAGGTCTGGTTGGGATTGCCCGACGGATTAATGTCAAAACGTCCATCCTTGTACACAAAGGCGTCATGCTGATCTGCGATGGTATAGGTGGTGTTTGTTGCAAATCCACCATAGTCATTAGTCGCGGTAGTGTTCGGGGTGCTGTAAACAAAATCCTGCGTCCCGCCAGAGACCGTCGCCGTCAGGGCAGGATGCGACATCAGCATCGCTGTCACAACTATGGCGCCGGCGCAAAGCGGCGCCCCTATCGCGATCATGAGCTTTTTGCGCTTCCTTTTCGTAAGAGCATTTTTTACGAATAAGCCAAGATTTTGCATTTCACCCATCCCCTTTTATTGTTTTATCTGGTGATTGCTCCCCGAATGTTCCCTCTGTATAACCCCTTGATGTATTTCGCGCCATTCCCTGAGCTGCGAAAATTAATACTGTTTATTGTATTACAAGGAATTCTAATTGCAACCTTTTTTGTCCTATAACTTGGTGCGCGGCATTTTTGATTGGCTTGGGGTTGGATTCTGGCCGCGGAATTTGGGAGGGGTTCTCCGGATGAAAGCGCCGGCGATTTGGAGATTTTCAGCGGATCAGCATGGCGTCGCCAAAGCTGAAAAAGCGGTAGCGTTGCGTGACCGCTTCGCGGTAGGCGGCAAGAATGTGCTCGCGACTGGCAAAGGCCGAAACGAGCATAACCAGCGTCGAGCGTGGCACATGGAAGTTCGTGATGAGCGCATCGACCACGCGGAAGTTGAAGCCCGGCAGGATGTAGAGCGAGGTGGGGCCGCCGACACTGGAGATCAGCGGGGAGGCAGCATCACCGACCGTCGCGTCCTCGACACGATTGTTTAGTTGAGCTCTCGCAGAGCTTTGACTGTCTGCGGAGTGCTCCGTGTCGGCGATACCGCCTCCCCGCTGATCTCCAGCGTCTTGATTGGAGACGGAGAGGGAGGGGGAGGCGGAGTGCGATGGGTTGACAGCCCAGCTCGGCCCATCGAAAGCAGCAAGCTTAGGAGCAGAGAGAGCGGCGGATTCCAGGGCGCGGACGACGGTGGTGCCGACGGCGATGATGCGATTGCCGCGGGCGCGGGTCGCGTTGATTGCCGCGGCGGCCTCGGGCGATACATAGTAGTACTCCGTGTGGATGGCATGTTCCGCGGGGTCGTCTTCGGTGACAGGTCGGAAGGTGTCGAGCCCCACGTCAAGACGCAGCTTCGCCAGGCCAATGCCGCGGTCCTGGGCGGCCTGGAGCAGCTCCGGGGTGAAATGCAGACCCGCGGTGGGCGCTGCCGCCGAGTGCTCGTCTTCGGCATTGGCATAGACCGTCTGGTAGAGCTCTGGGTCATCGACCGTGCGCGTGATATAGGGCGGCAGTGGGGTCTCGCCGATGGCGTGTAGCGCGGCAGAGACCGTATCGCCAGGCGCGGTGGCGCTGAAGCGCACGAGCCTGCGCCCTGCGTCGCGGCGCTGGGTGATCTCTGCTGTCAGGCGCCCGTCACCAAAGCTGAGCGTGTCACCGGAGCGGATGCGTTTGCCCGGGCGCGCCAGACACTCCCAGGCAGCGCCCGCCTTGTCTTCCTGCCTGAGCAAGAGCAGCTCCGCCGCTCCCCCGCCGGCGCGCATCCCGCGCAGGCGAGCGGGCAGGACCCGGGTCTCATTGACGACCAGCAGGTCGCCCGGGTTCAGGTAGTCGAGGATGTCGGTGAAACGCCGATGCTCGCAGGCGCCGGTTTCGCGGTCCAGCACCAGCAGACGGCAACTGTCACGCGGCTCGGCCGGCGTCTGGGCAATCAGCTCTGCGGGGAGCTCGTAGTCGAAGTCGTCAGTGCGCATCAGGCGCTCCTGCTTTCTGTGGCTGGAACAGCGGGGCTACAGAGGCTTTCTTGCGAGCGGCCTTGCGGGCTGCACGCTGCTCCTGCGCCTCGCGCTTCGACGGCAGGCAGCCGCAGTAGTTCTGCACATAGATGCCAGCTGCGCGCGCCGCATTCTGGCTTTCGCGGTAATCCGGCGAAAAATCGATGTCGAGGTAGCGCAATCCCTTAGGTTCGTGTCGCAAGTTCTCAACAGCGCGCTGGCCTTCTTCGGCGATGAGGTCGGGCAACTGATACGGGCTGATCGTAAGCGTGGTCGTCAGGGCGTCGGCGCCTCGACCTGCCGCCCAGCGTGCCGCTCGCCCCAGGCGCAGCGCGTAGCACTGCCGACAGCGCTCCGGAACCTGCTGGTCTGCCGCTGTGACCTCTTCCCAGGCTTGAGGATCATACTCAAGCTCAACCGCCTCGATACCCTGCTGCGCGCAGTATGCCACCCACGCGGCGCGGCGTTGCTCATACTCTTCGACCGGAGCAATGTTGGGGTTGTAATAGAGCAGCGTGATGTGGTCTGCGCTCACCGGCTCGCCCGCGCGCGTGGCCGCGCGTCCCGTCGCCAGACGCTCATAGGACTTGATCGTGCACGGCGTGCAGCAGGCGTGCAGAACCAGATGGTCAACGTGCACGACGCTCAGCGTCCCTCATGATGCTGGGGGCCGTCATCCGCGCCGCCCGCCGCATCCACGCCGCCGCCCTCGGCTTCTGCCTGAGACGCAGCCCTGAGGTGCTCCAGGGCCTGATCGGCCTGCACGAGCGCCTCGCGCGCCTCGGCGTTATTCTGGCGCGCCTCGACCGCCATCTGCTCATATTTTTCCGCGTCAATCTTATACTGCGGCTTTTTGCGAAAGAACGTCAGGTACTTGCGCTGCGATATCAGAAGGACCACAAAGACGACCAGTATGGCCCCGCAAACCAATACCAGGGCCGTCAGGTCAGCGTTGCTCAGATGCGAGATATCGACGTTCATTTCATGAGTCGCGCGCTCTTGCGCGCCGCCTCCTGGGCCACACAGGCGTCGATGGTATTGCGCATCAGACACGCGCGCGTCATCACGCCAACCCCGCCGGGTACCGGAGTGATGGCGCCGGCAACACTGAGAGCCGACTCAAAGTCAACGTCGCCGACCAGCGTCCCGTCTTCTGTACGATTGATGCCCACGTCAATGACCGTCGCCCCGGGCTTGATATAGCTGGCGTCGATCATCTGCGGGCGCCCAACCGCAGCCACCAGGACGTCAGCCTGACGGCAGACCGCCGGCAGGTCCCGGGTGCGCGAGTGGCAGATGGTCACGGTCGCGTTGCGCTCCAACAGCAAAAAGGCCTGCGGTTTGCCCACGATATTAGAGCGGCCAACCACGACCGCGTGCTTTCCCTCCAGCTCGATGCCATACTGGTCAAGCAGCACCATGACGCCGGCAGGCGTACACGGACGCATCCCCGGCTGACCGCGCAGCAGACGCCCCAGGTTGGTTGGATGAAAGCCGTCAACGTCTTTGGCAGGATCAATGCGCTCCACAACCGCTTCTTCGTCAAGACCCGCCGGGAGCGGCATCTGCACCAGAATGCCACTTACGCCCGCGTCAGCATTCAGCTCATCAATGAGCGCGTTAAGATGCTCCTGGCTTGTATCGGCGGGCAGACGATAGTCACGCGCAATGATGCCGACCTGCTCGCAATCGCGCTCTTTCATGCGCACGTAAGACTGGCTGGCCGGGTCGTCGCCCACAAGCACCATCGCCAGAGAGGGAGAGGCGCCCGTCTCCAGCTTAAAACGCTCTATGAGCAGGCGCACGTCCGACTTAACCAGCGCCGCAATCATGCGCCCATCAATTATTTGGGCCGTAGCCGCCCTCGCTGTGTTTGCCGTGTTCGCTTTGCTCACCGTTTGCCTCTCTCTTCATGCCAGCAGACCGGTGCACTCGGGTGATTCTGTGCGATTTTGGAGCAAGATCGCCACCGGAACGCTGCGCGCGCTATGATGAATCCAAGTATCAAGTGTAGCGCAAGACGCAATCCGCGTCTGGCGTCAGAAAGGGGCTCTCATGACCGAAGCACTCACCGTTTCCACACCGGTTTTCACGACTGACATCCTGTCCGCTGATGATTTTACAAAAAAGCACACGCCGTATATCGAAATTGAAGAGCTTGAGGGGGCCGCGCACGTCACGGTCAAGCTGGGCTACTACGTGGCGCATCCCAACAAGCCCGGGCATTTCTTCGACCGCATCGAACTGTCCTGCAACGGCGCGCCCGTCGCCTTCTTCTCCGGCACGCCACAGACTGTCGAGTCCCAGTTCTCAACCGTACTCAACGTCGAGCCCGGCTCCGAGCTGGTAGCAATCGCCCACTGCAACCTACACGGCTCCTTCGCCGCCAAAACCACCGTGTAGGTACAGAAAACAGAACGCCTGCGGCGCCCTGTTTTTAAAGGAACGTCGCGCCGTTGGCGCTCGTGGCAAACGCCTTAGAAGGCGTTTGCCACACTGATACTGGGCAAACAAGCTGTAACTCATGTGTAACGCGTGCAGGCTCGGCGCATGGAAACACAGAGGAGCGGTTTTTTGCATCAAATTTACGGTTATTGGGTGGTTTTCAGTGGGTTCAAGCCCGAAATAGGTCGTTTGCGCCACAAATCAGCCAAAAACCACCCAATAACCGTAAATTTGATGCAAAAGTCAGTGAAAGCGATGTCAAGTCTCAATCGGGAGGGGTAAGCCTCTTTTATCGCCTTGCGGTCGTCTGTTCTGGCGTTAGTTGGAATTGTTCTGATTGGCAGCCGATCGTAGTGCGCGGGGACCCGGCGCGCGTTGCCCGGGGTGGCAGCAACATGCATCAATGCGTAGGGAGCGACGCCCTTGGCGTCCCGCCCGATTCCAATTTTTGCTGCGCTATTCCTCGAACAGGGAGTCTTGTTGGGCGCCACCGCACTCGGGGTGAGGCAGGCCGAGGTGGTCGTAGGCGCGCGCGGTGGCCTGGCGGCCCTTGGGCGTGCGCACGATCAGGCCGTTTTGCAGCAGGTAGGGCTCGTAGACATCCTCAAGACTATCTGCCTCTTCGCCGGTGGCAGAAGCCAGCGTGGTCAGCCCCACGGGACGCCCGGCAAACGTCTCTGCCAGGGTGCGCAGGATCTTGATATCCATCCAGTCAAGGCCCAGCTCGTCAACTTCAAAGAAGCCGAGCGCCTCGCGCGCCAGCGCCTCAGTCACCGGAGCGGCGGGGCCCACATTAACCTGCACGTAGTCGCGCACGCGCTTGAGCAGCCGGTTGGCCAGGCGCGGCGTTCCGCGGCTGCGCGAGCCAATCTCTGCCGCGCCGTCGCCGTCGATGGTCACACCCAAAATCGTTGCGCTGCGAATGATGATGTCAGACAGCTCCGCCGGGCTGTAATAGTCCAGGCGGAAGTTCACGCCAAAACGGTCACGTAGCGGGTTTGAGAGCAACGCGGTACGCGTAGTCGCCCCAATCAGCGTGAAGTGCGCAATGTCGAGCGTGAGCGAACGCGCCGCCGGCCCCTTGCCGATCACAATATCAAGCGTGAAGTCCTCCATGGCCGAGTAGAGCACCTCTTCGACCGCGCGCGACAGCCGGTGGATCTCGTCGATGAAGAGCACGTCGCCGGGCTCCAGATTCGACAGAATTGCCGCCAGGTCACCAGCGCGCTCGATGGCAGGGCCGCTCGTCTGCTTGATGCCAGCGCCCAGCTCATGGGCGATGACGGTCGCAAGTGTGGTCTTACCCAGGCCGGGAGGGCCGGAAAGCAGCACGTGGTCAAGCGGCTCTGAGCGCTGCAGCGCCGCGGTGATGAGCACCCGCAGGTTCTCTTTAACGCGGCTCTGGCCCAGATAGTCATCCAGCGTGGTCGGGCGCAAGGTGACGTCGGCGGCGTCCTCGCCTGCCGTGGCAGCTCCAGAAACAAAACGCACATCAGGCGCGGCGTCTGCAGGGTTAAATCCCGCGCCTTGCGGGCTGGCATCAGAGCTATCGGCTTCCCAGCGGGTACTCGGCATTTACGCACCTCCGCCCAACCGGTGCAAAGCGTACTTCAAGAGCGCGGCGGTGTTGCCCTCTGCGTCTGCGCCCACCAGCGCCTCGGCGACCTCGACCGGCGCAAAACCCATGGCAAAGAGCGCTGCCTGCACCTCAGCTAAGGCAGAAGCTGCAGCGGGAGTAGCAGCGGCGCCTGTGCCTGTGCCAGCTCCCGGCAAGCCACCGGCGCCGAGTACGGCTCCCAGTTTACCCTTAAGCTCCAGGATCATGCGCTGCGCCGTTTTTTTGCCGATGCCCGACACGCTGGAAAGCATCGCCACGTCTTCAGTTGCAACCGCGTTGGCCAGAAGCGTCGGCGTCAGAGCGGAAAGCACCGCCAGCGCCACTTTTGGCCCGATGCCCGATACAGAAATCAGCGCCAGAAACGCGGTGCGCTCCGCAGGCTCAGCAAAGCCGTAAAGCGCGATCTCGTTCTCGCGCAGGTGCAGGTAGGTATAGAGCAACACGTCGTCGCCTACGGCGCCCAGGCCCGCGAGGGTCCCGGTTGGGACGCTTACCAGATAGCCAACGCCACTGACGTCGATCACGACCGCATCGGTGGTCTTGTCCGCGATGGTTCCGGCCAGAAACGCGATCATAGGGCCGCCTCTTTTGCTGGCGCCATCTGTGTGACTTTCTCCGGGCAGAGGCGCGCCACCTCTGCGCGCCCTACAGAGTCATTGCCTGGCCGTGGCAATTGCCCAGCGCCGGTGGCGTCTTGAGAGCGTTGCGCTCTCTGCGCCGCCATCTTGCCAGCGCCGCGTATCAGCAGGGCGTGGGCCAGGGCGATCGCAAGGGCGTCGCTGCAGTGGTCGGGCTTGGGGTCATGATCCAGGCCCAGCTGCAGGCGCACCATGTAGGTCACTTGCGCCTTCTCGGCCCCGCCAACACCAACTACGACCTGCTTGACCTGCCGCGGCGGATACTGCCCGGCTTCCAGGCCAAAATCAGCAGCCGCAAGTATCGCCGCCGCCCGAGCCTCCCCCACAGAAAACGCCGCCTTGGCGTCCGCGCCAAAAAACACATCTTCAAGCGCGCACTCATCAGGGTGATAGGTCTCGATAACCTCAGCAATCCCCTGATGGATGGCCTGCAGACGCACACCAATTGCGTCGCCAGACTTTGTATCGATGCAGCCGTAGGCGCGCGCGCGCATCCGCGAGCCCTGGGCCTCGATGACGCCCCAGCCGGTATGCAGCAAGCCCGGATCGACGCCCAGGATGATCATTTCAACACTCCCGCAAAATAAAGCGCCACATAGATGAGCGCCAGACACAACAACAGCAATACAAACCAGTGAGCCGCTCCGCCTTTTGCAGGGTTACTCATCAAGCTCGTCGAGTTGTTCATCGGTCAAATCCATCGTGTGATAGACCGTTTGTACGTCATCGCTTTCTTCCAAGCGCTCGATCAGACGCATGACCTTCTTCGCGTCTGACGTTGAAATCTCCTGAGGATTGGTCGCGATCATCACAAGATCAGAACCGGTCACCTCAACGCCTGCGTCGCGCAGTCCCTGGCGAACGATCGCGACCTCATCAGGCTTGGTCCAGACCGAAATCTCATCGTCATCGACCTCGAAATCCTCTCCGCCTGCATCGGCGACAGCCATCATGAACTCGTCCTCATCGAACTCCGCTGCTTTCTCGACCAGGATCTGACCACGACGCTCGAACTGAAACGCGACCGATCCGCTCGTGCCCAGATTGCCGCCATGTTTGGAGAAAGCCGACCGTACGTCGGCAGCAGTACGGTTGCGGTTATCGGTAAGCACTTCCACATAGATGGGAACGCCTGCTGGGCCGTAGCCCTCATAGACAATCTCTTCGAAAACCGCCCCGTCGGCGCCGATGCCGCTCGCCTTGGCGATGGCCGCGTCAATTTTGTCCTTAGGCAGACTGTAGGACTTCGCCTTATCGACAGCGGCCTTCAGCGTTGCATTGTTTGCAGGGTTCGGGTCGCCCTCTTTTGCTGCAACGTAAATGATACGGGTGAGCTTGCCGAAGAGCGCCGAGCGCTTTGCGTCCTGAGCCCCTTTGCGATGCTTGGTGGTCGCCCACTTTGAATGTCCAGACATAAAGCTGTGTGCCTTTCCGTAGAGAGAAATTGGGAGTGAAATATCACGCTTAAAAGTATATCATTGCCACCCCGAACAAAGGCGCGCCGGGGTCGTCGCGCCCTACGGGGCGAGTGCCAGCCAAGGCCGTCATAGCTAACGCCAGCTGACAGAATTAACAGAATTACCCCAGGGGTAATTCTGTCAGATTACCTGGAGGTCAGCCACAACAAACACCCCGAATGACAGAATTACCCCTGGGGTAATTCTGTCATATCATTGCCGCCCCGAACCCAGGCGCGCCGAGTCGTCGCGCCCTACACAGGCTTTGCCAATTGGGACGGGTGCCTGCTGGCGCCTGATGACGTAATGGGGACTGTCGGCTTTCGTCGGTTGGCGTTAGCTGGTAAACGTTGTGACTGGCAATAGTTGTGTAGGGCGCGACGACCCCGGCGCGCCTGGGTTCGGGGCGGCAGAAAACCCAGAGCGCTATGCGCTTGTTTTAGCTTCTTCGATGAGGTCCGCTAACCCGGCCAGGCCGCTCTCGAAGTTCACGCCGTAGCGGTTGTCCGTGCGCGCCTCATAGCTGCGCTGAATGCAAGCGACCGTGAAGCGCACGGCCGCCTCGGTCGCGGCGCTCAGGCTTGCGCCGCACACCAGCGCCGCCACCAGCACCGAGCCAAAGACGTCGCCGGTGCCATGATACATATCGGGCACCAGCGCCTCACCGGCAAGCGCAAACTTCCCGCTGGCCGCCTCAAAGCTGGCCGCGCCCAGGTGCGCCTCGTCAAACGCCACGCCCGTCAGCACGGCTGCCGCGGCCCCCAGCTCGCTGGTCAAAGCCCCGCACAGTTCGCGCACCTGCTGCTCGGTATAAGGCGGCGCCGCCCACTCCCGACCCAGAAGCAGCGCGGCTTCGGTCGTGTTCGGGATGATCACGTCGGCAACCGCGCACAGGCGCGCCATACCCTGGGGAAAGTCTGCCGGAAACAGCCCGTAGAGCTCACCGTGATCGGCCATCACGGGGTCAACGATGACTAGGGTGTCGTCACTTTTCAGGCGCGAAATCAGCTCAATAACCAGATCGATCTGCTCAAAACTGCCCAGATAGCCCGAGTAGATGGCGTCAAAGTGCAGGTCAAGGCCCTGCCAGTGCTGGGCGATGCCCATCATATCTTCTGTCAGGTCCCGATAGGTAAAGCCCTCAAAGCCGCCCGTATGGGTCGAGAGCACCGCCGTTGGCAGCACCGTCGTCTCGATACCAGCCGCCGAGATAATCGGCAGGGCTACTGTCAGTGAGCACTTTCCAAAGCAGCTGATATCATGGACCGCCAACACTCTCTTTAGATCCGCCACAACCGATTTCCCTTCCTCCGCGCACCTGTCTGCCTCTGCCTTTTCGGGCAACAACATCAACGCATCCATTCAGAGTGCGACTGCGCCCATAACGGTGCGCAGTCGCCTTGCATAAACACCAATCGGTGTTACTTGTTCGTGACGTTTACGCCGGTCTTGGGGACCTCAAACCACGTCCGTCCCGGCTCAAGCGGGATCACTTTTCCTGCCGCGTCGGTAATGACGGGCGGCGTGTTCTTGTCCGCCTTCCAGGTCCCGTCGATACGCAGCCCGTTACGGAAGATCGCCGCCTTGCCGGTCCCTCCCAGCGTGATGTCATAGGTGGGGTTGCCCGCAGGATCAAGCGCGTGCGCCGTCGTATACGTTGCCCACATGACGACCACATTGGTCGCCCAGAGCTGCTTGCCGGTTGCCATGTCAACGGCAGGCGCGCCGTCATTTGCCCGCAGGTACTGCCCGTGAGCGCTGTCCCAGGTCCAACTCACCTGCGACAGGGACGCAAACGGGATAGTGATCGTGGTAGCGGCGGCCGTCGTCTCATCAGAGGAAAGTTCCCCAAAAACCGGGCCGGGATTTGGCGCGCTGCCAGACGTCTTGATCTTTGTCGCCTTGGCCTTGTCGTAAGCCTTCGACAGCGAAAGATACAGATTATGCGGAGCGGAGCGCTCTGAAATCCGATGATACAAAGAGGTCGCAGAATCATAGCCCAGTTTGGTCATGTTGCGCGGCTTTAAGCCCTTATTAACCTCTGAGTTCGATCCCGAGTAAAAGAACAGCCCCTTGTACTGCGGCACGACCCATAAGTCAGACAGACGGGCCGAGCGGACCGGGCCAACGGTATCAGGAATGTCGGAATCATACAGGCAGTTAAAGCGGGTAATGCCCCCCTCGACCATGGTCTCATACACGATATCGGCGCGATTGACCCCCGTCTGAGGGCGCGCGGCCTTGATGTTTTCGATCTTGACGGAGAGTGGACGGCGCTTTATGACCGCGTCGTTTGGCGCAGGCAGGCCGGTCAGCGGCCACACAGCCGGCGCCGGGGCCGCGGGCTCGCTGGTCACCACCGGCGACTGAGCGGGCGCTTTTTTCTTGCAGGCGGCCAGGCCACAGGCCGCGCATAACAATACCACTACGCAAATCGAACGGAACAGCACAGGATGGCGTTTCATAGAGGGGACTCCTTGAACACTAGAAGCGAATACAACAACGATAGAGACTAGTCTAGCGCCTCAGAGGTCCCTGCTTCGCCCACCGTATCAGCCTCGTTACCGTCCGTATCAGCCTCGTTACCCGCATCGGGCAGCTCTGCATCCACATCAGGCCGCTTATGACTTTTTGCAAAAATCGCATCCAGCTTGCCAAACGCCGGCGCCGCAAACGGCGCCACGGGCTCATCTCCGTGTTTGAACGCCCAGAACATGAAGGCCACGCCAACGATAATCATGGGCACCGAAAGCAGCATCCCCATGGTCAGCCAGTTGGTCCCCCACAGGAAGCCGGCCTTGCCGACCTGTACGTCAGGCTGGCGGAAGAACTCGCTAAAAATGCGGAACATACCATACAGCGTCATCATCGTGCCCGCCATGAATCCGCGCGGCCACAGGTGGCGGCGCAACGCAAGTGCCAGCATGATAACAAACAGCAGCAGGCCTTCAAGCAGCGCCTCATACAGCGCCGAGGGATGGCGCGGCAGAGAGCCCGCCCCGGGAAACACCAGGCCCCAGGCCACGGTCGTTACCCGCCCCCAGAGCTCGCCGTTAATAAAGTTGGCAATGCGCCCCAGAAAGACCCCGAAAGGCAGGGCCACAACGCAGAGGTCGGCCAGGCGCAGGAAGGGCTGCTTGAGCTGACGCGACGCAATCGCCAGAGCAATAACGCCACCGATGATAGAGCCATGAAACGACATCCCGCCGTCCCAGGTCTTAAAGACATCCAGCGGATGGCTCCAGTAATAGCCCGGGTTATAGAAGACGCAGTAAAACAGGCGCGAGCAGACAATACAGACAACAATCAATATCAGCAGCAGCGTGAGCAAGTCATCACTGCTCATACCCAGCTTCCAGCGCTTGTTCAGGTAGCGGATAATAAAATAGCCGACAACAAAGCCGAGCAGATAGGCCACCCCATACCACCGCACCGTAAAAGGCCCGAGAGTAAAAATTGTGGGGTTAACGCGGGCAAGCCCGCGCACGATCGCCTCAAATAAAGCCGCCATCTAGGCCTCCGACTCCGACTTTGACCCCGACTCCGACTCCGCAACGCTCGGCGCAGCCTCAGCCGCAGCCTCAGCCGCAGGCGCAGCCTCAGCCGCAACGCTCGGCGCAGCCTCAGCCACAGGCGCCTCGCCAAAGGACACCGCAGGCGCGGCCTGCTCGCTTTCGGGCGTCTCAAAAGACTCCCGCGAATGGAAGTTGAACAGGCCCGCAATCAGCACACCGGGAAACCGCGCGATCGCAATGTTATAGTTCATGACCGTATCATTAAAGAACTGGCGCGCATACGAAATCTTGTCCTCGGTGTCGCGCAGGTCGCCCTGCAGGCTCATGAAGTTCTGGTTCGCCTTCAGGTCAGGATAGGACTCCACAACCGCCAGCAGCTGGCGCAGCGCGCCGGTCAGGCCAGACTCCGCCTGGGCGCTTTCTGCCGGCGTTGTGGCGCTGACCGCCGCGCTGCGGGCCGCAACGACTGCCTCAAGCGTCTTTGACTCATGAGCGGCGTAGCCCTTGACCGTCTCGACCAGGTTCGGGATCAGATCCCAGCGGCGCTTAAGCTGCACCTGGACCTGCGCCCAGGCGTTGTCGATGCGCGCGCGCAGCATCACAAAACGGTTGTAGGTCGCCACCAGAACGACCAGAATAAGAACAATTACAATAGCTACAATAATCCACACCATAAGAGTCTCCTTAAAGGTTGGGGCGGTCAGTTTCCTTCATCGGCCCGCTTCAGGAAGTCATCGACCGATTCAAGTTTGTCAAGTTCATTGCGGAAATATCCCAGATGGGACTCCTCGTCATCACTGAGTTCACGGGGCGTGGAATACTTAAGCTCTTCTTCTTCCATCGCGTCGAAAACGCTCGTGTCAAACCCAAAGCCCGAGGCCGAGGCCGAGGCCCACCCTTCCATCTGAGAGAACAACATGTCAAGGCGGCTCTCGTTTAACGGGGCATCCATCGTGTGCGAGATCGCCTCCATAACATGCAGCAGGGCCGCCGGCATGTCCGGGGGCAGTTGCGTGATGACCGTTATCAGCGTGCCGCAGCGCGGGCAGCGAACCAGAAGCTCCGCATGATCGTTGTTCTGAATCTTGACGCCTTCTATATTAGTAATCCCCACGGTGATCATGCCATCGTTGGGGCACTGAACTTCAAATTCCATTTCAAACGCAGACATTGAACCTAAACTCCTTCTTACTGGAAGTTTTATTATACGCCAGGCTCATCTGACTGAGGTTTTCGCGGACCGTTTTTAAGGAAGAACACACAATAGAGGCAGGACTGCTTGAGCGCCTGACCCCGGTCGATATCTGGATCAAGCACCAGTTCAGGGTCGGTCGTGACCTCATGAGTCGGCCGGTCACAGGCGGCAAAAAAGCACTTTGACGGGCACATGTCATAATCAGTCACTGCGTGCTGACATTCTTTCTGTATCTCCGGGTCGCATTCACGCGTTCGCCAGCAAACCGTCATGGCTGGTGCACCTTTCTCTTTGACGCTTCTCTACCGTAGCTCAGTCTAGCACAGTGCCGCACGGCAAACTCCAGCAGTTACCCGCCCGGCACGCCGGCACGCCGGCACGCCGGCGCCGTACCCGTCACGTCCGCCTCGCCCGGCAGCACCCGCCACGCCGCACGTCGCGCCGCCGCCGCGCATTTCCTGCAACCAGCCCACCGTATCCGCTATAATCGTTGCCATGACTACCACATTATCTTCATCAAGCGCCTCAGGCGCCAGCCCGGCAGACGAGACCTCCGTCCACACCCTGGTGGTTGGTACGGGGCCCGCGGGCATCCTTGCCGCCCTCGGCGCCGCCGCAGCCGGCCCGGTCCTGATGGTCGACCGCTTCACGCTGCCCCGGGACAAAAGTTGCGGCGGCATGATCCATCCCCTCTCCCAGCAGATCTTTGCAGAGATGGGCGCGACCATGCCCGACGACCTGCTCCTGGACCCCCAGACGGTGTACTTTCGCTACAACGACTGGGACAAGCACACGACCTATGACACAAAGCTGGGCTTTCTCAACGTTGACCGCAAGCCTTTTGACGAGTGGATGACCTCGCTGGTCGACGGCAAGGCCGACATCTGGGACGCCTGCGAGTATCGCGACCACGAGCAGACCCCGGATGGCCGTCTGCGTGTGCGCCTGAACGCGCGCGGGCAGGAGCGCTTTGTGACCTGCGACTGGCTCATCGGCGCTGACGGCTCGCGCTCCCGCGTGCGCCGGGCGCTGGGCCTGGCGCCGTTTGACTGCTACGTGACGGTGCAGGATTATTGCCTGCGCTCCGGCCCGGTCGACGCGGTCTTTGACTGCTTCTGGACCAAAGAGGTCCCCGATCTTGCCATCGGCTACGTCATCCCCAAAAACGAGCGCGCCTTAGTGGGGCTCATCTATTACCCGGGGACCAAACGCGCCCATGAGCAGCAGGACCACGCGCTGGAAGTCCTGCGCCAGCGCCTCAATATTGGGGAGTCGATCAAGCGCGAGGCGTGGTCGGCGCTCAAACACCGCAACGTGCGCGACATCGTGTCAGGGCGCGGCCAGGTGCTTTTGGTCGGCGAGGCGGGCGGCTTTCTTTCGCCCACCTCCGGAGAGGGCATCAGCTGGGCGCTTGACAGCGGGCGGTCCGCCGGACGCGCAATTGCCGCGGGCGGCGTGGCCGAGGAAGTGCAAGCACGCCACCGCCGCGGCACCGCGCACCTGCGCCGCATGATCGCCTGGCGCCTGCGCATCTATCCCGTGATGAACTCCCGCTGGGGCAAGACCCTGTTCGGCATCACCCCCAAGTTCCTCATAGAGAGCATCACCAACCACATCTGAGCGCTGCCATTACAGAAAACAGAGCGCCCCAAAGGACGCTCTGTTTTTAGAAAATCTCGCACCTACGGTGCTCGTGACAAATACCCCAGGGGCATTTGTCACCTTACATTCCGGCTACGTGAGACATGGCGGTTGCAAAGACCAGGACATAGAACAAGACATAGACAACTACAGCAATAACCAGACCGATGATTGAAAACTTCAGAGCCTCTTTGCTGGTTGGTTTATCTTTGTTGATAAACCATGCGATGCCAACGCCGACTACTGCCAGGAATAATCCTAATGCCAGATAGCCTACCTTTGCTCCAGTGCTTAGCTTTGTTTCCATTTGCTGTTCCTTTCTCTCTTTTCTTATTAGAGCTGCCCTCTTGCAACTCTGAAGGACGGGGTTACTACGCAGCTCTATTCTGGCGCCAGCTGGTAACGTTCCGACTGGCAAAACCTCCGTAGGGCGCGACGACCCGGCGCGCCTTGTTCGGGGTGGCAATAACACGCATCAGGTCCTGGATCCTGCGACTACGCGCAGGATGACTTCGGGGGGGACAATTGGTGACAATTACCCCTGGGGTGTTTGTCACCGGGGCGCCTGCCCGACCCACGGGCTGCTTGCCCCCGGGCGCCTGCCACTCCCCCGGGAGGCAGGCGGCGACAAGGGGATTGTCGCCGCCTGTGAGGTTGAGCAGCCCGCAATAGGGGAAAAGCAAGGGCTGCTCTAAGGGGTATGTGTCAGAGGCAGGGGGAGATGCCTCTAATCACCAGAATGGGATGGCCGCGGGACGGCGACGGCGCTTTCGCGGCGGCGCTTGCGACGCGCCACAATCAGCGCGCCTGCGCCGCTGGCTGCCGCCAGGGCCAGTAAGCTTGTCGGGGCTATCAGCACAAGGCTGTCGCCAGTAGCGGGCAGCGCGCCAAGGAGGAGCCTTCCCGTCTTCAGGCCAGACTTTGTCCGTGACGAGCCCGGAGTAACAATCAGGGTATAGAGCACCAGGTGCCCGTAGCCGTCTATCCCCCACGCCTTGCCCGCGGGCGGCTTGGGGAGGTCCTTATAACGCGGGTCCTTGGGGCTCAGCGGCGTCACTGGCTCGCTTTCCGACTCGATAAAGATCGAAATCGTCATAACCGGCGACATAAGACCGGGCGTATCCTTGACCGACAGAACAACCTGATAGCCGTCCTGGGAGGGGAAGTTTGGCACCGTCCACGGAATAGCGCCATAGCCGTCCATCTTGATCTTAGAGCTGGGAATAGGCCCTTCTTCAGCGTCGGTAGCCACAGCGCCCGTCATGCTCAGGATCTCTGCTGGCGTAAGCTTGGTTGGGCGGCGCAGATAGAGCACGTCACGCACAACATGGACCACCGGCGCCGTATTGGGATAGTAAACATTAAACACATTGCCACCGGGCGTATCGGTAACGACCCAAGGAGTATCAACCGCCACACCATCGCCATACCCAACAGCAGGCTTGAACTTATTAAGATAGGGAGTGGAATCGATCACGTCGCCATAAGCGGGGTCAACCTCCGTCTGTCCAATGACCACTCCTGAGCCATCAAGAGCATGGAACAGGATCGTAATCGTGAAGTCAATCTGCACATAGGTCACCGTGATGGTGTTAGTACCATCTATGACCGTGTAGGCAGGAGCTGCGGGGCTGGTCCCGTCACTGTAGCCGTGTGCCGGTTTGTACGCGTTGAGCAGAGCGGAATCAAGCGCAATGCTTGAGTCAAAAAGCTGTCCTGAGAGTACCTTGGTGCCAACCGGGCTACCCGGCTTGTCACTGAGGTAGTACTTGACCGTGACATCATAGGGAGCAAGGTCCCACTGAGCTTGCAGGGTGATAGCTGAGGTTTGATCGTCTGCCGCAAGGTCTGCGTAAGCAGGATTGGCTCCACGACCCAGAACAGCAGCAGAACTTCCACCAACAGTGACCTTCCAA
>Ga0123357_10003004_pt1 | contig 19106 bp, 14 predicted proteins | sample TergutEmb28metaG_FD_89873 | JGI IMG/M metagenome (GOLD analysis project Ga0123357, IMG submission 89873) | Embiratermes neotenicus P4 segment gut microbial communities from Petit-Saut dam, French Guiana - Emb289 P4 | ecosystem: Host-associated > Arthropoda: Insects > Digestive system > Gut ...
AGGTGGGAGTAGGGTGTTTGTAATATAGCTCTTTGAGTTTATGCCCCCATACACAATGCAGAGCAATGACTGTAATCACAAAAAAATAAACTCAGTAGGTAAACAAATAGATTTAGAGGGACTATGTGTTTAAAGGCCCCCTGCTTTATGTATACAGTTAGAACATCCATTGTCTGTGAAGGGACAAAGGGAAAAAGGTGATAAATGTGGGAAAGTGGCAAGGGTGGGAATGTGCGTGGGAAACACAAGACAACAACAAAATATGAACATTTTACATTTTGCACTTAATCTTGCAAACTGATAAGCAAAAAATTTACTTTTAATATCTTTCCAGATCAGTTTTTTTTTGCAAATAAATCTGTAATTGCCATTGTTTGTTTGAAATTACATGTTTTGGCTGAAACAGCAGTGGATAGAAGTTAATATGTTCTCTTCACCGCAACTGCCTGTGCTTTGTGCATAAAAGAATGATCTAACAGGTGTGTAAGCAGCATGGGCCTAAGTTCAGGCTCATTACTGGTTCATGGTCATGTTCCCTTTCCCCATTGTGCCTACTACCATCACGATCACCAGAGAATCCATCGATGCCTGAAATGTGCAATATGGCAAGCTCATTGCCTGCAGATAGGTGAGAACTGAAGTCAGCATTCTGGCCTGCATATCCATTCCTTCGGGAACGCATCATTGTCTTCTTCATTTCTGGAGTCACATTCTCTTATTGTCTTCTGTGTGAAGATTATGCCCACAGCAGCACTGCCAGAAATAATTCACAGTTGTTGACTGAGTGACTTGTTAACAAACCACTGTTGTGAAGTATATCACTTGTAAAACAGTGATATACAGTTCAGTGTTCTTTCCTGAGTCTATCAAGTAAACCGCTTCTAGTGCTTGATGTTTCCTGTACAGCTGTTTGAAAAATATTATGATGCTTTACACAAGATGTTGTAAGATGCATGTGTAGTTTGGTTGATAATACACAATTCTGTTCATGAATGAATAGCACAACTGTCCACAGACAATGTTTGTGGCTTGCGCACTGACTGAACCGGCAAAGGCTGTAATCCTTAGGTGCCAAACACTGTATATATGTGACATGCAGTATGATGCTCAAAACGTCAAACTCACTATAATTATATCTGCTCTGGTGCAGCACTCTTAAGTGCCCCGATTTGCATTCTGGTCTGCAGATCACTACTGGGATTTAACTCTAGTGAAGGAAGGTTAAACACTATGAAAGCCATTGTTATCATCCACGTTTGTTTATTTGCATAGTGTTGTACAGTAAATGTTTTTATTTTCATAACACTACATAGTTTCAGTGATTTTCCGACCAGAATCAGCACAGTCGAAGGTGATAACATATAACAGGGATAAAGCCACAAAGCACACTTGTTAATTGGCAAACTTAGCAGAATGTAACAGGATGATTTGAGACAATATTGTCCTAATTACTGTGGAACATAGTCATCAGGTTTGCCACCTCACAACAGAAGCATCCCCTTCATTCCCCTGAACTGTCATTCACACCTAGCTGATGAATGGCTGTATTTCATAAGTAAACAGTAACTACCAGTAGAAGCAGGTTGCCACTACTGTATGTTCCAAATATGCTACATTAATTTCACTATTTTATGTCAGAAATGATCATTCTGTTGATTTTGTGGGCCAGGTCCAAGAATTCTGAATCATGGTATGGTAAAATGACACTTCAAGGGATAATGGATCTGATACAGTTGTACTTTGTTGACATTAGCAATTGTTTGGGATGAGATGAATTGACCAAGCAATACATGTGTGTTTGGGACTGTTGGATAGGGGTTGCATGGTGTACCCAAAATCAGATATAAAAAGTTGAACAGGATTACTACTGATTACTTTAATGCATTCCTCTAAACTCTCAGAACACCTGTTAGAAGGTAGGTTGTTCTGTTTACAGTAACAACTAACAGTGTAAGTGCTATGTATTGTGGTATAACAGTGTATTCTGCCAGTGTAATTAGTAACCACTTAGCAGTTGTTGAAGCATAGAATTTTACTTGTGAGTCACTCTCCCACTGTGATTTTGAATATACCCAGATCATTACCAAATGAAAATAAGTGCCAAGTGTTGCTTTAACATGTATATAATGTGTTCAAGTATGCACAAGTTCCTGTAAGACATCGTTTCGAGCTATGAGACATGTCTCAGATGTGCACTGCTGTGGATACGTCATATCTTACCAGTTGTAAAAAGTTAGTGAAATCAAGTTGTCCAGTACAGTAGTCATTAAAAGTCCAAACCTTATGCCTGCTTCTTGCACACAAAGCCATGAAAGTTGGCAAGTGCCTTCTTTACAGATTTCAAAATTATGTGTAAGTTTGTGCCATTATTTCATTCTGAAATCATTTGGTGAAATGTGACAGCATGATACGGGGAGCTGTTGTGATGGAAATGTTTGTTGCATGATTTCTTTGATGCACTGAAAGTAAATTGTGCAGTGCTGGCCATTCACTGTCATGTACTTTGCAAGTTGAAGAAAAACTGGAACAATACTTCCACAAGGATTCTCTTTGGGCTGTAGTACCTATCACTATCTTTATGTATGTTTATTTAAAACATTTGTTGGCTAATCGGAACAGCCTTGTTCCGTTAAATGTAGCTGTTCATGGACAAAAGATGGAAAATGCTCTGAAGCACAAGTGCTCCAGGTAAAAACAGAGGAAAGCAAATGGCATGCTAAACATTTGCCCCTATGTTTTAGAGACCAGCATATGGCCTCATAGGATGATAAAGGTTAAAAACTAAAATAATCCTGCTGTTAGGGGCTACATTGGGATTTAAAAGTTGGACAAGAAAGGTTTAAGATACTAATAATTGAGAATTTTTGTAGAATGACATATGTCATGTCATTGAGATGTGGGAATGTAATACAGAGAACAGAGTGACAGATGAGCTAAATTTGTGTTTTCGGAAGTAAGGAGTGTTAGTGATGTGATTTTTCTCTTTACTACCATGTTTAGAATGGTTTGAACCTGCCCGTCCAGAATTAATCCCACTCACTGTAAGTTCGCTAGGAAATATGCAACATTGCCATTGCATTTTCAGCTTTGTGGATATGTAAAGAAGCAGCGTATTGGAATAGGTTATAGTGCTTGCATGCCACATGTTATGTGTGACATGTTGCGCACTGAAAACAGGAGTTATCAAAAGTCGTGGTCAGCAAGACAGTATGTTTATATTATGAAACGGAATGAATATTAGTGAATGCTGTGTTTCCCATTCACCTTGCTGACTTGGACCAGTCATGACTGTATTATCTGATCAGTTATGAAAATGTAGAAGGGTGATAAATTGATAGCCGTGTAATATTTAGTCATACAACAATGTCTTTGATTTCAGTGTTAACCTTCTAAGAGACCTGCATAAAACCTTAAAATTTATTTTGTATCTTTAGGCAGTGAGGAAATCAACTGTGTTTTAAAGACATGGTGCATAATCTCTGCTTAATTGTCCACAAAGTGCCATTTATTTCAAAAATTTATTATTTTCATTTCCAATAATACATTTTTCATAAACCATATGCCAAAACTTAAATACCAAACTGGTCAGATAAAGTTTAATGCATTTTCTACTAAAGGCTGGAGTCCATGCAAGTTCAGGCAGAGCATGGACTGTGGTTTGTGCATAGTGCCTTGTATTAGCTAGCCAGGGCCTTGTGTAAAACTATGCCAGTGTAGTTGACGTTATGCCCATATACTGAAGACTGAAAGTTTAAAATTTTTCTGGGAGGGTAATTGCATTTGCAGTGTATTAAATTTGTGTGGCATACGTATATGAGTACATGGGTAACTTGGTGTTGTATTAGTGCGAAGTGTTCGTGAACTTTTAGTCTAAATTTTGAGAGTTGGCAATCCATTGTTGTAGTCACATACACATGTTAATATTTTGCTACTTTGAAAGATATTGATTCCTTTATATGTAGTACACCATGAAGTTTAGTTTCTGTATATGAGACTATGTGGCATCACATCCCAGAAGGCAGTAATGTTCACGTTTACTGCAATGAGAGCCTCATGTCTCTCAGTTTTACATGTTTTTTGTTTCCACATCACATAGGTTTTACTGTCTTTAATTTACAGTAATATATTCATATCTGGCTTATGTTAGGGTTGATGTAACGTATGCACAGACATCCATTTTCTAGCTCAGTTATGAACCCAGAGAGCAACCTGCATAAAAGGAGCACATGGCTTTTCTTTTTGGTGTGTACATATGCATAGCAATGAATGTAAGGTACTGTGTCCATTGACATACTCTGTCAGTTGGGTAGACCCTGAAAATGAAGGCAGCAGGTTTCTGTGAAACGTGAGTACTTAGCTACCAGATTGCATGGCGTCACATCCCACAGGACAGTACTTTTCATAGTGACTGCCATGAGAACCTCAAATCCCTCATACCCAGGTCATGGTCTATTATTGAGCATTCTAGTGCACTAACTTCTTACACTTTGCTGGCATAGTTCAGCCACTGATGTGCTGTTGTACGGTATTATTGTTTTTATTTGCTAGAAGTCACACAAGGGTCCAGGATTTTCATTGTTCACATTAAAGTTTTGCTGTTTTGTGAATCCTGAAGCTCTAATAGGAAGTAATCTTTTTTATAGGTTGGACTATGTACAGTTTACTTGTGGGTAAGAACAATGGAATCAGATTTATCATGTTAAGAAACAGCTGATTGCCACAGTTCCTTAAAACTGGAAAAGTGAATAAAATTTTAAAATGGTCATGCTAGAAATGATGGTTTTATGATTTGATCTTCATAATTTTTTATTTTGATTCATAATCAGACCTGGAGAGTTAGTGTCCTGTTGGCGGTTGCACTGCCATTTGAATGGGTTAGCAAGTATCGAATTCCGAATATGGTGTGCTCCACCAATTAATTAATGCACATAAAAAGTAAATGAAATGCTGGTAGGGGGAAATGGGAAACACTTGCCCTGTGTGAACTACTTGAAAATATTCTGAGCACTGTAAGGAACAAAGATGAAACACTCCATGTGAATATTACATGATGGGAAGCTGTTGTTAATGGTGGTGGCAGCACACAGTAGACGTGGATGGGAAAATGACAGTATCTGAAGCATCCCTACATGAGATAGGAAAGGGCTAATATTACCACTGACATCCTATGTGCCACATGAGCATTTTGGCAGCGATCAGGATAAAGAGAGCTCTTATCACTTTACAGTAAACATAGGACAACCTCTGAGTTTTGAAGAGAAGATTAGTCTTGTGGTATGTGATGCTGTTTAATCGGATAATAATTTACATACATTTTTAAGGAATGTGCTGTCTTCTCCTTCAAGTAAGGTGTACATTATGATCACTGCCATGACAGCCAGAAAACCTCACATCACATTCTGTAAATTTTAAAATTTCATTGTAGAAGCCAGATTTACACTCCTGTAGTCATAGTACACAAGGATTAAAATAAATGGCTGCTGATTACCATATTCAGAATAAAATTTCTTGCTACGTATCTGTTGGCAGATTTGGACTGCTTAATGAGAAAGTCTGCCATGTGCACTCTGTTTGGAACTGTTCCTGACATTCATTTTGTTACATAGAATGTTTAAAAAGTTACGTAATTTTAATGTGTTTATAATGGCTGACATATTTACAACAGATGTATGCAAAAGTGCTCTCGTCACATTTTCCACAACAATCTGTCCTCATGACTGGAACAACTTTGCAGCTGTTGAATGGATTTTTTTGTGGTTAAAATCAGACAATACTAACATACTATGCATGAAGGCCCACATGTGTTTTGCATGTGTCTTGAACGTAACTCACTGTTTTTGCAGGCCAAGGAATGTTTCAAACAGAAGTTTGAGAAGGGGGGTGTAACACAATTTCACTGTTGTTTGTAGTTTTTGAGGTAATTAAAAAGGAGAACACACCTCAAAATTGTTATGCTGTGTGTACATATTACAACTTGTTCTTATATTTTGTTTCCATAATTTGGCATCTATTGGATCATGAGGTGCATGATCCAGAAATTTTATGCTGTGCAGTCATTTTCGTCCAGTGTAATTTGTGTTTGTAGCATGTGCTGTATAGGAGCAGTGTTTGTCAGAGGCATGGATTATGAATTATTGGAACAGTCCCATAACATTAGATGTTAGGGAATTGAGAAAGAAAAAGCCAGTGCACATGTGGAATATTGCAGCACATTTATGGTGAGTGTAGAAGGCAGATTGTTGTGTGATTAGGCTGTTTAAATATAGCAGGGAAAATGTAGACAGTGAGACATGCTGCCATCCAGCATTATCTTGAACAGATCTGATGTAGAAAAATGACTGCAATTGTGACAAATAATTGTTATTTGGAAGGTAGTAGAGCTGAACATGAATGGAAAACAGATTGAAGTTGGGGAAAGCTCTTAAAATAGACAACGGTGTGCAAAAAATCTCTGTTGAGTGGGTTTTGAGAACAGCAGTTTGGCCATAGCTTTTGTGTATGTTGTGATCTTGTATCACATGTTGAAGTTGCATATAGATGTCACAGATGGCACATCTTTTTTTGGTAGATGTTATCATATTTCCAGGAATTTGAATATATTTCTCATATGAAATTTAAATTTGGTAACTGGGAGTCAATATTTGGGATCTCTTCAAACAAACCATGTTTTATGCCTTAATGTTGTGGTGGATTATGTTTTGTTTTGTGAACTTGTTAAAAGAGAATATAGTTAGTGTTTCCTGTAGTAAGTTATAAAAATTGTGTTTTGTAATAATGGTTTCAATTAATACTCAGCATCCAGGTTACAGACTGTGTACATTTTGGTGAATAATTAATTCTAGATTGTTTGTGCAGAGTTCTGATGATACATGAATTCCTGTCTTTGTAATTACAACATAACTCTATATTTTACATTTTCCAGTTCATAGTTTGTGTGTGAAAGGTTGTTGAACTGTTGTGTTCAGTATTAAAATTGTATTGTTACAGAACTGTCCAGGAATTTTAAATGTATTTGTTATTTGATATTCATCTGATGCTAATCCGAGGTTTGAAATTTACTCCATACTGTCGCATTATCCAAAACTGTTAACGCCGATGTGCAAATATTGTCTTAAGAGATTTGGATACAATTTGAATTCTCCTCATTCTAAATCTTTTTAAATTGTATGAGTAAACTTTAATTTCTTCATTTAAGTGTTATTCCTTCTTTAAAGTTTTAGCTACAATAGACCACGACGTTAACATGGAAATCAGTCTTATCCCTAATGAAGAATGGATATTGCTGTTTGTCTTTTTGCAGTAAATTTCATGTCTATTTACAGTACTCCATTTCACTATAGCCACAGTGAAATGTGTGATTGATTTTATTTATTCACCAGCACTTGCAACAGATCCTCACATTTTCATAAAATCACTTTGTGCGTTGGCTATAATTCCCAGGCATCCCAAATAAGTGGCAGTGTTCCTTACTTTAATGGCATGCTGATAATTTCAGCCGCTACTGTGCCACAGTAACTGTTACCATTATGGCAGTTCTTTTAGACAGCTTTGGTGGTGAAAGAATTGTATACAGAATTTCAGTGTGGCAGCAGTTATTTGGAAGACCAAGAATGTGATGTGAGGATGGTATTAAACTGAATCATAAGGAGACAGTGTATGAAGGCTGTGAACTTACACTGATGTGGGATGTGATTGGTCCATTTTTTCGATTGGTTATGATCCTGTTGTGGTCTTACTCCCAGAGAATTTATTAGCCTGTGTGGTTTTCAGTGGAGGGCTGAGAAAGCTGGAGAGAATTTTAGATATTTACTTAAACTAGGCATATGGCATAGCATTTATGTTACATTATATACAAGAAAGTAAGTATTTTTAAAAGTAATAAAACAAATGTGTTCACTGTGTAAATGAGACAATTCACCATGCAAATGTATGTCATTACTACCAAAACATATTTTGTAAATGTAAATGATACTGCTGCCCACATGCACACACTAAGGCATGTGAAGGAGTAGAGGTGTAGTTCTACTAGATGGAGGGAGGGTGGTCACCTTCATCAGTTCCTTTCTTAATTTCAAATTTTGCATGTCTTCATATGTACAGCATTTTACAAAAAATGCATGTTTTGGGAAAAAACATCTAATTGCCCTCCATCTGTAGAGTTCCTCTTAAAAAAATGTCATTGTTCAAGGGTTAAGTAACTTAGTACTTTCCACTTGTGACATATGAAAAAAAGACACTTTGAATATAATAAATATGTGCAGTAACATTCAGACCAGTATTTGTCAACAGTCAGAAGAGTTTAAACAAAGAAAATGATGCATATGTGCAAGCACAATGTCAAAATGAGATATGATGAACAAGGACTAAACTGAAAGTGACAAAAAATTCTATCACAGCAAATGACTTATGTGCTGCAGAGTTTCCAGAATTTGCAACTGGGCTACAGCAGTGAAATAAAGAGAAACTGCAACTAATTTAATAGGCACACTTACATATTTGTGATCTCTTGAAACAACACACAGCATCATCATCATAAAACCTCATGTCACTTTTTTTTTTTATCATGAGCGTAATACACAAAATTTGAATATCTTACCCACTCAACAAAATTCAATTAGTAATGCTTGTAGTATGCTAAGTTTCTGCAGTACAGTGTAGCAAACTTCATTATAGTAGTAAACATTATGGTTTCACATAAAATTCATGTAATTAATTCAGCATGTTGCCATTTTTTGTGTTACACCTTGCAGGAAGTGATCAGATTTTGACTGTCAGAGAAGAGTTGTTAACCGCCTAAACAAAAACCATCTAAAATTTAACCACAGCTTCCAAGACTTTCAGTGTGACGAGTGCATGCCACTCTATGGGCTCTGATGTCAAGCAGCCACTACAGTCTAGTCCTAGCACCCATTGAGTGGGAGGCTGTATATGTTCCAGGGTCTGTCTGGATGTTTTAGAGAAGAAAAGAATTTTTTGACATGCTGGCAAGTGAACCCCAATTGTTAAACCCATATCCTGGTCACTATGCTGATTGAGCTACCCTGGCTTCCAAAACACAGTTTGTACATAATTTGTTTTCATTTCTGTGGACAAATGTTGTGAGCATTAATTTTCATTCTGGACAAGCATTTTGAGCATTTATTTTAGTTTTGGACCAAGGTCATCTAATTTTGCATCAACATCAGTCCTTTGCCCAATATAATGCATGTTACATGTCTTCTTTGAAATTGTTTTAGGATTCAGTGTAGGGATGTTTACTTGCATTAACATTAACCATATGTGCAACTTTGTTTAGATTTCACTTTGTACCATGGCAGGTCACACATTTTTCCATGTTCAAGATGTCACTGGTTGAATCTTGGCAGATTGACCATATCTGTACATGGTTTATCCCATTGTGTTACTTTCATTACTGTTTTATTATTACAGATGCTCTGTATTATAATAATTTGACCCTCACATGCAGCCCATGGATTCGTAGACTTCGTACGTTATAGTACAACCCCCTGGGTTTTACAATAACAAGGTGTACTGTGTGTGACTACTGCCTATCATTTTAATGAATTTTACGTCATATAAGTATATGGTGTATAGCTACAGTGAAAAGCCATCTTATTCTTACAAATGTTCTACCAGAGGTTTTGAAAATATTATTGATTTTTTAAATAATTTTTTTTGTACAATGAACCAACAAATGCATGATTAATTGACAATTTATTATACTGCTCCTTGTTGTACTGCTGGTACATGTTTCAACACTATTGTGTAATCTTCAGGCAGCGCGTAGTCAATACCTGCCAAGTTACATACATAGGTCAATGCAGTCTTGGTGATACAATTTTTAATAACTACACTCGACATATCTGCAATATAACATTTATACATCCATTAATATAGTCTATATTTATTACAGATTGTATATACTGTCAACATACAGGGCTTTCTAAGAATTGTAATGACAAAATAATTTTAGCAATTTTGTTATAACTGGGACAATTTTAATATTTTTAATGATTTTAAACATTGACAGCAAAAAACATATGTGAAATTTTAAACTATATCACCAAGACTGCAATGACTTACTTATGTAACTTAGCAAGGCATTAACTATGAACTCCCTGAGGATGACACAGTTGTGTCAAAACATGTAGGAGGAGTGTGATAAATTGTCAATTAATTGTGCATTTGTTGGTTCATTGTACAAAATAATATAAGACGCACGGTACGGGTGTTAAAATAAAAAAATTAATTATTGGTGTTTATGAATACCAGTTGTGACAAATTTGAGGTTGCAATCTCAAATAGTTTTGATTGCACTGTCATACATTACATGTTTCTGTATTTCTTGTACAGTGTGATGATGGCTTAGTTAAAAAAGCCAAAGCATGTAGCTGTTGGTTTTAATAAAACATTTGGGCAGCTATATATCTGCCTAGATATTTTATTATTGCTTCTTACATACTGAGTGTAGACAAATACTGATGTTTTTCTGTGCTCTTTTGTTACAGTGTTTGGTAGCCAACAACTTTGATATCTTTGGCATTGACACACTCATATTGGCTTACCTCACTGCCCCTATGGGTGAAAAACCTGTATATTAAAGGCCAGTTTGTTGCTTAACACTTCGGAAGCAGTGTCTCAGTTTATGTGCGGAGAAATCTCTGATGACAGATCTATTTCAGTTCAACTTTACCATGCTCTCTTGTAGTTTACTATATTTTCACCTTATGTGCCCAGCTTGTCTGCACTAGAAATGAGCTATGGGTGTACTGTGTGGTCAAACAGTAAAGTTCAGGGATTGTTGCAAATGAAATAAGAACACATTTGTTCTGTTTTCCTTCAAAGTACTGTCCCTTGACTAAAGCATACTGAGCACATCTTTCTAACGGTAGCATAAAATACTCATCAGGAGTGCCCAGTGGAAGTGCATTTTCATTCGATAGTTATGTTGTCGTCTTCTTGATACCCTAGATGCCATTGTATGTTCTTTGAGGGCAGTTTTCTCTAAGGAATTGAAAAACGTTGACTTTTGTAAGGTCATGTGAATGGTGTGGGTGCCTGGTCTATACCATTCTGCTGTGATTGGCTAGGTAGCTCTGCACAGGCATGGTGGAGTCAAAATCAGTTCTTGCATGAGACAGTGGAACAGATGCATTGCAGATGTTGATTTTTCCTGAACCTCCATGAATCTGGCAGATCATCTCCCGGTTAATATGCAGCTGATACTTTATCGATTTTGTGGGCATTAGCCTCTTGTCATCAGTTCATGAATTTTTAAACTTCGTGGATTTGGAATAGTTAACAGCTTCCCACATGTTGGATAATCTTCAAGGCCCACACACCCCTGCCTGAAGCTAAAGACCATTTGGATACACACATATGAGAGAGAATAAACTTGATTTCCGTAAAAAATGGTGGCATTTTGTATGTTTATGTAGTAGCTGCTGTCCCAAGTGTGGAATAAAATTTGATGTTTGATAACAACAAAGAAAAACATAATGTACATGGAGGGCTGCTATGGGTGAAGTGATTGAACTAGAACTATCTTTTCACTCATCTGTAGTGGTTGTAACATGAACTAACACAAACTGGCTGCAATTTGTTTATGTGTCAATCCATACTTGCATGATAGTATGTGTCCTGAAATTTTCTTGTTTGACCATGTATATGGCAGTGTATTGAGAATTCAAGAGACGATAATCTAGGAGGTGTCTCTTCTTTTGTGATATGATGCTTTGTCACTGGATAATTGGTTCCCAGTGTTGTTGGACATTTGAAGCCTTGAAGATGAGACCACTGTGTTGTCTGGAAACATCAGGAATAAATCACTCAATGACTGGCATCATATCCCAGAATTGTGGACACTTCATTTACACCACTGCAAAATGTAATAATTTGCATGATAATCTTTAATGACTCATAAAATAAAATGACCTCACATAAAGAGTTGTGTATTGGTGCGTCATTTACTGCCTCAAGTATTTGTGATGTTTTGAATGCAGTAAATTTAACCGTCTGTCTTACGTTTATTATTTTTACAGTGCAGATTGTTTTGATCAGAGTTTGTTGTTTTGGTGTGTACAGCATATAAAATTGCATCATACTGGTTTTGGTAAGAATGACATTTATAAGGTACATGCAGGGTGGAATGTGGTATGAATTGTAGTGTGTATAAAAATATGACATAAATCATCAACCAACAGTTGTGCAGTATAATAATTAATTACATGGTAAAAGATACATCATCATCATCATCATCACTCTAGACTGAATTGTGCCATTATAATTGACATGATCATCACCACCCTCATGTCATCATTGTGGTTGGCTGATGTGGCCCAAGGGCTTCCATTTTGTCTGAGTTTATAGACATGGACTTCCCAAATGTGGAATAAAATGCAGAAGAGTGACTTACGCACATGTCTGGAGTGTGATTGAAACCCACAGTCCCAAGCCTTTGACTGTCTAGTCACTATGATCAGATCTGAGTCTGCAGTTTATAGCAGTTCAATAAAATTTGCAGCAGCATTGATGGCTGTATGATATTGCACATGAACACACACTGTTTTAATGTTGACACACAATTACTAGGAGAGCCTGATGTCAGAGAAATGTGGAAACTTAGTGCAGGATTGGATAATGTAGATAGTCTTTATTTACCTATGTAATAATAACCAAAAAATGCACACTTTTTACATTAATGTTTTAATTTAATTGTAGTGTCTTTGACATGCTTCAAACATCCAAGTGTTCATCTTCAGGAAGACTTGTACATGCTGTTTTATGGTATTTCTTTCATGCATCCATATAAACAGTCTGGTCGATGGCAGATCTTGAATTGGTGTTTATTGACTTGGTGATAAGTGGAATTTAATATTAAGTGAGGGAAAACTTAAATTGATTCTGATTTGGAGATTGCACTGTATTTTGTTTTTGTTATGAAGGTGATGTAAACTATAATAAGTTTTTGATTATGTGTTTGTGTTGTTTAAAGCAGAAGTATTTTTATGAAGTATTATGTACATGATTGCAAAGTGAAGACATGAACATTTCTGCTGCATAGCACACTAGTGTGAAGGCAGTTGAACTTGTGGCTATCATGTCATTGAATTTAGAGCATAAATTCTATTAATATGCAGTATTCTTTTGTGATAAAAACAAATTTAATCAGGAGAAGCCTAACTTCAGTAACATGGAAAAGTTGTGAAAAGATGGTCCCATTTATACCCAAAATACTTAACCCTTCAATGCTGTATGGACATTGAATTCTTCATGTGCTGCCAGCATTGGTGCACTGTATGGTCATGACTGCATTGAAGGCTATTGTAAATATAAATTCCCTCTGCCCTGGGTGGCAGTTGAAATTCATACCCCATTATCACTAATGGGTTAACATGGTTGAATAACGGTATGAATTAAATGATGCTGCAACCTACAGGTATGCTATGAACTTTCTTGGCACGCTTGGACAGTGACTTGAGCATATCTTCAATACCATTCATTGCTGTCTAGTCCAGTAATGTGTATGGGAGCTCTGCCTTGCACCAAGCAGTAGCGTTTTCTGTACCTGATGATGGAAGTAGAATTTTTCCCAAAATGTTCTTAGTGAAGGACTGATTTGATGGACAGAGTCCAGATAAGCAGCCATCATCAAACACCTTTAAATTAAGCAAGTGGAATGGTGATGAAATGGAACTTATTTTGTTTGCAGTGATACCAGCAGGAGCAATTCAAATTGCGAGTCAGGGTGAAACTGTGCAAGGCCTTCATACCCTAACAATGACGAATGCGACAACAGCAGGAGGAGCAATTGTACAATATGCTCAAGGACAAGATGGCCAGTTCTTTGTGCCTGGTACGTAAATGAGTTGACATGGAGAATAGCACAGTATGAAACACATTATACTTGTGGGAGGTGAGAAATTTAAGGCAGTAAAACCACCCATGACCAGCTAAAGCTATTTGAATGGTGAATTAGCTGTCTGATGTTTGTGTCATAATTTATGTAGAAAATGCTTCCAAGATCTTGTTACAGGTTTTTGAACTCAGGTTTGGTGGTTAGAGTGTGATGGCTTATGCTAGTTTCCCACCTATAAACCTAGGAATTATGACACATTTATCAGGTAATTTACAGTTGTGACACTGAATGTGAGATTCTTAAAGATGGTAATCTGCAATACTTAATTAAATAAAGTAGCCCAGAGCATGTTTTAAAAATTTACTTTAGTAGTATTCCATATACATGAGCGTGTCTTAAAAATGTAATTTGCCCTGTAGGTTTTCCAAACATAAATTCATATGCATTTACAATCTATCCCATGCATGTCATGTGATCATCCCCTTATATTTGATCATTGCAGTAATACTACATAAGGGGTACAACCTGCAAAGCACCATTCTGTTTTCCTTTGTGCTCCTCTCATTTTTGCCCAGATATTCCCAACGCCCTGTTCTTAAACTCTCTGATGTATTTTCTTCCCTTAGTTTGAAAGAATAAGATTCACACCCACAAAGTATACCAGGAGACAAAGATGTGAACTACATGATAATGCATATTTTGAATTTAATGTGCTGTTTATTTCTTCATGAATGCAAGTTGTAGTTGCTGGCTTCACACCATGAATTCCTGGGTGTGATCCCAGAACTGACCATGTGGGACATTGGATTTGTGGTGGTCAGAGCCACTGATCAACCAGTTGCACATACTCAGTATTTCATTTCTTCACTGTTGATACTGTATAGCAGTGCTTTTGAAATGGTGGTACATAGATGGTTGTCCAGTGGTACACAAAGAAATTTAGGAATTTTTTTTTCAGTAATTTAATTTTAGAGATGTTAATTGCATTACTGAAATTGTTTGAAATGTGTTGGAATGTGAAGAAAACGTATATAAAGTGTATACGAGAATACAGTTTCATAGTTCAAATGTAAATACAGACTTTCCTCTGTTGTTTAATTGCAACCAATGTTCATATACTGTAACATGTTCAAAGTTGTCAGACAACATGCTAGACCATAGGAACTGAGAACCCAAGAATATCCTGCTTATTTGTTATGTTTTATTAGTTACTTCTCCAATGGGAATCACTATATGGGGAGAGTTTTGCAGTGCTGGGGACAGAACTATGTAGTCATAAACCCTTTCAAAATCACTTGTAGTATCTGGTTGCAGTACTTTGAGGGTGGAATTTGAAGCAGCAGGCAGTAAATATTTTGCGTGGCAAACAAACCCCTATCCAGTGACTTGAAAATTCTGGGGACTGGTGCTGCAACAAGCAAGGGAGCATTGTAATAAAAGTGGCATTTTTGTAAGAGATTTTTTCACCAGTTGGAAACAAGTACTAAGCCTGTGCAGAGGGTGAGTAGTTATCCTTGTGTGATCAGAATTTTTTGAACTCAGAATTATTGACATAATTTGTGAGTTTTTAGGGTGCATTCACAAAATTGTGAAAAGTAACTTTGAACTTTGTCATATAAGTCTTTTTGTCCAGTTATCCATCCATCCACATGGAACAACACAGCTCCAATCGGACGGATTTTTCATGAAATTTGATATTTGACCATTTTTTGAAAATCTATTGAGAAAATTCAAGGTTCATTAAAATCTGACAAGAATAATGGGAACTTTACATGAAAACCAATGTACAGTTTTGATTAGACCTTGCTCATTTCTTCTTAGAGTGAGAAATGTTTGAGATGAAAGTTGTAGAGAAAATCAAATCAAATTTAATGTCCAGTAACTTTTTTTTTTTAATCATGCCGTTTGTGAGGTAATGTGGACAGATACTGTAGAGCGGGGACAACACACAGATGACAATATGGTTCATGCACATTCATTGCTGGGTAACTGAGGCCACACGCGCACGTGCACGTGTACTACATATTGCTTTTACACTGCAACAGTGGTTTCATGAGTAGAAATTGTATGCATAATGTTGTATGACAACATTGCAAAAAGTAATCCCTTGCTCTGACAATACTGTGCATAGGAGGATTGTAGAAATGGCAGCAGATGTGTCTTGTCAAGTCATGGAAAAAATGTCACAGGCAAAAGGCTTAGTTTTCAATTGGATGAAAGTATGGACATCATAAATGAAGCTTAGTTAGTGATGTTTGTACGAGTTCTAGATGATGTGGAAATTCTGGAGTGTATTTTATTTTGTAAGTCATGAAGGGAAGTGCAAGTGGAAGAGCAGCATTTGAAGTAATAAATGATTTTTTTATTGAACAAAAAATCAGGTGGTAATGATGTGAGTCACCATGTGCAAATGGCATAGCAGCTATGACAGATAGACTTTTAGGCTTCATTTCATGGTTGAAGCAAGCCCAGTTACGACCAGTTCCTCTGTCATTCACAGACAAGCTCTGACTTCAAAGAAACTGAACCCCTTATCACCTGAAACCCCTGCCAAGGCCATCAAAGTAATCATTTTTTTTCTTAAAAGTTGAGCATTGAATGCTACATAGTTTTCTCAGACTTGCTCAGAAATGCATTCTGAACATAACAGCCCTTATATTTCTAGTGAAATTTGATGCCTTTTGAGAAGGTGTGCAAAAGAGACTCTTTGATCTTAGACTTAAAAGTTTGTGTTGTTGAAGAACATGACTCCGCTATCATCACACTTTGAAGAAGGTGCCTGGCCATCATCAGCTTGCATATCTTACAGATATATTTTCACGGTTAAGTGACTAAATGTGGTCTTAAAGGGGATGGAAGTGATGTATTTTTAATGGAAAATAAAGTGTGCACATTTTGTAGGATACCGTATCTGTGACAAGGATGAATGGGAACCAGAAATTTGCCAGCATTTCCTGCATTGAGAGATTTCCTTGACAGACATGATAAGAACAGACCTCCTGGAACTCAAGTCAACATTATGCAAAACTTGGAGAATCTATCAGTGCAGTTTCTTTCATACCGCTGTTGAAAGAAGAACGTGATAGTGGAAGCAAGTGGATCGTTACTATGTAGTTTGGATTGTATCTCTGATGCTAAAGTCATGGACGATTTTCCAGAAAATTTGATTGACATGGTGACAGACTACTGGTTTCAGACCATTTTCAAGGAAATGTCCCTTGATTGAAGTGTAGTTATGTGGTTTTTTCCTACCATCTGGATAAGCATACTTGTGTGATAAAAGCTTTTTTGCCTGTGGCATTCATCAAGACCAGACAGAGAAACTGCAGCTGAAAGTGGATATGATACACGCTGTCAGTAGTGTGCCACCTGAAATCGAGATGCACATTTTATGAAAACAAAGTTACATCTTTCACTAACATGAAAGAGTTTCGAAAATATTTTCAGTCCATTTCATGTGTTATTACAAATTTTATTTTGATATTTTAGTAGTACAGTAAAGTGCTATACTAAATGTTAAATTAGAACCGTAGAAATTGTGAAATTTGCAGATTTCACAATGCTGTTGTGTTGCCAACTAGAATGTGTGAAGTCTTCAAACCCACTAACCAGCAAAACATCCTGGAAGACCAGGACCCTCAAACTAGAAAGTGTTATTAATATTTTTAATACCTGGTGGTACACACAAATATTTTGTTTGTGTTAGTGTTACATGAGAGAAAAAAGCTGGATAAACACATCAGTATACTGTTAGCAGTTGATATCATTGTTATATAACTCCCTTGTTCCCTCATCATTGCAGTTTAGATTTGTTGCCACCATTTTTAAATATTTGAAAACTTGCCACATTTTCAAAAGACCTGATAGCTGATTATGATGATGGGATTTTATGCTTTGTCCTGGTGATGAAACATGAAAATGTTGTTAGTATCTATGTTTTCTTCTTAGCAGACTTAGTATTATCATTTTCATAACATCTGTGGCAGTGGGTCTGTGAACCTGGGCTGATATTACAAGAGTGCAGAGGAGGGAGTGCTAGTATAGAATACTGCTCTGTTATAAGTAACAACTTTTGTCATGCAATAATTAGGACTGATGTTACGTTACACTGCTGTGTACATGAAGAGATGTGACACTGCGGCTACAGTGAGAACAACTGTTGCTCATTTTGTCACATGCAATATGTACTTGTCTGGGCAGTTAGTCAGACTCGTGTTGAAGGTTATTACTTAAAATGACAGGGGCTTTATGGAAGTGATCTTGCTATATAGGATAGTGCCTGAACATGAATCAGCAGGTTCCTCCAAAACACTGGTACCCATCTACCAAAGTACATGGCGATACATCCTGCAAGACAGTATAATATTGAAGCTTAAGATGTACAGCTGCCAAGTATATATTGTATTTTGAGTACTTCTAAAGGAAACATTATATATTTTGTATGTTGTTTAGTGGTAACACAAGGGGGAGGTATTGGTGGAGCACCCATTATAGCTGAAGATCAGGCAAGAAAGAGAGAGATGCGGCTGCTCAAGAATAGGTGAGTAATGGATGTTTGTACAATTGGGTTAATTGTCAAGTTGAATTTTATATGGGCACTTCACCATGCTTTGTTATGACCAAACATGTGAAACCATTTATAAGGGACACCACTCTAAGGTAACCAGATGTTTTGTTGGTTGGATTGTGTTAGTATCAGAACATGATAAACATTCATTCATTCACTCTTTCATAATTGGTAACGTGCCCCACCACATAATGATCAACTACGGGGGGTGAGGGAGTGTTATTTAGTGTCAGAATACAGTAATGATTCATTAATTCCTCACTAATCAGGTGTGGAAGAAAGGGACTGTTTAATATCAGAATGTGGTAAAGATTCATTCATTCGTTCATTCATTTGCTCCCATTCCATTCATTCATTCATTCATTCATTCATTCATTCATTGTAAGGGGCACCACTTCATAGTAAACAGGTGTGGCCAAAAGGGACTCTTTACTATCAGAAACACATTAAAATTCATTTGTTCAAAAACAAATTGATGTTGGTGCTCTTCCAATATGTGATCTACTGCGCCATTTTCGTTCCAATATTTGATCTACCTCTTGCAACCCCTCATACCGCAAGTGCAATCACCTAGTGGACAAGAACACGAATCGTGGGATGTGCAGTTCTGTCGTATTCGTAGCCCAGTTCACTTGTTTACGGTTTTTATGTAAGGAACCGCGAGCAAAGCAGAGCCACGTG
>Ga0123357_10003005_pt1 | contig 19104 bp, 17 predicted proteins | sample TergutEmb28metaG_FD_89873 | JGI IMG/M metagenome (GOLD analysis project Ga0123357, IMG submission 89873) | Embiratermes neotenicus P4 segment gut microbial communities from Petit-Saut dam, French Guiana - Emb289 P4 | ecosystem: Host-associated > Arthropoda: Insects > Digestive system > Gut ...
CCCATTCTAACTGTTTGCGATGATGTTCCTTTACATTGCCTGTCATGGATTCTTTCAACTTGCCGCTTTGCTTGTTTTTCGTGTTGCCGTAAACTAACGACACCAAATAATCAGGCTTTGTATTTTTAATAATTCTGCCTCGCTATATTTGGTATCAATTGCATTATTAATTGCCATTGTTAGAAAATGCTCATTAATATTATTGGCAAAGATGCTGCCAGATTGAGTTTAGCACGCTGGTATAACCAAGTTGCAGAAGCCGAGTTCAAATCTTTCAATACCATTTCGGATACCATTTACGAACATTATGAAGAGATATTAAACTTTTTTAATAATCGCTCTACGAATGCTTCCGCAGAATCTTTTAATGCCAAAATTAAAGCATTCAGAGCTTCACTCAGAGGAGTGAATGATATGAAGTTCTTCTTGTTTAGAGTGGCTAATATTTGGGGATAAACACAGGGGTTTACGGGTGAGCCGTTGATACTGGGGTGAGCCGGTTTCACTCATACAAAACATTTCACATAAAAATATCAGAGTAACAAAAATTGTCGTTGCAAAAATAACAGATGATTTAATTTTATTTTCATATTTTTTTTTTAGTATGTTAGAGAAGGAATAAATATATGAACGGTCTAAAGCACAAACATGTGAGTCACGAAAGCATTTTAACTGCTTTTTTTAGTGCGGTAATAAAAATATCAATTTCCTCAAAAGTGTTGTAAAAGGCAAATGAGGCACGCACTGTCCCTGCAATTTTGTAAAAATCCATAAGCGGCTGAGCGCAATGATGACCCGTGCGCACTGCAACTCCCTGCTGGTCGAGCAGAACGCCGATGTCGTAATGATGAATATTTCCAACATTAAACGACAGCGCCGCCGATTTTTCGGCTGAATTTCCGTAAATTTTTATTTGAGGAATTTCAAGAATTTTTTCTGTTGCATATTTCAAAAGTTCATTTTCGTATTGTGCAATTTGCTTAATACCAATAGATTGTACATATTTCAATGCCGCTGCAAAAGCCGTTGAACCAATAAAATCAGGTGTTCCTGCCTCAAATTTGAACGGCAGGTCGGCATAAGTAGTTTTTTCAAAAGTAACTTTTGAAATCATCTCACCCCCGCCTTGATATGGCGGCATTTGTTCCAAAAATTTGTCTTTTCCATACAAAATTCCAATCCCTGTCGGTCCATAAATTTTGTGTGCCGAAAAAACATAAAAATCAGCATCTATTTCATTAATATTCAAGCAAATATGCGGAATTGCCTGCGCTCCGTCAAGCAAAACAGGAATGTTGTTTTCATGAGCAATTTCTACAATTTTTTTAACATTATTAATAGTTCCCAAAACGTTTGAAACATGCGTAATGGCTACAATTTTGGTTTTTTCATTTAAAATATTTTTAAAATAATTATAATCCAATTCACCTTTTTCGGAAATTGGTATAATATTTATTTTCAGCCTTTTACGCTCTGCCAACAGTTGCCATGGAACAATGTTGGAATGATGTTCCATGACAGAAATAATAATTTCATCGCCTTTGGTACAAAATTTTTCACCAAAAGATGTCGCCACCAAATTTATCGCTTCGGTGGTTCCACGTGTGAAAATGATTTCTTTTGAATTTTTAGCGCCTATAAAATCAGTTACTGCCTCTCGTGCCTGCTCGTGAGCCTCAGTCGCCTTTTGACTTAGAAAATGTACGCCGCGATGAATGTTAGCATTAGCATTAAAATAATGATTGACAATTGTATTTACCACAATTTCAGGCTTTTGAGTAGTGGCTGCATTGTCGAAATACACTAATTGACTTCCATGAACTTTTTGTGTCAAAATTGGAAAATCGGCACGCAAATGAGAAATATCTTGTTGAGTAAGCATTTTTATCCTAAAAACGTTTTTAACATTTTGCTTTTGTTGCTTGTACGCAGACGGCGGATTGCTTTTTCTTTGATTTGACGCACGCGCTCACGTGTCAAACCGAATTCGTCTCCGATTTCTTCCAAAGTCATTTCTGCCTCTCCGATACCGAAGAATTTTTTAACAATATCTTTCTCTCTGTCGCCAAGCGTATTAAGCGCACGGTCTACTTCTTTTGAGAGAGATTCATTAATCAAAATACGGTCTGCATTTGGTGAGTCTTCATTAACCATAACGTCAAGTAAACTGTTTTCTTCACCTTCGACAAAAGGAGCATCAACCGAAATATGTCTACCTGCAACTTTCAGTGTATCAGCCACTTTATCAACCGGAATATCCAATTCATCGGCAAGTTCTTCGGCAGAAGGGCGCCTTTCGTAACGCTGCTCAAATTTTGATGCCTCTTTGTTGATTTTGTTCAGCGAACCGACCTGATTCAATGGCAAACGTACAATGCGCGACTGCTCGGCAAGCGCCTGCAAAATGCTCTGACGAATCCACCATACAGCGTAAGAAATAAATTTGAACCCGCGCGTTTCATCAAATTTTTCTGCGGCTTTGATAAGCCCCAAATTGCCTTCGTTTATTAAGTCGGGCAAACTAAGTCCTTGATTTTGATATTGTTTGGCTACAGAAACAACAAAACGCAGATTTGCTTTGGTAAGTTTTTCGAGGGCTGCATGGTCGCCATTTCGGATGCGCTGCGCCAATTCTACTTCTTCTTCGACTGTTATCAAATCTTCTCGTCCTATCTCCTGCAAATACTTATCAAGCGAAGCGCTTTCGCGGTTAGTTATTGATTTACTGATTTTTAATTGTCTCATATTTCATTTTATTTTTTTTAATTTAAAAAGTTAAACACAAATAACAATAACGTTTTTTTTTCGGAAAATTATATTATTAAGAGGAAAATGTTAGAAATAATTATTAAGAAATATTAAAAATAACTGCTTTTAGTTCTCAAAAAATATACCAAAAAAAATTATATTGCTGCAAATTTACGAAAGTTCGTATGCCATTTCTCAGAATCGGCAATTGCAGTAAAAATATCCTCAACGTTTTGACAAACTTGCCACATTGTCAGGTGTTCGGTGCGCAGAAATTTTTCATCTGCCGCTTTTTGTAAAAATTTTAACAAATCATCATAATAATTGTTAATATTTAGGATTACAACAGGTTTGGTAAAAAGCCCCAACTGCTTCCAAGTAATAATTTCAAAAAGTTCATCGAGAGTTCCGCAGCCGCCCGGCAATGCTACAACAGCATCAGCAAGATGGGACATTGTCATTTTACGCTCGTGCATATCTTTGGTTATCAGAAGTTTAACATCATTATTATTCCAGCCCTCGTCAATCATAAATTGTGGAATAATCCCTGTAACTTCACCACCAACTTTCAAAACCGCATCTGCTACTGCATTCATCAAACCCATTTTTCCACCCCCATAAATAAGCCTAAAATCATTTTGTACCAATAATTTACCTAACAATTCTGCCGCTTTAAAATATACATTATCAACCTGAGTACTTGAGGCACAATACACGCAAAGAGATTTCATTTTTATTAAAATAATAATATTTCAGGAATGCAAAAGTACTGTTTTTTTGCAAATTTTCAAAAAAAAGTGAATATATTTTTTGGAAAACTTATAAATCCATTTTTTGAAATAAAATTTGTATTTTTGCAAAAATAATTATAGGAACACACAATAAATTTTTTTAGAAAAAATATATGAAAAATTGTAAAACATTAATTCTTATGGCTTTGACAGCAACTTTGGCTGCTTGCGGCAACACTGCAACAGAAGAAAAGATTATTTCGAAATCAGATATTAAAGTAAAGGATGGATTAATGACGCCGGAAAATCTATGGGCTTTTGGTCGCCTTTCGGAAACTCAGATATCGAAAGACAGGAAAAAAATTGTCTATGGCGTAAGTTATTACAGTATTGAACAAAACAAATCAAATCGCGAATTGTTTGTAGTAAATGCAGACGGCTCAGACAAAAATCAAATTACCAGAACTGCAAAATCGGAAAATGCAGCAAAATGGGTTAAAAACGACACTAAAATTGCCTTTATTTATGATGGGCAAATTTGGGAAATGAACCCTGACGGTTCTAATAGGATACAGATTACAAACCGAGAAGGTGGTATTAACGATTTTATGTATTCTCCTGATAATCAAAAAATTTTGTTTATTGCCGATGTGAAATACGGAGAAAGAACGGTTGACGTTTATCCTGATTTACCGCAAGCGTCGGGGAAAATTATTGATGATTTGATGTACAAACATTGGGACGAATGGGTTGAAAGTGTGCCACATCCGTTTGTAGCCGATTTTGATGGCAAACAGATTTCAAACGAAGTTGATTTGCTTCAAGGAGAGCCATATGAAAGTCCGATGAAACCATGGGGGGGAATTGAACAATTGGCTTGGTCGCCAGACGGAGAAACTATTGCATATACTTGCCGTAAAAAAACAGGAAAAGATTATGCATTATCAACCAATTCGGATATTTATTTTTATAATATTAAAGAAAAAAAATCGGAAAACAAGACTGAAGGAATGTTTGGATATGACCAAAATCCTGTTTTTTCGCCTGATGGAAAATATATTGCATGGGAAAGTATGGAGCGTGATGGATACGAGGCGGACAAAAACCGAATTTTTTTGATGAATTTGGAAACCGGAGAAAAACGGGATTTGACTGCAAAAATAGATATGGATGCAGCCGCACTTGCTTGGAACCCTGAAAGCAAAAGTATTTATTTTGTTAGCAGTTGGCATGGTACGACTCAGATTTATTCCGTTGATATTCAAAATGATAGCATTTGTCAAATTACTCACGGACAACACGATTATCTGTCGGTTTTGCCTGCTGAAAATTCTTTGATTGGCATAAAGCAATCAATATCTAAACCCGATGAAATCTATGCAATAAATGAAAAAACCGGCGATGAAACTGAAATTTCTTTTGAAAACAAAGACCTTTTGGCACAATTGAATATGGGCGAAGTGAAAGAACGCTTATGCAAGGCAACTGATGGGGCAGAACTTCATTCTTGGGTTATTTATCCTCCTGATTTTGACCCAAACAAAAAATATCCTGTTTTACTTTTCTGCGAAGGCGGTCCGCAAAGTACTGTTTCCCAATTCTGGTCGTACCGTTGGAATCTTCAAATTATGGCTGCAAATGGGTATATTATTATTGCTCCGAATCGTCGTGGGGTTCCCGGATTTGGGCAAAAGTGGAAAGAACAGATTTCAGGTGATTATGGCGGACAAAACATGAAAGATTATCTTTCGGCAATTGACGATTTGACAAAAGAAAAATACGTTGATAGAGAGCATCTTGGCTGTGTTGGAGCATCTTATGGTGGGTTTTCGGTCTATTGGCTTGCCGGACATCACAATAAGCGTTTCAAAGCGTTTATTGCTCACGACGGAATGTTTAATTTTGAGCAACAATATTTGGACACAGAAGAAATGTGGTTTGAAAATTGGGATATTGGTGGTCCTTATTGGGATAAGGGAAATAAAATTGCACAAAATTCGTATGCAAATTCACCTCATCTTTTTGTTGATAAATGGGATACTCCAATATTAATTATTCATGGTGAAAAGGACTACCGCATTCTTGCCTCGCAGGGAATGGCTGCTTTCAATGCTGCAAAACTGCGGGGAATACCTGCCGAAATGTTAATTTTCCCCGATGAAAATCATTGGGTGTTAAAACCTCAAAACGGAATCCTTTGGCAGAGGACATTTTTCAAGTGGTTGGATAAGTGGTTGAAATAGAAATTGTTAATTGTTAAAAAAAAAAGATTCAAGTATCAAATGCAACTTTTTTGTTTTCTGATTTGCAATTAATTAGTTTGTTGAAATGGGAAATAACTTTGAGTAAATATTTGAGATAAAGTTATTTCCCATTTCAACAAATCATCATAACATATACTTTTGGTATGATTCAGATATTTATATTCCAACATTCAAAGTGCGTTATGATACAAAAGAAAAGTTAACGTGCATAATTCATCAAATTATTTGGAACATTGGGTGTAATTTGTTAATTTTGTGATAGTTAATGTCATCAAAAAACATCCAATTATTGATATCAAAAGTACAGCATTTTATCGGAACAAAAAAAGCAGTTACCGTAGATTTTCGGCATAAGAGATCAGCAGCGACGGTGCATTGTATTATTGGAAAAGTTAGAGCGTGAGCTCAGGCTGATTCGCTTTCAGTAAACTTATACCAGATTATCGAGACCCGTTTCGGATTGTCCACAATATTGAAAAACTGCTCACACAAGGTGTTTACATGCTTATTCAGGGATATGAAGATACTAATGAGGTGTTTCACTTACAGAAAGATCCGCTTTTCAAATATATACTTTGCGGAGATATGGCCTCCAAACCTACTCTGTGCAGATTTGAAAACATTAATTGCAAAAAAAATGATGAATGTAAAATAGTATTTTGCATCAATACACTCTCGATTTTTTCTTTAATTCAAAATCGCGTCCGAGATATTTTTCACGCACGTTAGAATTTTGTGCAAGTTGCTCGGAAGTACCTTGATACAGAATTTTTCCTTCAAAAAGCAAATATGCACGGTCGGTAATCGAAAGTGTTTCGTCAACGTTGTGGTCGGTTATTAAAATTCCGATATTTTTATCTTTCAAATGCCAAACAATGTCTTGAATGTCCTGTACGGCGATAGGGTCAACTCCTGCAAATGGCTCGTCGAGCATAATAAATTTTGGTTCAATGGCAAGGCATCGTGCAATTTCCGTCCTTCGCCTTTCGCCACCTGAGAGGCGGTCGCCTATGTTATGACGCACGTGTTCAAGGTTAAATTCTTTCATCAGCGACTCGAGTTTTTCTTTTTGGTAAGTTCGCGAAAATTTTGTCATTTCAAGCACCGCCTTCAAATTGTCTTCAACTGTCATTTTGCGAAAAACAGACGCTTCCTGCGCCAGATAACCGATGCCGAATTGCGCCCGCCGATAAACCGGAAATTTTGTTATTTCCATGTCATCAAGATAAATTTTACCCGAATTGGCTGAAATTAATCCGGTGGCAATGTAGAAAGTTGTGGTTTTTCCGGCACCGTTTGGTCCGAGCAAACCAACTATCTCACCCTGTTGAACGTCAATCGAAACATCGCTCACAACGGTGCGTTTTCCATATTTTTTATATAAATGCTCGGTACGGAGTTGCATTAAATTTTATTATTAATGAAAAATTAAAACCGCAAAGGTAGCAATTTTTTTGTAGAAAATCACTACTTTTGTACTTATTATTTTTATAGTAAATGAAAAATTTTTTACTTGGCAAAACACTTGATGAATTGAAAAACAGCGTTTTATCTTTGAAAATGCCTGCTTTTACAGCAAAACAAGTTGCGCAGTGGATTTACAAAAAACGTGCAATTTCGTTTGAGCAGATGACCGATATTTCCATTAAAAACCGAATTTTGCTTGCCGAAAATTTTGAAACAGGACGAACTTTGCCGCTTGAATGTAAACAATCGAAAGACGGAACAAAAAAATATTTATTTAAAATTGCTGAAAATCAGTTTGTTGAGACAGTTTTTATTCCCGAAAAAGATAGAGCCACACTTTGCGTTTCTACTCAAATAGGTTGTAAAATGAATTGCCGTTTCTGTTTGACCGCTAAAATGGGCTTTGTTGCCAATCTTTCTGCATCAGATATTTTAAATCAAATTCTTTCGGTTGAAGAAAGTGAAAAATTAACGAATATTGTGTTTATGGGAATGGGCGAACCATTTGATAATATTGATAACTTATTGAAATCCATTGAAATACTTACCGCCGACTACGGACTTGCAATTAGTCCGCATAGAATTACCGTCTCTACTATTGGGATTATTGAGCCAATGAAAATTTTCCTTCAAACAACCGACTGTCATCTTGCCATCAGTTTGCACTCGCCGTTTCCGCCTGAAAGACAGATACTTATGCCAAGTGAAAAGGTTTTCCCCATTCAAAAAATTGTTTCCGAACTTAGGCAATACGATTTTTCGCACCAGAGACGGATTTCGTTTGAATATATTATGTTTGATGGGATAAATGATGACTTGCAGCATGCCGCAGCGCTTGTAAAAATGATTTCAGGAATTTTTTGTCGCGTAAATCTTATCTGCTTTCACGCAATTCCAAGTGTTGATTTGCGCCCGTCTGTTGAGCGCAGAATGCTTGATTTTCAAACATTTTTGAATAATAAAGGGATAATTTGCACCATTCGCCACTCGCGCGGAGAAGAAATTTTTGCCGCCTGCGGAATGTTGGCAACTAAAAAATTTTAGGGTTTTGTGAGAATTTTATAATATTTTATTTTTTATTTTTGTGTAGCACAAACAACATATTTTTTATAGTTAAACAAAATTCACTTTTTTTATGTGAAAAATTATGATAATTATTTTTTTATAAAAAAATTTCATAACTTTGCAGCGTTGTAAATTCATAAATCTTATACTTATGAAGAAAAATTTTATAATATTTTGTTTTATATCCTTATGCACTTGCGTTTCTGCACAAACCAGCGGCTGGTTTTCGTTTTGGGGTGAAGCGGGTTATTCACGTCTGAATAACAATATTGTAAATGTAGACACTTTACCCAAAGTGTATTCAATTCAGGGCTTTGGTCTTGGGCTGGGAATCGGTTATGAATTTCATTACAAAAAATTTATTGCCACATTTGGATTGGAAGGAAATTATTGGAATATGAATACGGTAGTTGATAATTTTCAACTTCAAACACGAATGATTGATACCGAAGGTTGGGAATATACAGGTATTTTCGATTTGAAAAATAATACAGACCGCTACCAAATGGCTTACATGAATATACCACTGATGTTTGGTTTTCATTTACCGAAAAAATGGTATTTCCTTGTCGGAGCAAAATATGGACTTAATATTTGGGGGCAAAGCACAACCGGCGATAAAAAAACAACAGTAACCTCCTCAGGCAGATACGACCAATTTATAGATGATTTTAAGAATATGGAAAACCACGAATTTTGGAAATACAACCGTATTTATACAACCGATATCTCATTCGAAAATAATCTGGCGGCATCGTTGGAAATAGGAAAATATCTATACATATCAAACACTTTTGCAACCCGTCTTGCTGTTTTTGCAGATTATGGCTTTTTGAATATTCATAAAGACAGGGTAGAAGGCAGTATTTATATAAACGACCCAATGAATTTTGGCTTTGAAAATCCTCCGGGAGTATTCAATCCGCGATACAATGCACTTCTGCTTTCGGGGAGAGCATACAAACAAACATTTACTCCGTTTTTTATCGGACTGAAACTTACCCTTTTATTTAAATTGCACGAAAGCAGCGACTGTATGTGCGAATGGTATTGATTTTTCAGACAACATTAATTAATATTAAAATATTTTTTCGTAATTTAGTTAAGTCGGGTTAGCCGACTTTTTTTGTAAGCTCTTAAATTTTCAACGAAAAATTTTCAAATAAAAAATAAAATTGTACTTTTGCCGTTGCAACGGTTTACCGCAAAAATTGGACAATCAGTTTCAATGGTAATAAAAAGGGAATGCAGTGAAATTCTGCAACAGTCCCGCTGCTGTAATCTTTTGTGTTTCAAATACATATCCTCGCCACTGAAAACATTTAGTTTTTTGGGAAGGCATTTTTGAAACAAAACAAAGTAAGTCAGAAGACCTGCCTTTGCAATAAATTTTTGTCTGTACGTTCGTGGAAAAATGACAGAAAAAACGCTAATTTTCAATATTTTATGTTAAAACTAATATTACGCTTTGCTTTTTGTGCAATGCTTTTTTGCCTCGTTTGCTGCAAGACAAAGCGACCGAAGGATGAAGAAAAAATACCGAACGAAAGTTTGAAAATTGAATTTGCACGTGGTTTCTCTGTTAATTATTATACTGATTATAAATTAGTTAGTGTAAAAAATTATCGAAATCCAGCCGTTCCGGACATTCGCTATTACTTAGTGCAAAATCCGCAAACTCCTACACCTTCAGACGGTCAAAAAATTGTTGTTCCACTACGCACTCTTGCCTGCGGTTCGGCAACGCTTTACGAATCCTTGAATTTAATTGGTGAAATTAATTCAGTTATTGCAGTTACCAATGCAAAAACTGCTTATAATCAGACAATTAGAGATGGCTTTGCCGCTGGAAAGATTTCTAATTTGGGAGATGCATTGAACATTAACGTGGAAAAAGTTTTGATAAATCATCCCTCAGCGTTGATTATGAGCGGATATGACGCAGCAGATGTGCGTGCAGAGCGAATTGCACACGCAGGAATCCCTTTGATTATCAACAACGACTGGCAAGAAGAAAATATTTTGGGACGAGCCGAATGGATAAAATTTGTATCTGCTTTTTTTAATAAGGAAAAAATAGCCGACAGTATATTTTCGGAGATTGTAATTCGCTATCAATCAGCGAAAAACAGCACAATTAAATTCACAAAAAAACCGACGGTAATGTCGGGAGTTGATTTTCGAGGAACGTGGTATATGCCCGGCGGACAAAATTTTATGGCACAATTATTTGCCGACGCTGACGCCGATTATTTTTATAAAAACAACAATGCCACAACGAGTCTGCGCCTGACTTTCGAAACCGTTTTACAAAATTTTTCTAACGCTGATTTTTGGATAAATTGCGATTATAATTCTTTTGCTCAATTGCGTGCTGCCAATGAAAAAAATATGCTTTTTAAAGCCGCTAAAAATCGAAATGTGTGGAATTTCAATCGGCGAATGTTGCCCGACGGAGCAAATGATTTCTGGGAGAGTGCAGTTACACATCCGGATTTGTTATTATTGGATTTAATTCATATTTTACATCAACAAAATGATGATTATCAATTAGTTTATGCAAAAAATTTGGAATAAAATATTTTTTCTGTTAATATGTATTTCTGTTTTGTTAATAAACAATATTTCGGCACAAAATATTGAAAATGATTCGGTTAAATATTTAGACGAGGTACAAATAATCGGCAAAAAGATTACAAGCGAAATTATTCCTCCACGCCGACTTTCGGGCGAGGTGTTACAAAGCCTCTCATCTCAATCGGTTGCCGATGCTGTGCGGTTTTTTTCCGGCGTACAAGTCAAGGATTATGGCGGAATCGGCGGACTGAAAACAATAAACATACGTTCGATGGGTACAAACCAAATGGGCGTTTTTTATGATGGCATCCAACTTGGCAATGCCCAAAATGGACAGGTTGATTTGGGGAGATTTTCGCTCGATAATATCGAAAGCATAAGTATTTATAACGGACAAAAAAGTTCTGCTCTGCAATCGGCAAAAGACTACGGCGCAGCAGGCACAATTTATCTTCAAACATTGAAACCGAAATTTTCTGAAAATAAAAATTTTAACATTATCGCACGGCTAAAAAGCGGCTCTTCGGGTTTGATTAATCCGTCGTTTCTTTGGCAACAGAATTTTAAAAATCTGTTTGCAGTATCGCTCGGAGCGGAATTTTTGCACGCTAACGGCAAATATAAATTTCATTACAAATCGTTCAATACCACAGCCGACACCATAGCGGTGCGCAAAAACGGCGATATTAACGCCTTTCGTAGCGAAATTGCACTTTTTGGAAATATCAAAAATGGCGGCGATTGGAAAATTCATTTCTACAACTATAATTCGCAGCGCGGACTGCCCGGCTACATCGCCAGAAATTTATTCGAACATCTTGATAGACAATGGGATAATAATTTTTTTACACAAATATCAATAAAAAAATCATTTCAAAAATATTCCTTGCTTTTCAATGCAAAATATGCAAACGACTACACGCATTATGAAAATCCTGATTTCCGCACACAATTTGTTGATGTAAATTATCGTCAAAACGAGATTTATTTTTCTTTTGCAAATTCTTATAAACCTTTAAAAATCTGGGAAATAGCGCTCTCAACAGATTATCAGTTCAATAATCTTTTTTCGAATCGGGATGATTTTTCCTTTCCTGTCCGCAATACATTTTTGACTGCTTTTTCGTCAAATATTAAGTTAAAATTTGTAAAAATTCAAACATCTATACTCGGCACTTTTATAAAAGACAAAGTCAAAATCGGCGTTGCACAAAGCCAAAAGCCGCAATTTACACCTGCAATTATAACAACTTTTTCGCCATTCAAACTTTTTCCCCTTGACTTTCGAGCGTTTTACAAAAGAATTTTCAGGATGCCGACTTTCAATGATTTGTATTACACAATTACCACAAATTCGTATTTGAAACCCGAATTTGTGCAGCAATATGGTTTGGGGACAGAATATTCGATGAGACAAAGCGCTACGAATGTTAAAAAACTGAATTTTTCGACAGATTTTTATTATAATTTTGTGGAAAATAAAATTGTTGCAACCCCGACGGTTAATCCGTTTCGGTGGCAAATGATGAACTTGGGAAAGGTGAAAATTATTGGAGTTGATTTATCGGCAGATATTGAGTTAGTGCTAATTAAAGATTTGATTATTAATATCTTAGCAAATTATTCATATCAAAATGCAAGAGATTTTTCCAATAAAAAAGATATATTTTATGGGCATTTGATTCCATATTCACCTCAAAATTGTATTAATTTGGCGATTAATTTTGACTATAAAAAATTTAGTTTCAATTACAGTTTTCTATATACCGGCGAGCGGTTTTCCTCAAGCGAAAATTATGTGGAAAATTATTTATATCCATTTCAAACACACGATATTTCAACAGGGTATTTTTTTATTTTTAAATCAAAAAACAAAATTCATGCAGAAACTCACAAAGTATCTGTAAATCTGAAAGTTAATAATATTTTTAATAAACAGTATGATATAGTTTTGAATTATCCGATGCCCGGAACCAATTTTAAGGTTGCGGTAGGTTGGGAATTTTAATACTATTTTGATTTTGAAAAATAATTTTTCGTATAAAAATTTTTGGCTTCTTTTACCAGCCATTTAAAAATTTTTAAATGCTCATTTTGCTTTTCTCCGACAAGATGTTCGGGATGCCATTGCACGCCAATTTCTAAAAAAATATTACTTTCAATTGTCTCACAAATTCCGTCATTTGAAAAAGCAGTCGCAGTAAAACCATCTGCAATGAGTTTAACCGCCTGATGATGAGAAGAATTTACATCTAAATTTTCGGTACCGACAATTTTTGCTATCCGCGATTTTTTACTGATAATTACGTTGTGCGTAGTCAAATTTTTTGGTTCCGATTGCTGGTGATTAAGCAAAAAACAATCGTTTTGAACAAAAATATCCTGATATAGCGAGCCTCCGAAAGCGACATTAAGCATTTGCATTCCACGACAAATACCCAGAATCGGAATATTACGAGCGTGAGCAATTTGAATAATTTTCAGTTCATATTCATCACGCAAAGGGTTCACCTTGCCAAGTTCCGGTATAGGTTTTTCTCCATAAAATTTTGGGGCAATATCTCCACCGCCGATTAATAAAAGTCCGTCTATGGAATAAATAATTTTTGTAAGTGTCTCATTATCAGTAATTACCGGAATAACAACAGGAACACCGCCCGCAAGGATTACAGCCTCGTAATATTGCCGAGCGAGCATTGTCATTTCTTCTTTAAAATTTGCTGAAATTCCGATTAATGGTATATTTTTCATATAAAAATATAATTTAATAATTGTTTGTTGAAAACACATTATTCGCAAAAATAATCATTTTAAAAGAAAAGATTCGATATTAATTAAAAAAAAATTAATTTTGCAAAATTGTTTTTTTTATTAAACAAATAATTATTGTACTTTTGCAAAATATTTTAAAATAAAGAAATTTACAATTATTAATTAATAGATGAATAAAATTATTTTTTCAACAGTAAAAATCTTTGTGGTTTTATCTTTAGTATTTACAACGGTGGGTTGCAAAAAAGATGAACCAGACCCTAATGCTATTCCTGATAATCTGAAAATAGGAATGGAATTTCGTGGAGGTATTGTTGCCTATATAGATTCAACGAGACAGCATGGTTTGATAGCCGCTCCTTCCGACCAGAGCAACGGCATCGAATGGGGTGGATATGGTATAACCACCAATGCTAAAGACTCAATAATTGGAGTTGGGCAAAATAATTCCAATGCGATAATACTTGCTATCGGAAGCGGTAATTATGCTGCCAAATTGTGTGACGATTTGGTTCTCAACGATTCTACCGACTGGTTTTTGCCCAGTAGAGATGAACTGAACCAATTGTATGTTAACCGATTTGAAATAGGTGGTTTTGATGAGTCGGCTTTTTATTGGAGTTCGTCGGAATATACAAATAACAGTGCTTGGGCTCAAAATTTTAGTTATAGTGGACCGCGCTATTGCGCTCAAAAAAATCAGTTATATAAAGTACGTGCAGTCAGGTATTTTTAACATTGTAAAAAAATTGTAGAGACGCATAGTTTGCCCCTCTACAACACAAAACAATGAAAATAAATTATTATTTTTAAGATCGCAAAATTTTTTGTGGTCTTAATTTTTAAAATCTCTTTTCAACAACCTGCCAATTGATTATTTCCCATATTTTTTCAATATATTCGGCGCGACGATTCTGATAATCAACATAATAAGCGTGTTCCCACACGTCAAAAGTTAATATCGGTTTCATCCCCTTTGTCAATGGGTTACCAGCATTCGATTCTTTGAGAATTTGTAATTCCCCATCACTGTCCTTTGCTAACCAAGCCCAGCCAGAACCGAAAAGTCCGACTGCAGCGGTGGAAAATTCTTTTTTAAAATCTTCGAAACATCTCCACTTCTTGTTAATTGCATCTGCCAGATCACCTTTTGGCACGCCACCAGTGTTTGGCATAAATTGTAAAAAGTAAAGAGTGTGATTGAGCGTTTGACCTGCATTATTGAAAATCGCACCTTCAGATTTGCGAACAATACTTTCAAGGTCATAATTCTCAAAGTTTGTGCCTGCAATCAAGTTGTTGAGGTTTGTAATGTAAGTTTGCAAATGCTTTCCATAATGTAAATTAATGGTCTGCTCACTTATTATAGGAGCAAGAGCATCTGCCAAATAAGGCAATTTTGGTAGTTCAAATATCATAAATGATTAATTTTAAGTTAATTATTATTATTATTATTATGTTTATCTTTTAGATTACAAAAGTAATATATTATTTGGCAAAAACAAAATCCGCCAAATAACTTCTAATTTTTATGTACAAATAATTTTATGATACTTTGAGTAATAGACAAAAATGTGATTGTGGTTAATCATACTAAAAAATATGCACAATTTTATCCGCTCGAACAATATTATTTTTTTTGTTGTCGTGTAATTTTTACTGCATCAATAACCGGAATTTTTCTGTCTCCAACAAAAGCAATGACAAATGCGTCAAAATATTTTTTTGATGCTAAATCAAGTATCTCCAGAATTTCGGCATAAGTTGATGTATTTCCAATGGTATATTTGTAAAAATCACCTTCCTGATAAAAATCTACGGCAGGCAATCCACTAAAAGCTGCATCGTTTCTCTCCAATTTTTTTTTACTTGCCAAAATTTGTACTTTGAAAACAGGCAGAGAAGTTGTTTTGTTTTCTGTTTGCGGTTTCGTAGTTATTTGTTTTGTTGAGATTTTTACCTGAGGAGAATTAATTTTATCGGAATCAACTTTTTCAATTTCAATAATTGTAGTATCTATCTTATTTTCAATAAGTTTAGGATTTTTTGCCGTATACTTTCCTGATCGTTTGTCATAATTATGTTTATATATTGCAAATGCGTTGTAAATGCTTATTGCCATCTTTTTTTGTCCTTCTTTTGATGAGAGAAACTGCTCTTCGCTTGTGTTTGAAATAAATCCCAACTCCACCAAAATCGATGGTGCGGCTGTTGCGTGTAGCACCCAGAAACCCGCCTGACGTACTCCACGGTCATAACGCTCACTATTACCAAACTGCTGTTGAACGTCTGATGCAAACTCAACGCTACGGTCTATATAATTGTCTTGCGTTACAGAAAACATAATATAGGAATCTACAGAATTATCAAAGCCTTTATAGGTAGTTTTATAATCGCTTTCAAGTAAAATTACAGAATTCTCACGCCGCGCTACAGCAAGGTTTGCTTCTGTTTTGGCAAGCCCTAATGTATATGTTTCCGCGCCGAATGGCTTTGAAGAAGTATTTGCATTGGTATGAATGCTAATAAAAAGGTCAGCGTTGTTTGCGTTAGCAATATCGGCACGTCCCTGTAAGGTAACAAAAATATCTTTTTTGCGCGTATAAACAACTTCTACATCAGGAAAATTCTTCTCAACCATTTCTCCTAATAACAATGCAATTCCAAGATTAATATTTTTTTCCTTTGCAAAAGAACCGACTGCGCCGGAATCATTTCCGCCATGGCCAGCATCGATTACAACAACAAAACTCTTTGTTTGTGCATAAATATTTGAAAAATAAATACTTACTAACAAAAAAATGATTATTCCAAATGTTTTAATTATAATAATTTTGCTTTTCATTTTTGTTGAATAATTTAACTGCTTAATAATCAACTGCAAAAATAATATTTTTTATTGAAAAAAAAATGACTTTTTTTATAAAATAATTTCGGAATATCACTTCCATATTTTTAACTATTCCAAATATCCCACGATGCTAATGCCTGATTTACAAACATTTGGCTGCCATTTATTATATTACTTCCGTGCTGTATTCCTTTTTTTAGGAAAAGCGTTTCTGCGGGATTATAAATTACATCAAAAAGTAAATGTTCGGGTGTAATATATTCGTAAGGCAAAGGAGGATATTGATTTTTCATTTTACCAAATCCCAAATTAGTAGCGTTGATAATCAGCAAATTTTCGGAGATAACCTGCTGTGAAACTTCGGAATAAGTTATGTTTTCCGCTGTTTTTGTTCTGGAAACAAACCAAAAGTCAACGTTTAATCTGCGTAATGCTGCTGCAATTGCTCTGCCGGAGGCGCCGGTTCCGCAAATCAACGCATTCATTTTTTTGCCTTCCAAATGGGGTTTAATTGCCTGCTCAAAACCAAAAGAATCTGTATTATAACCTTTTAAAGACATATTTTTATTTTCATTTATAACAATTTTAACACAATTTACTGCGCCAATTGCTTTTGCCGCCGGGTCAATTTCATCTAAAAAAGGAATAATTTTTTCTTTCAAAGGAAAAGTAACATTAAAACCACACATGGTAAAACCTTTTTGAGACCGTATTTTCTCAACAAAAGCGGCAATTTGGTCATCTTCCTGAATTTCAAATAGTTCAAAACATGCTCTTATTTTTTCTTTTTTAAATTTATTCGTAAAAAATTTTTGAGACATAGAAGTGGAAAGCGGATAACCTATCAAACCATAAATTTGAGTATTTTTCGTATGTAATTTTTTGTTTATCAAATATTTAATAAAGAAAAACAAAATAATCAAAACCAAAATTATAACAATGAGATAACTCAATTCAACAGAATATTTTTTTATCAAATCTTGCTGTCCGTGCAGAAAAAAGCCCAAAGCGGCAATTACCGTGTTCCACGCACTGGATCCTACAACAGTGTAAATCATAAAAGGTGTCAATTTCATACGCGACAAGCCTGCAGGAATGCTAATAAATTGCCTCACGCCGGGCACAAGCCGACCAATACAAACCGACACTTTGCTGTAGGAGACAAACCATTTTTCCGCTTTGATAAGTTTGTTGCTGTTGAGTAGAAAAAAATGCCCTAATTTGCTGTCAGCCAATGAATACAATACTTTCCGTCCCATGAAAATTGCAAGCGAATAGTTTATCAGTCCGCCCAACAACGAGCCAACCGTTGCCGCTGCCACAACTCCCCAAAAGGTAAGTGAAACATCATTGTCGAGAGATACGTATGCTGCAACCGATATAATTAATTCTGAGGGAATTATGCCTAAAAATGAACTCTCCAAAGCCATCAGCAATGCTATTACAGGGTATGTCATATTTTTGTCGTACCAAATCAATATTTGCTCAAGTAAAGAAAGTTTCTCATCTGTATGCGCTTCAATACCAACATTTTGGGCAATGGTAGAAATTGTACAAAACAGCAATAACGAAAGGAAAATGACAATAATTTTTTTATTTGCGGTCATCGAAATTGTATTAATTAGATTTTTTGTGAAAACAAAAGTATACAATTTTTTTGTTATTAATGATTTTTTTTTAATTTTGCAATCCCAAATATCTGTATTTTAATTTGAATAACGTGATTTTGAGTTGTAAATCGGCTATGTAGAATTATATTTTCGGGGTGTAGCGCAGTTGGTAGCGCGTTACGTTCGGGACGTAGAGGTCGCAGGTTCGAATCTTGTCACCCCGACAAAAAGATTAAAAAATGCTGGTAATCAATGTATTATCAGCATTTCGCAATTTATAACACACACTTTTATTTTTGTGTACAAAGAAAAAAATATCTATAAATATTTGAGTTTTAATATTTTATAAATAATTTTTGCACATAATTAACACATAAAAATAGAATTATTATGCCAAGAAAAAGCAGTATCATTATTTATCCGTTTTTGAATGACCGCAAAGGTGATTTATCTAAACAATGGTATGTAGAGTATCAATACCGCGTACCCGACAGTGATAAACCTTTTCGTTTCAGAATTTATGAGGGATTAAGCGGCACAGCGAAAGAACGCCACAATCTATAAATTTAATTTCGGTAGTTTGCATTATATCAAAAATTTTTAGGCGTTTTTTAAACAATTAATGTGGTATAATAATATGATTACTAATGATATATAAACGTAATTTTCTAATGATGTCCATTAGAAAATACAGTTCACTAAATTAATCAATTATTCTAATGGACATTTTGGGTTTAAATATTATGGAGTTAGAGAAGAAAGAAACCTGCCGAAAAAAGAACGGCAAGAATTGCAGTTTCGAGTTTAAAACTTTCGTCATTGAGCAAATCAGCAATGGTCAAATTTCGCTTAACTTTCTTCTATAAATACCCACCCTTCACAACGGGTGTTACCATCTATAATAGACGCCTTAAATAAATGCGGATAATTTCATCAATTCATCATTTGGTTTTACAAATTGAGCCCAATACTGTTTTAAGTCATACCATAGTTCTTGTAATGAACTAAAAAAACGATTA
>Ga0123357_10003007_pt1 | contig 19094 bp, 12 predicted proteins | sample TergutEmb28metaG_FD_89873 | JGI IMG/M metagenome (GOLD analysis project Ga0123357, IMG submission 89873) | Embiratermes neotenicus P4 segment gut microbial communities from Petit-Saut dam, French Guiana - Emb289 P4 | ecosystem: Host-associated > Arthropoda: Insects > Digestive system > Gut ...
AGTAAAGAGAGACCAACTTGATGTCACTTGCTTTATTATTTCTTTATTTAATGCTCAACATGTTTCGGATGTTAATACGTCCATCCTCAGGAGCTTGCGACTTATGTGCTGAGTTATTTCATGTGTTATATTGATCTGGTTCGATGTGTGTTGGTGTTACGTTGTGGTATGGCTGTGGTGGTGTGGTATCCGTATGCAGATTGAAGCACAGTAGCACTACTGTGCTTCAACCTGCATATGGATACCACACCACCACAGCCATACCACAACGTAACACCAACACACATCGAACCAGATCAATACAACCCATGAAATAACCCAGCACATAAGTCGCAAACTCCCGAGGATGGGTGTATTAACATCCGAAACATGTTGAGCATTAAATAAAGAAATAATAAAGAAAGTGACATCAAGTTGGTCTCTCTTTACTCAATTATTACTGGTTGTTCAACACTTAAGTCGGCAGCATTCTTGCCCTATATATCACATTTTAACTGCACGGCTCTATTCTATAGCCATACTTGTAAGTTGTAATACAACAGTACTGAAGGATTCGAGGTACTAATTACAGTGCAGATTTGTATTGTGGTCTTAATGAGTTATGACACCATGTAGTCTGAAAGATATGTACCAATACTACTCTGAATATGGAGGCCGTGTATACTTCTGAAATGTTGCTACCTGCCACATTGCATAGTCTCATAACCCAGAAGGCCAAAGTATGAATAAACAAGGCAAATAATGTAAGTATAACGTAACAATGAGGCGCGTTCCTGTAACCATTGTTGCAGTGAAAGAACAAGACGTATTGTATACTAAGAGTGTGTGTTTGTAGACTTTGATATCCAGCATAAAATGCGCATGCGCCGTATTGTAATCTGTGACCTGCGGCTCTACAGTGTTTGTCCACATTATCTCATAAAGTGCAACACTTTCGAGAAAAAAAATTATTACCCATAAAATGTGTATATTTATTTTCAGTGCAGGTTTTGTCTGCAACATTTCCTATTTTAAGAACTGAGCGAGATATGATCAACAACGTGTATTGACCCTCATGTAAAGCATCCGGCATTCTTGTTATGTTTCAATGAAATTTGAATTTTTTGACAGAATTTCGAAAAACAAGCAAATATCAAATTTCATGAAAATCCGCCCAGAGAGAGCCGAGTTGTTCCATGCGGGCGGACGGATAAAAAAAAACCTGTAGGTAATTTAGAATCTGTCAGCATGACAACGTTTGTGCCTAGGTAGAGCGGAAGGTGGACGGCTCAACGTACCTACCGCACCATTTCACTCACCTCCACTTAACGTCGGCGGTGTTCTTCCCCACTAGGTGTCTTCTATATACCTGCTGTTCTGGCTGCTGTAATGTACTGTACATGGGCTGTCCTGAAATTTTCCGAACGCTCAAAATAGCCCGCCATTGCGTCGACCTAGCGGGGCGCGGCAAGTGCTACTCTCTAGTAATGAGTTTGGCGAACTGAGCCGCTAAAACCGCATTGCCTTATCTTGCTTAGTCATTGTGCTGTGCTTCTTTACGGGATCACATGTTTGGCGCGTCTGGCGATTTTCTTGAGACAAGAAAATGAATGTTTTTCACGAGCAACGAATTTGTGTGAAATTCTGTGTGAAAATTGCAAAATCTGTTACTGAGACATTTTAAATGTTGAAACTGGCATTCAGGGAAGAAGCCATGGGCAGGACTCAAACGTACGAGTGGTGGAAACGTTTCAAAGAGGGCCGAACTTCGGCTGATGATGATCCGCGCTCGGGACGGCCATCAACGTCGAAAACTGACGATAATGTTGCAAACGTTCGTGAAGTTATCCGTTCAAATCGTCGTTTGACAGTTCAAGAGGTAGCTGAAGAAGTGAGTATCTCAAAAACAGTGTGCCATGGAAAAAAGACCTGATGCGTGGCGGGAGAATCGATGGATGCTCCAACATGACAACGCGCCCTCACATTCAGCGTTCCTTGTCCATGACTTCTTGGCCAAACACGCGACGACTGTCTTTCCACAGCCTCCGTACTCTCCAGATCTCGCACCAGCTGACTTTTTTCTGTTTCCAAAGCTCAAATCAACGCTGAAAGGCCACCGTTTTGAGTCTACTGAGGCAATAAGACAAATTCGCTAGCGCATTTGCACAGCATTCCTAAAAAAGCTTTCCAGGAATGCTTCAGAACATTGAAGAAATGCTGGCAGCGGTGCATACAGAGTAGAGGGGAGTACGTTCAAGGTGACAAGCCTGAATAGCTTCAACGTAAGACGGGAAAATTTTTACGCGATGTATTCGGGAATTTTCCGGACAGACCTCATATTAGTTGAGAGTTGAGTGCTGCAGACCGCATTGAATGTCGGGAGAGGCTTGCACTCAACACTGTCACGCAGTTACCAATCAGTGGCAAGTGCCACTGCCGGCAATAACACACTACCCTTCACTGGCAAAATAACTTTAATTCTTGTAACCACCACCATTTATTATTAACACATCTGTTTGAGTCCTCGAGCTTGTGGAGGTTCGTGGCTTCGGTGTCAGAATCCGAGAGCATCTAAAATAAGCTTTATACGGAAAGTCCCTGCTGGTGTAACAGTCACAATATCTGTCAATATTTACAATCACACACAACACACTCTTTTGCGGTCTTTTATTACGTTCTTGTACAATGGTCTGGTGATGACACATATTCGGTGTCGAAACTAGTGGCCAGGTAATAAATGATCGCCAAAGAATGTGTTGTGTGTGATTTTAAATAATGATAGATAACTAGAACAAAGGTCAGAATATGAAGGCTTCGCGCCTGGTCGCACTTTGCTTTATACAGGTTGTTTCAGAAGAAATCTGCCATACTTCGGGGAGAACGTACATATTACTACTGTATCACATTTAGTGCCCCAGTATAAATGTAGACGTATTCCCAAGACTTCTGAGCTTATTGACATTAGGTATGGGGAGAAATATAAAATGGCGCGAAATATTTTCTCTGTAGGGTTTACGCCAATAACTGTGACAAGTTTTTGCTGTCTTTGTACTGGCTGTCTGCTATTAAGGCACTGCATTCGGCCAGGGTTCGTAGTTCAAGTCTCGGACTAGTCATCAAGAAGATGAGATAAATTGGTCGTCCGGCCATTAGCCAGTTTGAATTGTAAAGGGAAGAGAGTTTCTTGTTTTTAAGCTTTCGCCGTGTTCTAAATGTAATTTGTTCTTTTTTGGGTAATTCCCCGGCGTCTGAGTTCTAATTGCCGCCGTTTCGGAACTCACTATCGGTTCCATCTTCATAGGCAAGTGAATGAAGAGAATTTCTCTATTCAAATTTTGGAATGCGCGGAACAGTTTAGCAGTTAAAACCTCTAATTGCTCTCCGCACCTAAGACTAGCCGGTTAATAAAAGGGGTAGACGTTAATACACCTCATTTCCATAAAAGGCTTAAATTTGTGATGGTGATAGGTTCCTAGTTAAAACGATATTTTTGGATGGGCTTGCCTGCAGGATACCTGTTTTCTTGAGAAAGGGAGAGACAAGTCAGAGCAGGTACACTCAAATGTCAGACTTCATAGAGGAAAGAGGCACGGGAACAAGCAGAGCTGTGAAGATATTGCAACGGCAGTTGTGTCTTGGTCAGTCTCAAGTTTACATGTTTGTGCATAAGATCTCAATAAATGAGGAGAGTTTAATAGTGTATAATTACGAAAAAGATCAACCACAGTGGCTGCTATCCTTCCGTATATTCCTTGGGATGGATTCATGTACTAAATATTGTAATCGAGAGTCGGGCAGCTAAAGCGGACAGTTACATCTCATACCTTACAAACAGACTCTATACTCCTGTTCTTGAAAGAATTTGCGTAACCTGCTCTTGTAATTCCCATCTTTCACAGCTAATCTCAATCAAATGTTTTCTTTTAGGAACAAGAGCAGTTGGAGTCTGTTACAGTTTCACCAGTATCAGTAGCATCAGCACCAGGTGTAATTGAAAGCCCTGTTACTAAGACAGAAGTGATTGAACTTGACACCATCAGTCGGGGAAGTTTTCAATCTCTCCGCAACTTCCAGCACAGTTCCTCCTTAGTGACACACGCAGATAGTGCCGAAGATATGAGCAATATTCGTCAGGCACCACAGGCAACCTACAGCACCGGCTCAATCATTGACCTGCGTCTGAATATAGAGGATAATTTGCAGAACAGTATGACTGTGGCCCCCATCCGACACACGCGTCACATGAAGCGTCTGGTTGGTGCGAAAATTGTAACATCAACTCAGAAAGGAATGTAAGTACCGCAGTAAGCAGTCATAATAGGGTGTATTGTAGAGTTCTGAAAACACCTTACCCAGTCATAGTCTGTACTTGATACAAAAAGAGTTTATGGAGGGGGTTTTGTCGGAACAGTGTGCTGTTGAAAGTATTGGATGCTGAAGAGAAGAAATAGACTAACTCTTTATTTTGTACCTGTTCTTGATTTATGCACGGTTATTGTATTACCTCACCACTATCATCTGTCACTTCCTGTCAATATTCCAAATCACAGATTGGTTACTGGTTAGAAGATAATCACTTAGGATCACGGTAAGCAGGATCTTCTTAGTCATGTCAAGAAGATTTATAAGTCGATAGGACGGGGGCAACTTGGGGTAATTTCCTCGCTTCATATGGAAATCACGCGAGCGTCTTCTCATGCTGATGTGAAATATTACTTGAGTACATGAATTGAACATCTTTGGGAGACATGTTCACTGGCAGTTTGGGGATACCCTTCGTGCTCGGGCCTTGCCAAACTTGAGAGCACTGATGTTCCTAATTTGGGTTCACTTGCAGGAGGATGCGTATGTTGTTTTCACCAACCCACCAACCATCCACCCATCCACCCAACTACCCATCAAATCATGCACAAATCCGTCTACCCATTCATTCATTCATGACCTGTTCTTTCAAAGCTGGTCCTGGTCCCAGCAATTCAAGTAGAGAGCAGTTACTTGTGTACCACAGACGCAGCAAAGTGCTACTGTCTGCGTCACGTAATTACTCTCCTTACATCCAACTCATGACCTTGGGTAACACTGCAGGTGAAAGGCAGGGCTAAGGGTAAGTTTTCAACTCCGAAAACTCTGATCATCATTCTTAGAGAAGAGGGACGTTAGTGGATCGTACAATGCAACTGGGACTGCAGGCAATGTGTATAAGAGAGACAGGGAACGGATAGTCACTGCACCTGGACCATGGATCTACTCTGAAGCCTCTAAGAATTAGACGTCGACTGAATTATATGACGACAAATTGTGCAATAATAGAGGCTAATTGATAATAAGAAAAGGAAAGATTTATATATATATATATATATATATATATATATAGTGCTAAGTTGAGTTTTACAAAGTTGATATAAACTTGCAGGCACTTTCGTGAGAACACCCGCACGAAGCAGAAAAGCGATATGTTTCCTGACACCTTGCATCCCGTGGACAAGCCGAAAGAAGCGCTGCAACAGTCTTTCATACAGCTTGACAGCTCAGAATGGTGGGTACATCTCTTTGTCTAAGGAGGGTTTCATTCCCTACCTAAGTTGAACATATGATCGTCCCTTAAATGCCTCTGCTAACAAATGGCGAGGGGGGAGGGGGGGGGGGCAGCAGGTTCCTTAAAAATATTGGTACCTATGTAGCAGTCTACATGGCACCGTATTGCAGGGAACAGAGTATTAATAACATAAAGCTTGATTGTAATTGTACAAACACAGTGAAATAATGAGTCTAGAGCGGCGATTCCCAAACTGTGCGCCTCGGCGCCCCCAAGGGTGCCGCGGGATATTTCAAAGTATTGTTTTTTCTTTCAATTTGTGTGTATTATTCCCTCAAGCTGCTAATATGTTCCTAGGACAAAGAGGCATTAAATTGTTTGTACCTATCTGCTTAATAAACGAAAGTGTTAGGTATTTATTTTGGCCTATGGACGCCGTAAAAGATTACTAAGGCACTAAGGGCGCTGTGAATCGAAAAAGTTTGGGAACCGCTGGCATAGAGTATGAAATAATTCTGCTTGTGTGTGACGTTGCTTCTGTGGATTCGGACGTTTCGAGGCAATATACTGTCTTCGTCTCCAATCGTCGAAATATTCTCTTGGACATTTCGATCCTTGAAGATGGGGACAGTAGGTTGCCTCGAAACGACAGGACAGAATTCCCATCGTCACGACACCATTTCTAAGAACCCAATTCTCAGCTACGCCCTTGCCGAAAACCTAAAATATAGCTGTAAGACGCGTTGCAGACAAACGATGTATGTAAGCGCTGTTTTGCAGGGACGTAACAATGCAGGGCCTGCAGCTGCTGGTGCGGCTGATGCGCCACCACCCAGAAACTGTCCACACTCAGTTGCATTCAGTTATTGTGGCAGTGGCAAAACAAGTGCGCAACCTGCGCTCGCAAGTCGCTCGTGCTGCGTGCCAGGCAAGCGGGGAGCTGTTCCTGTCGCAGAAGAAGGCGGTGGAGACAGTAAGTGACTCCTGGTTCCTGTGCTTCCATGAAGTGGCGGTGGGATCTGCAGTGAAAGCGGAATACGCGCAGGTCTCGCTTTACTCCAGGGTTAAGTTCCTGAAAAACGTCGCGCAAATGGAACACAGAATTTCCATTTCAAACAATGTATTTCCTGGGTTTTACGGGGTTGACATCCTCATCATAGACAGTGTATGGCTATACCACTATGAAACATACGGACCTGTACAGTATATTGCTGTATTTACTTTAGATGCCTGACTGCTGGCTGTAAGTCAGTATTCGGAAGGTCCTGCGACCGGCCACCTCGACACAGGTTTTTCTTGGTTTCTCTGTGTCTATAAGCAAATGCTGAGATGGTTCCCAAGATTCCAAGTTGCCACTATATGCTTCTCATGTAGCCCTCACGACTTAAATTTATTAGTAACCAATTTCGTATTTTGTATACATGTAAAATAACAACTGCCACCGGATGACAACCAAATTGCAGTTAATAATAATAATAATAATAATAATAATAATAATAATAATTGTAATTGTAAGAAACTTTTTAAACTACAAATAAGACCACCGAGCCTAATCCTGTTGATTACTACTTCCCAGGATAGGTGAATATTCCCCAGCCAAAACTGAAGAGTGAGAAATTCGATGATGATAATGATAATAATAAGTGATAATATATCATCATCATCATCATCATCACCTTTATGCAGCGTATTTATACTTATATTCCTGAGACAAACTATGTCTCTAGGAAATACAGTGTTGCAGCTATTCTGTTGTTTCTATTCATGTTGCTTATATCGTTAGTTCCAGTGTTGAATCTATTGTACTTTTACATTAGTACTTTCCGAAGTATGTGTGCGGTGCCTAATATGGCTGTTTTCTGTAGTTCCTTGACTTCATGTTTTCTTGGTATGTTGCTCGCGTATTTTCTGAATGACTTTGAAATAGTCCCAGTCGCCCCTATTATTTCTGGTATCACCTTTGTTTTTACATTCCACGTGCGCTGTATTTCTATTGTAAGGTCTTTATATTTTAGAATCTTCTCGGCTTCCTTGTTAATCACATTTCTGTCTCCTGAGATTGTAACGTCTATTATCATACATGTTCCCTTTTCATTATCACGGATTATAATGTCTGGTTTGTTGTTGGGGATAGTTCTGTCAGTTTGTAATTGTTGATTCCACAATATGGTTACGTTGCCTCCTAGACTTGTTTCTACTGATTTTGGCACATGTTCATACCAGTGTTTTTTTTGTCCAATTGTACCCCTGTTTCCTTGCATATGTTGAAGTGTAGTTGTGCACACACTTTATCATGTATTTTTATATACTGTTCTTTTGCCAGTATTGGGCATGTTGATATTATGTGGTCTATTGTCTCGTTAAATTGTTGGCAAAGTCTGCACTTGCTCTCCGTCTCTGTGTTCAATATTTTTGTCCCATATTTATTATTATTATTATTATTATTATATGCACTGTACGTACACTATATATATTTTTCTATACAATATGTTTAATGCAATGGAAAAGCAAGAGAATCACATTCATAGTTTTTCGTACGATTCATTCCTCTAGCAGTGTGGTAGTCTTGCTACCATTCCTGACTTCGCACTTTCTGTAATTCCATCAGCATTATCACGAATCGTGCGTACGCTGCTATGAGCGAATCCAACATTACGCCATATGTAAAAAATTCGTTCGCCTGTTTGAAGTTGGCTTATTACGTCTAATTTCTCTTCAATACCGACTGTATTTCACCGATTTTTCACTTGAACTGCACTAGGTGATGTGGATTTTACCGTTCGCACTCATCTTGGTAGAAACGCCGACGTTGTTGAAGGGGGAACTACATCACCCGCGAGATTCTATTACCAACGTAATCAATATACACACGTGACTGATGGCGTGACAGTGACGTCACTTCCTGTTAGCCTCTGCCAGAAGGTTGCGGCCACAGATCGTCTGTGCCAAATCGAGTTAAACCGAATTTTATCGCGTAAATTCGAAAAGTTGTGTAAATTATGAAGTCGCGTTAAAGCGAAATCGCGCAAAACTAAGTCGCGTAAAACAAGACTTGCCCTTATGAGTGAATGTAGTGAAGCCCTTTATTTCCTTATGTTATCTGTTTGTGAATGCACTACGTAGCGTAGCCGATATAGCGACAAGGCTACGGGCTGGGCGGTCCGGGGTTCGAATCCCAGTAGGGACAAGAGCGTTTTCTCCAAACCATCCGGACTAGCTCTGGGGCCCACCCAGCCTCGTACTGAATGCATACAATTTTTTTCCTCGATTAAAGTGGCCGGGGCGTGAAGTTAACCACTCACCTCCATCTAGTGCTGTGGTTAAGAATGAGTCGAGCCACACCCCTACTCCCCCTATATGTCTGCATCATGTGCAGAGGGAATATTTTAGCTTTCATTCACTTCTCAGTGAGACTGGGGTTTAAATTCCAACTACTGCTTATAAATGCATTCACGATCGTACTGTTCACCAAGACCAGTGGCACGTAGTGAATTACAGGTCTGTACAGTGCATTGAGGCCAGCATTGAATGGTTAATTAATGTACTTACAATTTTTAGGATCTGGATGAACTGGCCAGTCCATTATTGCACAGAACAGCTGATACAAACCGGTTCCTGCGAGCTGACAGCAATGCTGCCTTAGACAAGATGATAGAGGTTGTCAGCCCTTCAAGAGCTGTTGCTGTAATAGTAGGAAAGGGCGTAAGGTGAGGTGTTTCGAAGAACTCACAGCTGTTGATTCATTTTCATTTGATGCATTTATTATTAGACACTTACATAAATATAAATAAATAACTATATATATATATATATATATACCTATTTGTCACAAAGACAGTTGGATCTGGAACAAGTCATAAATACACAAATGTTCATAATTCTTACAGTGTAAAATACGTACTACAAACTGTACACGCTCAACTCATGTACATTATGTGCCCTGTCTAGCTCCGTATAGTAGGTGGAGTTCATCGAATCTGATGAAGTTTTATGTTGGTTACATCTGAATTTTTATTTTATCACCATTGTCTTTCTGTTTATGGAGCCTAGTTAACTGATTATGGATTAGGTGTTACATGTATAAATCTTCATAGCAGTCTGTTGATCCATTACCACCACTCCTCAGCTGACACCCGTCCTCCTTACCTGTTAATAATGAATCATATGCAGGTTCTTGAGAGGACAACACCTGATTGTTATGAGCTTGGACTGCTTCCTTGATCTATCAGAACATCCCATCCTGGTTAAAGTTCTTACTTGAATGCACTCGAACTCCCATTTGTCAGAATGGAAACTTCTTTTGTCACCTTGCATTCAAGGTTTTCTGGTGTCAGGCTCCTGCCCCTGCACCCCACGGTAAATTATGAGAACTTCACTTTGTGCCCTTACATACTAGGAAGTAGTCAACTTGACCATCATTTCCTTTGTTGGTTACTTGTAAGGCATTTGAAACTTAAAGATTCCTGGAGCAATGACCTTTTGCCCCTCAGTGCAAGTTTGTTGAATGGACCCTTATTTTGGTTTTATGATTTATAGCAAGGACTTGAGATGTAACCACTAAACTGGTCCTTATTCTAATGTATATGGATTGCTTTGAACCCACTACAAATCATTTTGCCTGATAAACAAATGTAAAAACAATGTTTGACTACACAATGTTTCACAACACGATATTGAAGATCATCTTTACACACAAAAAATTGATCAACAGAGTAAAATGAGCATGTATTGCTTTGAATTTTATGTTGTCATTCTTGATGATTGTCAGAGTTGTTGTGCAAAATATATGGACTCCTACCGGGGCCCATTCAGCCTCCTATCAAATGGGTACTGGGGGGTTTTTTTTACTAGTGTCAAGAAGCTGGGGAATGAAGTTGAATTCTCAATGCCATCTCGTGCCAAAGTTAAAAATGAGGGAAAGTATACTTCCAGTCCCTTATATGCCTTCATAGCATGCACAGGGATGTATATTCAGTAGTTAATAGAATATATAGGTTTATGTGTAACTATAGCTATCACTGTGTATACACTGTGTGTGTATTTGTATATATGCGCATGTAGGGATGTCTTAGGCACTTTGAGTATATATTTTTTTGTTAAAGGTCTTAAAACCTTATTTCTGTAAGTGGGATTGGATATACCATTATTTTTTGTCATTACATCATTTATGCTTTCATTTATGTTCAAGAAATGTATGGAATTTGGTGGCATTATGTGTATATTACATTCAGTGGACTCTTTGTCCCATAATGGATAATTCAATGTCAATTATAATTAACACTGAATCTTACTTGTAGCAGCAAAAAGAGTTCTCATGTACTGACCATGTACCAGGGAGCTCAACGGTATCTGGTATATGTTTTCCAGGGGCAAAGTGGCCAGGGCAGTGAGGCTGATCACTCACCTCCATCTAGTGCCTAAGTTAAGAATGAGAGGAGCTATACCTACACTCCCCCTATATGAAGTACACAGGAACTTTACCTTTCATTGTTGTTTATTACTCCAGTGTGTGTAAGCAGTATATGTGTGTGTATATATATATATATACATACACACACATACACAGAGGTGTGCTGGTGTATCTGTATCCGTCCTTATGTGACTGATTACTTAATTTTTTACCTTTTATATCTAAGAAATGTAAAGTTGGCCCTGTGAACCCCATGAAGTCACATGGGGTATGTGATCAGAGTCACTCCTCACAGCCAACTTTCACATTTTTGGAGAAAAAAAAAAAATTTTTAACATTAATAAAATACCTAATGTAAAAAAATTTTATACATATTGTTTTTAAAATGGACGGTTTTACATCAATAACAGCCACTAATTGACACAATAAGGAAGCATAATAACTACTCTCTCATTATTTTTGATATCTCACAAAAATGAAGTATATGCTTTGTTTGTCTTTTTCTGAAGTTTGTTTTTGACAGCCTGATACTGATGCTGTAGTAGACCAAAATATGCAGCTTTGTTGCAATAGAAGTGAAAAGTTGTGCAGGGCAGAAAGTCTGTGTATTTGTCCACAAAAATCTCATGCCCTGCTGGGAAATGAATCATGATTCCTTGACCATGCTCTGTGTAGCCCAGTCACTGTCGTGGCTAAACTATCCCAGCACTCTTTATGTGCTAAAGCTGAACATATGAAGAGCATATGAGGATGAATTTACTGATTTTAGTGTTACATATAGTATAGGATTAATTCTTCTTTCATGCTCCCGTACTTCTCGGCTGATACACTACTGATGTTGCAGCCATCAGAATGCTATAGTACGAACTGCTTGTGCCCGGCTGCTGGTCAGCCTGGTGAGCAAGGTTGGTGTTGATAAAGTGATGACACAAACCAGAGACATGAGGGACAAGATCCTCATTGCTGGCTCCAACCTGCTAACTGAAGGCAGTCTGGACACCAGGTAGGGTCTGACATTGAATGGGGTTCATTTGGTTCAGTACTGGCAAGTTGCAAGGTCTTCTGAATGCAATAATGAACTTTCAAGTTCCATAAAAGGAAGGTAATTCTTGGCCAATTAATTGAGTACCAGCTTGTTTGGGATTCTGGTTCATGTAGGCACTTAATTCTGCATCTGTGATAAGAAACGCATATAACAGTTATCATACGTAATATTGTGAACTGTGACGTACAGTTAATTCCTACTTTCTGGTACAAAGCAGTGATAATCACTCAGCAATCAAAATATGTATGAATTTTACTGTCTGTACAAGAAAGTTGAATAACCTCATTATACCATTTTAAGGTGTTCACAATACACTTTACTGCAAATTCTTTTCTTTGTAGATGTGGCAGGCAAAAAGCAATATCAAAGAATATTATTTTAGTTCAGTGTTCAATTAAAGAAAGTTCCTAAAGTGAAGAGCTGGTAGTACTATTACTTTTCTGCAGGCTACAGGTCAGTTTTATGGAGTGTGAATCTTGCCCTTTTCTAGTGCTCTTCCAGAACTTATCCCTTAAAAAGAGATGTTTTGTCTATCCCTCAGTGCAGCAACTGACTGTAGGTTGCTAGCCTGGTGGAGAAAAGACTGCCCCCTTCAGGGTTAGGGGTTTTGAACAAACCCTTCCTCCATATTTATGAACCCTGAAACTGGGGGCCCCAGAATTCTAAAATCCATAGCAACCAGGCTGTTACTCCATGGGTCCTATTCAGTATCTTCAAACCACACCATTATGTCTGATGGACTAAACCACCTGCTAGAAAACTCATTCTGTACAGTAGCATTTCTCAACTGATATGCTGCAAGCTTATATCAGCTGTGCTTTGAGAATCTGAATGGAATAATGACTTGCATAATATTAAATATGTGAATTAAAAAGCACATAATCATTAGTATTACATTATTATTCATGAATGAGTATTTGTGTATGTTAGTAATTAGTTCACATTGCAATTTTTATAGTAATTTTATGTTTTCATATGATAAATGATTTAAAAATAGGCGTACTCTTATTACATATTCTAGTTCTCCTTTCTAATTTAGTGTGCCATAAAAAGAATCCAAGTGTGCCATGAGCACTAGCAGTTGAGAACTACCACTGTTGAGATTACAGGGTCTTGGGGTTGTCTCGAGTATTAAAACATACAAAATTGTCAAAGCGCGTAACATTTATATAAAAATCACTGTCAATGTACTTTTACTTGCAGGTGCTTTGCCAAGCAGCTATTTCGAATGCTGTCCACCCATCCAACATTTAACTCAGTCATGACTGAAGTGGTACCTTCACATATACTGAGAAATATCAGCAAAACACTTCAGAACTTGAAATAGATCTCTTAGAATAGCTAATCTAAGTTTAAATGTTTGGATACTGTGAAATGTTTAGTTGTACATTTATGTACATTGTTTTGTATGAGTTATGTAAAGTGTACAGTAATTCTTCATTAGCTGCTGAATAAAGTTAATAAGAAAACAAAACACTGTATCTTATGCTTTACTGGAAATAATTATGAGCTTGCATGTAAACACAGATTAGGAAGTTGCTGAATCAAACTGGAATAATATGTCTCAACCACCTTGCCCTCACACACAAATTTTCTGTCATGTTTAAATTCTGTCAATAATGCACACTTTGATGAACTTACTTTTCACTCTTCCCTGTTGGTTACATTAACTGACACACCGTGTAAATAATATGGCACCTCTCCACTGCGCATATTGTTTGATGCTTCAAAGCTATTTTGTATGCCAAAATACTTTATTATGTGTCTATCACCAAATTTCAAGTTCAGGCTCATAAGTTCTAAACACATTAATCGCATGTACACGTATACAGTCTGAGAAATTGTAAATCATTGTTGTGATAGAAGGATGTTTTACAGTATTTTAATTATATATGACTTGACTCTGGAGACGGAACAGATCAAAGGGTCCAATCCTTGATGTTTATGATGATGATTTCATATTCAAGTTTTCTGTCTGCAAATTGGAAATCATGTCTGGACTAGGGAACCTATGCTGACTGAAAGCCAGGATCATCAGTACTGCTGCCTCTACTCACAGCTTTTTACAATGACATTCCCAACAGTGCTTCTTCCTGAAATTTTTGAGTGTAAATAACAAAGCTCGGTAAAAAGAATTTGTAATGGCAGGGTTCCGGGTGCAAAATATGTTACTTGATAGCATTAGCTTCCTGGGGTTTTGGACAAAGGGGTACCAAGTGATATATGGCCTGTTAGGAGTGTGGGAAAGACGATCATCCTGGAAACTCTCAAATTGACATAAAGTGGACTGGTTGGGCTTAACTAGTGAACTAGGAATGTGCTGATATTTGCTTGCTTGGCACATTGCCTGGCGTGTGCACTCACACCATAAATGCTGGTGACTAAGATGCTTTATTCTACACAACTATATGTACTATGATACTGGGCATTTCACAACATATGGTAACTGTGGAGGTCTAGTCACTTTCAGGTCTGGGCTGGCACGAAAATTTGTTAGCCCAGCACTATCATCTCCCCCCACATAACTGGAAATTTACAGTACAACCAAAATAATTCCAAATCCTGTCCTTATTCACTTGTCAGTGATTATAATTTACAACACTTACCTGAAGCTAGGCAGATCAAAATTCTGCAGCAAAGAATCTTCACTTTAGATTGATTCTGTGTGCAGACCCTGCTTCCACCATTACTTACACGGCCACAGTCAGAACGATCTCTCCTGTCCGAGATCTGCATGGCTTATCTAAAACCAACATCTGGTCGGCAAATGAATGCTCACTCTTTTGCCATGGACAAAGTCAGCAGTGGCTAGACATTACTTCTTAAAACATACAAAGGAAATTAAAGCATTGCACCCAACACTACAAATTAAATACTGCCTACCCCCACTACATCCAACGTATGTGATTCGGTGTTTACAGTAGTTACCACCACAAAGAACGAATAATTGGGTGTCTCACAGGTAAAGCCCAGGTCTTAGGAAACTCTGCAATGCCAATCCAGCTTACTCTTCTCATTAAATTTACTGACAGCTACACTGAACCTGTCTTTTCCGTGCAGCAGCTATAATTTTCAAATGCATGTAACTTCTGTTTCCCCTCCCTACAAAAATCTGTTTGACATATAAATGAAAATGAACTGTATCAAAAATGACCAACCAACCACCTACCCACCTATCCAATAAACTAACACCATTGAGCAGAATTCTCCTTGAGAAGCTAATAGTTCTTCAGCTAGTCAAGAAATACGCAGCTTGTTACAGAGTCCAGATGTTTATGTTCATATTCAGAATTAAATAAACCCTTCTCCTCAAAGCTGTGATATGGTTACCTGAATATTTACAAGTGACCATGCACTTTGCACACCTACGAATGGGATAGGTCTTTGAATTCCAAGTGACACATTGGAGACCATATTTTGGGGCTTATATCTGATCCAGAATCTGACAGGAAAGTTAAGGGGACTAAACACAATCAGGATGTAAAAACAGGGTTGACCAGCAGACCAGCCAGGCAGGGGTGTGCAAGAATAAAACACATATGAAATTCTAATACTAACAAGACTCTAATCTGTTGCAGTACAGAAAACCAACAGGTGGAAAAAAAATATCAGTATTCATTAATTCAATAGCAGAATCTGAAAACATCTTGCCAAATATGTATTAAAAAGAAATTTGCTATGTTTCCCACAGTGTGCTACAAACTGCATAGACTAGCATATGGCTAATTAGGCTATTGAGCACTACAATTTAAAGAACATTTTATTGTCTCTTAAGATGGTGTAGGTTAATGTAATTTCAGACTGTGATACCAACTGCTGATTTCCTGTACCTCACAGGTAAGTAGAAATTCTGAAGAATGTGGCTGTAGTACTCCTTTACAGTACCTAATTCTCTGAATGCCTGTATACATATGAAATCAGATATTACCTATTATGTGAGCAGGTATGTCCAACTATACAGCCCAGCTGTATGAGTAATCCCTTGCACACACACACACCCTCCAACATATGTGTGTTGGCACATGACAAAGGATTTTAAGCTCATGAATGATTCCTCACACACTTCATGTCAGAACGCATGCTTCATATGATGCTGCTTTGTTCCATGCTGGTATGTGAAAGATTTCTGACACATATCATATAAATATGAACACTCACATGCATGTACGCATAGATAAACCTTCAAAAAGAACAGATAACAGAAATAATTTTATGTATACGTAACGACCACTAATCATTATGAGCAAACTTATGGTTACTCAAGCTACGTGGCCCCATAAACAATTAGTTACATGCATCACGTGACAACAGATGCTCCACGCTTATGTGTTTTTAGGTGTTCCCTCAAGATATGGAGCCTTGTGAATGTTGTATTACATATGTCACAAGAATATGGCCGATCCCCACTATGAATAAGTTCATGCCTCTTTAAGGTGGCCACCTGTGTAAACGATTTCTTACATACATCACACACAAATGAACGCTTTCCACTGTGTATGAGTAGATGTCTCTTCAAGTCACTTAGTGATGTGTATGATTTCTTACATATATCACATGAAAATGACCGCTCACCACAATGAATGGTTTGCCAGTGCCTTTTAAAGTTACGTTGCACTGTAAATGACTTCTTACAAACATCACAGGTAAATGGACGCTTCCCACTATGAATTTGTACATGCTCCCTCAAGTGGACCAGTTGCACAAATGATTTTCCACACACATCACACGAATAACAATACTTTCCACTATGTATACGTTTATGTACCTGCAAATAGTTCCGCTTCTTTAGCACTTTCTGGCACACATCACATGAATTATGACGCTTTCTTTGTTTATGTACCTTTAAAGATTTCTGGCTCTTAAACACCTTCTTACACACATCACACAAATAAGAGCACTTGGCTTTGTGTTTTTTTAAATCAGTTTCCTCAGTAAATAAAGGGCCATCTAAGTCACAATGATATTTCACATCATGTATGGATCTGTCTGATTTAACATGAATAAACTCTGGTAAATTCTCATGCTCAATCTGCTGTCTGGACACATTTTCACCATCTTCTGGAACAGAAACTGTCTGCAAAAAAGGAAAAAGAAATTCTTCATAGCCATACTGACTTATATGGAGAGAAATATTTTCATGTAAAACAGTATATCTGAATGAAATGGTATGAGATTAAATTGGATGGCATACTCACTGCAACACAGATAGACACAAGAAATGTGTCTATGTGCGCTTGTGCATGTATGCTCTGTTGTCAGAGATTGCCTCATTAATTCACAGAGCCTTAAGATACGGGTAAGCATGTTATTAACTTCCAGTTTCATGGGCATCCCCTGACTGCACCCTATTACAGACACATTCCATACAGCTAAAGCTGAAATGCTTGTAACAGGGATCACCTGTTACCAGTAGTGCATGTATGAGAAGCTAAGAGTTCAGTTTAATGGGTCATTTCTGTGTCATCACTGAAGGGACATACTGGTTCTTCAGTATTTAATAAACTGAATTATGAACAGCATTGTGAAGGGAATGAACGAACTGCTCTTGGTACCTTACAGCCATTCTGTCACCACAAAAACTGTTACGGCAAACTTTTGGGGGCACTGTCACAATGACCCCATACAATAACCTGTGTATCTAACCATACATTAACCTCATTTAATTAATGAATACCACTTCAGTGCAGGAGTGTGATATGATCACAAACATATTTGGATACACAACAGTGTAAATAAAGTTCACCATAAAACAGTCGTCGGAAAAGTCTAACTTTTGTGTAAAAGTAATACTTCTTGGCAATAAACATGACCACAAAATTTTACCATGCTTGTGTGGAGCGCAGGAAATAGATCTTCAGCTCGATGCAGTATAATCTTTGGCACTCTTGTTGCAAGAGAATGAAGTATCTTTTGTAATCTTGATGAAATATGTCTCACACTCATGATGACTATCCTTAATGCTATCACTTAATTTAAAACAGGATGTTTGTAACTTCAGGTACATACTTATAACCTGAAAGCAGACAAGACTTACTATATGAACAAAATACTTCACCATTTACAATATTTCATATTCATAACAGAGTACTCTAAATGTGATGTACGTGTGTGTTTAATGATTAGAGGTTTCAAACACAACTGCAATCATGTTTCATATGCTAAAACACATGAAAAATGAAGAACATTTATATGTAGTATCAATCAACATTAAAAAAAAAAAACATTACATGCTGGCTTCTGGATAGAACTGTCATTACCTAACATAAGCACTGAATAATACAAGGGCACATGGTTGACGAAACGTTTTTGATGGCTAGATGTAAAATGTATGGCACTTTTTATACTGCATGAATTCCTGACAATAACAAGTTTTTTATTTTTTTATCAGTTTCATTCGTTTTATTACTTCCAATAAAATGTTAACACATAACTGAAAGCAAAACTCTGTATTACGACCAAAGGTTTTATTATAAAGTCTCGTGGGTGATTGATACAAACGCTAACAGACGTGGGATTTCTGACAACTGTGGCAATTTTCCAGAACCATGAGCTTAAAATTTCCAGAAGGGTTTGTCATACTATGTATATCGTCAGCAAAAACACATAGACGAAACACATTAATCAAAATACTATGCCTTGTCCAAATACGTGGACAGATTAGCAAAGTGGAGGACTTCAATCGGGCATTCAGACGATATGGGTCTTACGTGCCAGGAAATTTTAAAGGTTCCACGTGCTATACGCAGTTTTCAATCCTTGTTATATGGAACACTCACTTTGCACCATGACACTTATTCCAAAAATAAAAATCAAACACAAATTTTCAATGCGTTTTAAGCAATCAAAAATCCGACATGGCTCAGAAACTACACCAATTGGCCATCCAAACTTTTCGACCTTCCTACAAATACGGCTCACATCTGTGTTTCACAACTTCGTGCTCTGAAATACTACTTCCACGGAGTACCAACCAGAGAATCCAACCACAGAGAACACCCAACTTTTTTTTTAAAAGAGATAGTAAGGAACATTGTGAATTAATACTTACAGTCGAACACAACTATATTTGCCTCTAGTATTACAGGAGGATTATAACAACGACATGTTTCGGCCCTATATGTGGG
>Ga0123357_10003008_pt1 | contig 19093 bp, 8 predicted proteins | sample TergutEmb28metaG_FD_89873 | JGI IMG/M metagenome (GOLD analysis project Ga0123357, IMG submission 89873) | Embiratermes neotenicus P4 segment gut microbial communities from Petit-Saut dam, French Guiana - Emb289 P4 | ecosystem: Host-associated > Arthropoda: Insects > Digestive system > Gut ...
CTCTGGCCATTATCTCCGTAACCGTTCCACTTTGGACTTAGGTGTTTTGGGTTATATCGGTATAGTTTGGCATAAGGAACACCCTCCCGAAGTCTGGCACATTCCTCCTGGGACACCCTGTATATATATATATATATATATATATATATATATGTGATTGTTATGTGTATCACATGTATTATTGTATTTCACTGATAATTTAATGTGAATATAATTACTTTATAGTAATAATGCTATGAGTGTTGTTTTGACTTATATTTGTGTTCTAAAAATTATTGTTTGCAGCAGTTACAATTTCAAAAAGAATTTTTTATGGTAAGAGATTTGTTCAATCCATTTCAAATGTAAGCATGGTGACAATGGAGAGGTGTGAAAATATACCCATTATTGTTACAAAGTGTGTCTTTCTGCTTGTAACTCTTGAAAACAACCAAACAGATTTTTGTAAAATCTAATACTGGTGTTACCAAAATGAGTTGACTCATTCCAATTTAAATGAAAACCATGCAGTGGCATTATACTCTACACGAAGACTTAGCGTGCATTATGAATGTATCTTGCTGAATGTTTGTCAGAGTCAACAACATTTTCAGCAGATGTAGGGAAATACAAGGAGGATTTCTTATGCTGTGTTATCTCTGAATTTGTGGCCTATTTGTATTGCTGTTGGACTGTATGCTTGGTTACCTTACCTCTTTTACTCTATTTATAGGAGAGCTTCAACAGTTAGCTTTGAGGAACTGAAACTGTAGTGACAATAAGAGTGAACAGAACTGCTACATTATGCATAATTTTCCTGAGTTTATCATAATTAAAAATAAGTTCAAGTAACTGGGTAGTTACTAAGGATAAAAATGTGGTGAGGGTGTAGACTGAATTCATATGACTCAGAACTGGGACAAGTGACAGACTTCTCCATTCATGGTGTGAAGCTATAGGTTCCATAAAATGCCAGAAACTTCTCAACTCGGTGTGAGTTAGCTTCTGACAAAGGACTCTTCCCATGTACTTAGTCGATAGATAGTGAAAGTGCCATACCGTAAAATTTTAATCTCATGCCTGAACATTTCCTGTGGTTCAGACATGAAGGTATATTTTATACGCTGCTCTTTCCTGGTTTCTCAATTTGATTTATATCCTGGATTGTTTTAGTATTGAGTTCAGTAATACATTAATGGGACCATTAAGAAATGACCTAAATCCTTGGCAATTGTTAACATTTCAGATAAACATTCAAATTTGTTTTATATTTGTTACTTCCAGTTCTGCCTTGTTGCATTATACTCTTAGCAACCTTAAAAGTCAGTATTTTCTGACGGATGATTACTTCTTTCAAATATCTTAATAGTTAAGTGTTTCCCTTCTGCATATCATGTGACCTTACAAAAAAAACAGTGTACCAACTCAGCATTTTGAGTATAAATATGTTATGTAACACTCATTATTTGTAGTTGATGAATGTTACAGCTAGACGGTGACTGTATTGTAAATCACCCTAGGTGGATGGATTTTTGTATTGCTAACAATGTTTGTTAGTGAGTATGTATGTGGTTTGATTGTGTGTCCTAAAAGAGTTATGTATTGGGGTGTAGATTGTGTATATTGTCTTTTATTGGTTCTTGCTGGTAAAATTTACGTATCCTGTGGTCTAATCTCCAATGTTCATGTGTTGTAACAGTTTAATTCATCTGTCACTTAGACTTCATGTTATAGTTGGTAATGCCTATACAGCATTCCACATTTAGCATCCAGTTTGGAGATGTGTATGATTAGCTTGTTGACATGTTGTATGGGGCATGCAGGTGCCCCTGGAGTTCTGGCGTCGCCGTTTGCTGCGATGCATGGCCTTGGCTCACCGCTTACATCACCATATGGAAATTCGGCAGTGGGCGGAATGGGAGGTATGCATAAAATACCCTCTTCTGTTCTCTTCTCTATTCTCCTCTTCAAATTCTGCTGTCCTATTCTCTGATACTCCTTCGATGCATGGACATCGATTTTTCAGATGTTATGTAGTTAACTTTCATTTCTTGTCATTTATTACAGTTTGGTCCAGTGTATTAGTTTCACTGAAACTATTGCTTTTGATGTATTCAGAATTTTAGTATCGGCATGTTAAGGAAATGAAACACATGGAAAGAACTGTGGGTGACATCAGTTTGGTTGAAAAGCACAAGTCTTTCTTCTGTTGGTGTCTTCTTTTATTCATCTCTCTTGACCTGTGTCAATTGCCCGTTGTATCAGTTTCATACTATTTTGTTGTGTGCCTTCTCTGAGAGATCATGTTGTTGGTGTTGGTGACTTCATTGTTTGTGCAGAATCAACAGCCATTATCTGTGTAGATGACCAAATAAACTTCATGAGTAACACACACGAAAAAAAAAAAATCATTGTTTTGATATTTGGCCTCTCATTGTGCTCATTGAAATAACTATTTCTTTTATTTCACTTAGTTACTACCTATTTCATGTTGTTCTGCTGAAAGCAAGATTTTGTTGTGGGAAGCTCATTTCTTATTTCTTGTTTCTTTATTCACTAATTTGATAACTACCAATTTGGTAAAGACTGTCATTTTATAATGTGGAAATTACTTGTAAATCATGTGTTCAACACATTCTGATATAGCTGAGAATTGTTCATTCAAAGCCCTGCAGTCCAGCGCTTGCATGAAGAAGGAAGTTCTTGCAGACTTGTCTTTAATACACTTTGCAACACTGAAACTTTAGTGTGGGTGGGTATCATAAATAAAAACACACAGTATAAGCTGTTCTCTATTCATACTGTACTTTGAGAACCGTCTGCTTGTATGAACTGCAGGAACAAGAATTAGTGCTACATCAGACATTTCATGCTGTAAATGTTTTACCAAAGGAAGCGTATCAGATGTGGTCAGCTACATATTTGGTTGTCTTAAATATTGTGGTGTAAGTTTAAAAATCAGCAAACACACAGTGAACTTTAACAGTTCATTTTGTGGATAGAATTTGGAGCTACAACTGTAATAGGCCTTATCATGCTTGTTGTGCTTATGACTGATATGAATTGTGTTTGGAGTCACTGATAAGGTATTTGAAAAAAACTCTTTCTCTGAGACTCATCTGAGTAAGTACCTCTTCACCTTTAATCTACGGGATGGAAATGGAGCCAGTTTTTAAAATGCTGTGTTCTGTTCAGAATTTGAACTAATGGACAATGTCAAGCACCAAAGTAATACTCTAGCAAGGTGCATATTTTCAGTACCCTATCCAGAGGGTTCATTTGGCCTGTCTTTTCATTGACTGGTTGTATTTCCAAGTGCCTTCCCGTGATGGTTCTTAAACAAGAAACTTCTGTAGACTTCTTGCTTCACCCACGTACTACATGACCTATGAACTGCATCCTGACAAGTGTGTGTGGTTTTGTAAAATCACAGCATCTGTTTCCAGTCTTTTTCTGACATACAGTGAACAGCTTACCTTTGTTTGTGTTATGTAGCTTGTCTTGAATCTCAGATTGTTTCCTGCCATGTCTGTAAATGTTATAAACACATGTAGCAGCTTTTCTTGTTTCTTAGAATATGGAAACATCATGCAGTTCTTGTTGCCAGATTCATTGTATAGTACCTGTTATATTTCTGTCTTTGCTTTCTTGCTGAACTTCTCTGCAGCCTGTAATGTGTGCCATCTGAAGTGTATTGGCTTTATTGTTACTCCAACTTCTCATTGTTTGAACATTCATCAACAAGTTTTCATATTAATGTATTTAAAAACATATGGTATTCTGATGTATTTAGTTAATTTTGACTGCAACAAAATACCCTGAGCGGGCATATGTTTCTAGCTGTTCTTACTGCCCCTTAACTTTCATTCTTATTATGATAACTTATATCAAGAGGAATGAATATGGTGATGTAACTACAAATATTACAAAGGAGTCAAGTACAGTGGTAATGTAGTATACAGAGACCTCTTTACATCTGTGCCGTGCACACACATAAACAAATATGTGTGTATACACTCATAAATTTATTCTGTAACTGAAACTATACCCTATTGGCTAGGACTTAGACAGGTGGATAGTAGTTGACAGAATTGATGAATGTACACCATTCTGCAAATGACTTCAACTTGCTTTACTGTGCACTGCTGAGCGTGATGTAAGTTTTTTACAGTCTAGCAGTTATCCTGGTTCACTGTTACTCATTTTGAAAGAATTGGTATGTATGAGTCATTGGAACAAGTTGTGTAGTGTAAGTTCTGTTACTCTTGATGGAGACATATGTTTTACAGAAACCATTTTATGTCATGCTTATCCCTGTTGATGGAAATAGAAGTGTGTTTTGTTCCGTACTGACATGGACATTTGCTCGGACTCTGTAATTGCATTTATTTGCTGGAGAACTTCAGATATTAAATTTCTTTCTTGTGTTTGAACTCATTGATAGCTCAGTTAATAGTGTTGAGCACCAGTTAACTGTAAGTGCTTGATGCTGTATTGCAGCAGCAGGGATGCCACTTGCAGGCTTCCAAATGCCAGGTGCTGCAGCAACTACGGCGCTGAGTGCAGCAGGAATTCGCCTAGCTGGAGCCATGGGTTCCACAGGCTGCGTTCTCTTAGTTAGCAACCTGAACGAGGAGGTATGTAAGGTCTTGTGTTTGTCTTGCACTCAGCCTGTGTCCAGCCTTTAGCCTAGCCCCATAGCCTGATGCCACTGTGGTATCATCTTGTGTGTGACTTCCTGCTGGGAAAAAAAAAAATCTTTGCTTTATTATTTCACCATTGGATCTTTGATTGCTAGATGTATAGTTCCTTCTTTACTCCTTAACTTTCTCTTATAAAGTATATAAATTGGGCTTGATTTTACAGTCTTTTTTTACTGCTTCATTGCAGACATGTAATTTAAAATGTGTGTTGAAGTGCCATAAGGATGAGGTAGTGCTTGGTCCTGGAGTTCCATTAATATGGTAACCAGCCGTCCAGGACGTGGAGATAATTTACACAGCATCTGTCTGACATGTTGCTTTCTTTGTTCTGTGTCTTGAATATTTGCTAAGAAATTGTAAGCAAATCAAAGTGAAGGCATTGGAGAATGTGTTAAACTTCTTTCATTTGCTCAACATAGATACAAGGATTGGTACGGTTGAAGTGAACAGTGTAATGTTGGTTTTAAACATTCTAATATTCTACCAAATTACATTAGTAGTAAAAATTTGTCTTTTCTCTTTTTTAAGTCTCTTTTTCTTTCTCTTTTTCTCTTCTGTATGTGTTATATATGTATATAGTTATAGTGTTATTTATTTATTTATTTATTTATTTATTTATTTATTTATTTATTTATTTGTACAAATGATCATTCTAAGCATGGTAGGTAATTCTAACAGCATCCAAGCCATGAAAAGTCTTCCGTCATGTTTTTTTTCCCCCAAGGTTTTTTGTTCAGTTGATTCAGTGACTTCACATATTCCAAGCTGATAAGGGAGGGATATACACATGGCCCGTAATACACCTATGGCAACGATAATACTCCACAAATTATGACTGCTGTAGCTAGTAGTCAGTTTTTCAGAAGTGACACTGCAGAATTAGAATTGTTTTATATGATGCCATCAGAATTAGAATTGTTTTACATGATGCCATCTTAAACTAATTGTTTGCCATCATTTATATGTACCACCATATGCACATAAATTGTGTAAAGTTATAAGTTATCCACAAAAATAAACCCTTCTACATGTTTCAGTGGTAAATCGCCATCCTAAAGGGGCCGTCAGTGTAAAGGAATATATTATATTATATTAAAACATAAATTTTACATGTACAGTGTCAAAAATATATATTAACAGCTATAAATGTAATAATATGGCTATTTTGGCTAGTGTGATGTTGACATATTCTTGGTTAAAATTCACTGATATGCTGTTGTTTACAAAATTTGTAGTTATCTTGTACTTTTAAAATTGATCTATTAATATTGTATATTCCTTTGTATTTACATCTCCCTGATGATCGCCGAAATATGTATGACGGTTGATACTTATTTATAACGTACATTTTTATACAATTTAGTTGCGTGTGTTGGTATACATACATGATTAAAATCACAATGCATGGAATGAATGATATTAAATTAATATTTGCCAATTTGAATAAGAAATAATTGTGTGTATTTAAATCATGATTTCCTGATATCCAATGTTTGTTTTGCATCCACTTTGTGTCTGCTGCTAGTTATTAACTCAGATGTTTAGCACTTCTCTTTTTCTGCTGTGTAAGATTGGAGTTTGATTTACTCCTCACTCCTGGGGAACCCAAAATTCAAATGAATCATTGTGAATTTTAGTTCAGTAATTAAATGAAGCTCTGAAGGATGATGCCCACTGAGTGTGTATCTGTGCTGGAAGAAATTCTATAAATGCATTCTTGTTTGTTACTGAATTTTATAGTGGTGTAAGATTGAATAATGAATGATGATGCATTCCCTTTTCCTTCTTTGGTGTTGCATATGTTATGACTGCTGGCTAACATGTCTTTCCCTTTCAGTCAGGAGTCTGGAGTAGTGAAATGTTCTTTCTGAAATTTTGTATCTTCATAGTTTGCATTGCACCATAGACATACATGAAATTAAACTTCTGACTTTGAAATGATAGTTTAACTTTTTGTTTGCATATTTTCAGTGACATATGTTGAGAACTTGAATGATTATTTGACATAATATATTTTAATTATCTAGAACCACATAAATATGAATTTCTATTACAAGTAAAATTTGCAGAATGATTCTTACCAACATGTGTTATATTTTTCTGTTGCCATAAGAAGAGTATACAGAGTTAATTAGGATTATCATTACCCCCAAATTAAATTGCAATATTGAAGGTTCATACACAAAGTACAGTTTTATTCTGATGGTAACCACCATTAATATTTTATTTAGCTATTATAATTAATTTGCAGATGCAGGCAACCTATACAGGCAGGTCTTCTTTTGTGCCAGAGTTACATTCTGAAAAATGTAATGCAAATCATACACACTTCCATTTAAAACAGTGTATTTCCTGGGGGTTATGGGATTGACAGCCTCATCCTTTATAGTGTGCGACAATACCACTTGTGGACATGTGACCTGTGGAATGTATATGTACTCTATACATACAGTATATATACATTTCTATACAGTGTACATACATTTATATACAATATATTTATTTATTTCTAATGCGATAAAAATGTAAGAGACTCGTGTCCATAGCTTTTAATATGGTTCATTTTAATAGGACTGTGGTAGTCTTGCTACAGAAACCAACCCTTACTGTTTCAGGTTGTTGGCATTTAATGTTATCTAAACAGTTGGCACTTTCTTTAATTCTGTCAATTTATTCACCTTTTTCAGGCTTACTACACCTAATTTCTCTTCAGTACCGATCATATTTTACCAATTTTTCACTTGGATTTTGCTAGAGGTGATGTAGATTTACGTTTCTCACTCGTTGGTAAGAAAAGCCAATGCTGTTTAAGAGGAAACTAAATGAGCCGTGTGATTATATCATCACCGTACAATCCATACACGTGCCTGGTGGTGTGACAGTGACGCCAATTTCTCCTAGCCCTGTACAGAAGCATGGCCATGTATTATCTTTGCCAAGTCACTTTAAGCTGAAAATTATCAGATAAATTTGAAAAGCAGTGCAAATTTTCAAATCATGTTAAAGCAAAATTGCGAAGAAAGAAATCACAAAAATTGAGACCTGCCTGTATTTAGATGCATCCTACAAAGTGTTGCTGCAAATTTAAATGGCACATTTTCAGGCTGTCCTTGATTTGTGCAATGCTTTTATGAGACATTGTGTGCATTGCATTTTATCAGGATTGCACCATTCAGGATCTGTTGCTGTAAAACCAGTTTTGAAGTCTTTAATGTTGAGTTAATCAGCATTTTAGTTAAAGAGTTATTTTAACGTTGTATTTCTTGTGGCTTATTTCAGTGATTATGAGGTGAATGGAACCTATTGTACATTATTTGTTTCCTTATTCAGGTTTCTGGTGTCTTGGCTTGCTTTATGCTATAATTCTGTGTTTGTGATCTTTACCTAGAGGAGTTATCCTTTAATGGAATCAGAAATAAAATGTCATTGTAATGATTAGTAAATAATGAATAGCAATTGTACTGTAAGTTTTGTCAAAATAGTCGCAGTAGTTACCCATGACTTCCTTTCTTTCTTTTATCACCCTGCTCACAGTGTATTTACTGCAACAGTCTCCAAGACTCTTGACACCACGAGAATAACATTTTTGGAGGGACCCCTGTTCTGTTTGATGACAGTTTATCCATGGCTCTTGCAGATGATGATATCAACTTTTGTTCTTGTCCCAGGTACACTTATCAGTCTGTGCCATAACCTCAGAGTGCATTACAAACAGCATGTGCCAAGAATGTCTGACATCACAACAGCAAATGTTGTCAACATTAACAGCAGCATTTCTTTGCCCTCCCATTTGCTGTTTTCCAGCCATTCGTGAACCTTCCTCTGGCTCACTCATTTTTCATCATAATAAACTGTCATTTAATGTATTTTACTAGTTTTCACAACCACTGGCTACGAAAAGCAGACCACAGACCTTTTCTCTTCTTTGGTACATTCCATAAACTACGAGTGATTGCTGGACGTGTACACAGGGCACTACACGTGAGGGAATATACATATTGGTTATATCCTTGTTTTTAATTATTTTCTCTGTGCTGGGCTGATGCCCTGACAGAGGAGTTACATGCAATATAAAAAAAAAAATCACATTTCCCAATTTAGTTTAGTTTTGGACAGGCTAGATGATATAGTATTTGAAAGCTGAAGAGAAAATTGTCAATTCAATTACTGTGGATACAATTCATGTTAGTAATTATATTCAACTGGTGCTGACAGAATTTACACTCTTGGCTTTGCGTTTCGTTAAGTCTAACATAAAAAGTTAGTAGACTTATTGGAAAGTACTGGTCCTGTAAAACAGTGCACCGCCTTAACATGAAACATTTTGTGGACAAAGTTCAGGACCTTGGTGCCATTTAAATGCTTTGCTTACTTGAATATAAGGTGAGAAACGTTTCCAAATACACAATCTGGAAAATGGGAGATCACCTAATGATTGTACACGGAGTTACAAACATGTCCTGTGTAGGTATTTTCCTGAAAGTTTAAGATGTTATTGTGGAGTAAATACAGTATGTCAGAGTTTGGAGAACACAAATGTAAATCATCATGGAGAGTTGCATATTTTGTGGGTGCTATGTGGCTTTGTCTGCCAGGGCCCAGAAGGGGCTGTAGTGCCATAGATGGAATGAAACATGGCTTTGTTTAATTGGCCTTGATTTTCGTTTATTGCATTTGTTCCAAGCTGATATCAGTGCATAGTGACAGAAAATACTTTTACATTAGCAAACATTGTTTGACTTGAAAACTGGATCTGTGAATGAGGCAATTATTTGATGTTATGAAAAAATGAAGTGTATGGCAATCCAGTTTTCCATGGAATCATACAGTTTCATTTTGGGTTCGGGTAAAGGAAGTTCCTGTAACATACAAATTTAAAATAAAATTAATAGCACATGGCAACACTGGAATAGACTCTAATATTGTATTTGTTGAAAATCTATTGAGTAGTTTCTGAGGTGCTGAGCCACTACTTCCCTCAAGCAGATTCTATAAAGGTGGGTTCAGAAATGCTCCGTTTTACCAGTGGAGAATTTTGAAACGTCCATGTCATGGTAATAGTTATTTAAATTGAGGTCCCCTCTCTTGAATGCTTCCTTCTGCCTTTTGCCTTTTTATTAGACTTTGGCCTATAATGGATGAATGGGACAACACTGTCTCATTCATCTTTTTCATGCATAAGGTACAACACTCTCCTGCAATGGGCATTTGAATTGAATCATTTATCAGTGGCATAAGAAAACTGGCATTTAAAAGGTTGTATGCTAAAAATTGGAAACAATATTTGCACTTTCTTACATCCTTGTATTCAGTTTGTGGCATATGTTTTGCACCATGAACCTCTTAGCTTGTATATCTTACCTAAATACATTCATAGACACACACACACAAACACACACACACACACACACATAGATGTGCATGTGTCTGGACACTGTGAGAGATAACAGCTTGACTCCCATGATAAACTCTGATTATGTGTTAACTTTTGTTATAGAAATTTTTAATTTTTATGATTTGATACACAGACTAATTAATTGCAGTGAAGTTTAATTTACAATTTAACAGAGGTTGTCATTTGTAGAACTGTGGTTTATACTGCGGAAAGTTTAGAGTATGGTGAATGAAAAGAATAGAAGTAATTAGTGATTTCTCATTTCTTGCCTGCATATTGAATGGGACATAACTATTTCTAATAGTTCTGCAGTTTGAAAATTCATGGTTAGTAGTCTGCACACACTCTCAGTTGATATCTGAAGATCATGGGTCCATTAGCAGGGTAATCTTAATTAAATATGCCATATTTACCTGACCCTGCATATTTTACAGATGAATTTAATTCACCTACATTTATTACCTCAGCTGTGATCAGAATAAGGAAGACTTACACATTCACTATTCATAACAGAAGACTTGTTTTCCTTTTCAGGGCAGTTTTTCCCATGTTTACTTTTTTTCAAATGTAAAATTCAGTAGTATGTACATTACTATGCTTTTCCATTGAGGATTCTTATATTAGCCCACTTAGAGTCCATGCACAGGCAGAACTGTGACACAAAACTCGTCAGTTAATGAAGATCATGTCATACAAAGTGTGAGTTCTGAATAGTGACTTCGATTCCAGTGTTCTTGTACCTGACTCGGGGGATTAATATTGGCCTGTAATATTTCTCACTGTTGGCTCTGTGGACATGAAATACACAACGTGAAACTTTTTTGGAGGGGGTGGGGTGTGGAGTGGGATAGTGATTTGGTTAAATCCACAGGGTGTATGTGGCTTGTGTGATTAGCTCTCATGATATTGCTGCTCCTGTACATCTCTACCCCACTCTGTCCATGTGATAACACATTTTCTTCATGTTTTATGTGTAGTAAATCTTAGTAGATAGCATGTCCCTTTCTGATATTTCATATTCCTCATTACAGTCTCCTAATTTGAAATGAATGCTTCATGTTTCACAAAATGCAACAGTGTAGAATTTAGATATCTTAAGGTCAAGAATGGTGTGTTTGTTTTGATATATAGTATTGTTTCCCTCCTTATTACAGGTGTGATGTTACAAAATAATGAGAAGTAGGCTATTGTCATGGTATTTTGAATACACTGTCTCATAAAAATGCCAGGGTATGGAAGCTGTATATATCCAAATGAACCAGTGTGTGTACTGTAGCTATTAAATTCTAAGTCTTCTCCTATGTTCTGAGAGTGTCTTGTGTCTTGTCTTGCAAGGTTTTGTACGATACTAAATTCCTTTCATTGAATTGAATAAACGATGGCTTAGATTACATTGCCTCACAGAAGTACCTGTGCTAAAGTCTGGTTGTGCATTTATTTGTATAGTGGTCTGGATGAATGGTTGTATGTGAAAAACCAAGGAAACCTGTACTAATTTTGTTTATTTAATTCATTGAAAGGTGTGCAATTCTTTGTGGAAGAAATACAAACCACTCTTTGACAGGCTGTCTGCTTTGATAAATTTTCAAGGTTTGTGAAAAGTATGAATCATACATTAATTCAATGTGTGTGTGTGTGTGTGTGTGTGTGTGAGAGAGTGTCAAATCACAGCATTTTTAGTGGAAAGTGAAATGGAATGGAATGTGATAGTTTTCCTGTTATAGAAGCTATAATTTTCATATAATGTCAGTTTTAGCTCTGTACCTGAGTGAAATGAGGATCATTGCTCTGAAAAAACCATTGCTTGACTGTTCTAAATACTCTTTTCAGAACAGAATGGAACAGTCTCCCATATTATATTTCATTCAGTGCCATGCTGTTTTTCCCTCCTGAAGCATATCATAATAATTTATAATTTTCTCAGATCTCTTTTTGTTCTCTTTTTTCCAAACATATCTTCTCCGCCTGAACTGACATGTGTGGTGCGGTGTGTGCCTCCCTCTGCCCTGGACTCAACTACAAAATATACAAAACATTCCCACTGCTCTTCAACTCTATGAACAATCTACGCAAAAATATCTACTTCTGCTCTCTCTCACTTCGTAGATGGTCACGCCTGATGCTCTTTTTACCCTATTTGGTACGTTATGCACAGATCTTTTTTATTATTACTATTAATATTACTTTTATATAAAAGTATTATTTCAGTGATAATTTTGATTTTTAATACATTTGTGGCTAGTTCTCTGCAGTGTTTTTATTATGGTGGTTGTTTTTAGTCAAAATTTCAGTGTTTTTTTATTGTTGACATGAAATTGGATGTTCCAACCCCCTCCCCATAGGCCCAGTTCATTCTGAAATTGCATGTATTCTTGAACATTGTTGAAATTAATGATTTTAACAGAAATTTATGTTTTTATCAAATATGTCTTTTGATTTCCAAATTGAGATTTAGTGTCAAGAATATATATGCAAGTAACTGTCATTTTACTGAGAGATGTTGTATAGTTTTTAACTTCATGATTCCTTGATATCTTGTTTTCTTTAATCTCATATCATTTGTAACATTAAAAGCTAGTTGAATATGTTTTCCAGATCTCATGTTTTCATTCTGTATATAAGAATGTGCTTGCTACACAGCTTCCTTTATTGCAAAATTGCAAATGGTTTACTGTAGCCAGAACTTCTATTTTTCATTTCTAGTAATGCTTTTGCTTTTCATAAACCCATTAATTAATTAATTAATTTTCAAAATTTGTATTTCCTTGTTTACTAGCTTGTCCATATAATATTCTGTTTTCTAAGTCCAAACTTTTGCTTGTAGATGTGTAACTCATTGTCATGTGTTTTCACATTTTACCCTTATTTCAGTCATGTTTATTAATTTATCAGTATTATTGGTGTCTGAATATTTCAGTGTTTTTCATCTGTATTTTTATTATTTCATTGTTTGTTGTAGTAATGTGTTGTGTACTGAATATGCTGCACCCCAGGAAACTTCTGCACATATTTTTTCAGAAATTTAATGTTCTAATGTCTTGAGTGCATCGGCATGTGTGCGAGCGTGCGTGTGTGCGTGCGTGCATTTGTATGTTTGTTTATTCATGCATTAGTGTTTCTCCAAATATTCTATATGCATTTTTTTTTTCTGCAAGAAGAAAGCTGTTGTGGTTACAATTAATGCATAACAAGGAGGTCTTCCAATGTAACTGTTACAAACGAGAAAAAGTTATTGACCTGTGTTGTCTTTATAGTTACATGATCCTTAATTCTAATAGTGGTTTGCTTGTGATTTACAATTCTATTGCAATAGTTACACACTCCACCCTTATGTCATTGAAAGGTCTTATGTTGTGAGCTGTTGTGCAGAAACACTTTCAGCATTGACTCCTAAGCCTCAGACATATCTGACTGTTTTCTGGGTGCCGTGATTTCACATTTTATGTATAAAATACAACAGACTGACATCATCATGGCCAAAAGTATATGCACTGTTCCAATTGGAGTACACATACTTTCCAAATGCCTTATTTATGACTGTTCATATCTACTTGCCTAGATTGTAATTTATTACTGTTAGAGCTGTGTTGCGAGTGATTTTAATTTATTTTTCTGTGCGGATGGCAAAAGTAAACTAATTTAGGTGATGAGTACCATATTTAAGTTCTGGAGAGATTGTAAACAAAATTAATGATGGGAGCCACTTCACATTTTAACGGTAACCAACATTGTTGCCGTGCATATAAATTATGCTTTCCTTGAGTTTATTAATATTTATTATTTGAAAGCATTTATACAGTTGAACTTGCAGAACTTCCTTAGGTCACTGTGAGATTTGAAGTTCTGACTGTGTTGTTGCTGAAGATTCAAGCCTTCTGGGATATTAGGACATTTCACCTGAAAAATGATTACCTACATTTTGAACAGACGTGGGGCCTCCATCCTCAGTCAAGTAGATGTTTAAAGACGTCTTTCATCTTTATTTTTGGAACGTACACAGTCGTTTGGGGCAAGCAGTAGCATAACTGATTGAGGCACTTTGCCACATGGGTTCAATTCCTGATGGTGTCATTGGAATTTTTCATTGACATAATCCTTTCAGCTGCACTATTGCCCTGGGGTCTATTCAGCCTCTAGCAGAAATGAGTACCAGCAATATTTCCTGGGGTGTTGAGGCAGCTGGTGTGTAGGGCTGACAACCTTACCATCTTCATGTGCTAACTGTCTTGAAATCTGGGATCCTCAACCTGCTGGAACTCTTAGGGCTTGTCCAGGCCTATCCAGGGATTGCTTTACCTTTTGCACAGTCGTGTGCATGGTGAACCCTTTGAGAAAATGGATGAAGTTGAGCTTCATGTGAAGAAAGATGTTAAACCTGTTTAGTAAGAACCAAAATTAAATTCACTTAGGACTTTTGGTATATGTTTCACTCACTTTGGTTCCAGATGTATTGAATCTTGCTGAGTAGTTTCTGATACTTCGGTATCAAAATTGATGAATAACTTGATATGTTTTTTGTTTGTAGTGCCAAATTCAGGCTGCTTTATCAGAGCTTCTTCTGAAACCACTCCACATGCTTTTCCGTCCACTTAAAATACTGTGCTTATGTTCATGAAATGGCTTTACCCTTCAGTGTACTGAGCACTTTGTTTCCCTTATGGTGTTCAGAAATTTTGGTGCATGGTTAGCCAGATTATGTGTATGTGGGTGCTCCATACTGCAATGGCCTTTGTACATTAGCATTGCTCAGAATAAATATAATTTATATTGCCCAGATGACCTTAACACAGATGTGTTCATTTGGAGTTGATAATGTTTGTGAATTATAAACTGTGGTTCATTCCTTATAAACATGTTGAGAACTGAGTGTGACAAATATAATATAAATGTAAGAAAAGAATTGTGAGGAATTTTATCTAGTTTTAAAGGTTTACAGCAGCTTTCTTTTTTGTGTAATAAAGCATAAGCATCTGTCGAAGATTGTAGTGCATTATACTGATTGTACACTATATGTATACTTTACCAGATGCGTCGTATCTTGTTTGACAGCAAATGACCACTCTGGCAGTTCGGTGTGCCCAGATAGCCACAAACCTTTTAAAATTTTTGTGTGTGGTTTATAATTAATGATTATGTTATTTATTTTTAACTTAATCCATTTTATGCATATTTACATAACTATGATAGACTTTAAAAAACAGCAACCTTTAGCAAAATGTTATAAAATCTGGTGCAGGTATGTGAACACCCATACTTTGAATCTTAACCTACATTTTTATGGTGTGTGCTGGAAGTCAGAATATGTCAAAACAAATGTCTGATATCTTGTACAAAAATACTTGTTTTGGTATTGTTTAAGACATCCATTACAGTCATCTGATTTTAACAGAATGCAGTCTTGCATTTCACAAGGAAAATTGTTGTTTTGATTTACCACATCTTACAATCATTTTGCTCAGCCATGCGATATTGCATTTAATTTTCCTCTTCATGTGGGTTATATTTTTGGAGTTAAATTTTCCTGGGAGTAAGCTGCATTTTAATTACTTCAGTCCACATTTTGCTTTCTCTCAAATTGTTATACTTGCTAAATACATTCACTGTGAAGCCTTATCTTATATGAAGTGCTTTTACTACCTGGGATGGTGTTGTATGTTAAAATTGGTTATGTATTTATCTTTGTGTGTGGTGAAAGCTGTGTTATGAAGACCTTCTTAAATTGTACTTGTCACAAAATATGGAGATACTTCAACCAAGGAGAGTGAGGTAAATGGAACCTGCACCATATGTAGAACATGTGAAAAAATGATAAAAACATTTTCTTCCAAAAGTGTGTTGGGCACTGTTCAACATAACGTAATGTAACATTCATTAAAATAATTCTTAGTGAACTAGAGTGGGAGATTTCAGACTGGATTTGTTTGGATCAGGGTAGCAACCATTGGTGGGGAACTTCTACACATTAGAATGAACCGCTGAGTTGCATGTTGATGCACTATTTTGTGAGTAGTTGGTTGACTATTTGCATCTTGAAACTGACCCAGGTACATGCGTTTGAATGTCCACGGAGAGATCAGTAAATTGTGTTATCAACATAAAGTACATCTCTAAACTTTGCTCTGTCATACTGTGACATCTTGCTTCTAGCTAGTGGTGAACAAATGTGACACTGCACCTAGTGGACTGTGTGTTTAATGTTCCTTTTCCTGGATGATAAGGGTTAGAGGAGGTTAATTTTCCCTAGTATATGGTGGTAATGCCGATCCTGTTGGCCATGCTGTCTAAGGCATAGGTCTGCAGCCGCTCGGTTGCCGGGATCACAAGTTTGAATCCTGCTGAGGACATGGATGTCCATCTCTTATGTTTTTTGTGTGTTATGTAAGTAGCAGCCCTGCAACAAGCTGATTACTCTTTGAGGGGAGTCTTACTGGGTGTGTGTGTGTGTGTGTGTGTGTGTGTGTTTGTGTGTGTCTAATTGTATGTGAAGACTCAGTATGGAGGCGGCCTAGCTCCGAGTTGAGCTGTTGTGCCACATAGAGTACCTTTTTGGATTTAATGTTGCTGTTTTCCAACAGGTGTGTATGGAGATGTGCAGCGTGTGAAGATCCTGTACAACAAGAAAGACAGTGCACTGATTCAAATGTCAGAACCCCACCAAGCACACTTGGGTAAGTCTGCATGGTTACAGTTAATTTATTCTGTTACACACTGTTAGTTTTCAATGGAAGCTGCCATTACAGAATGACCAGTGGGTCTGAAACCTCAGAAAATGTGTGAACTTGGAGTGGAAATTTCTTTGTTACCTTTATTTTTTGTAAGAATCACTTACCCTTTATGCTAGCCTGCCCTCATTTCTCTTTCTTTCTTTTATTTTCCATCACTTTGCACTTGAGCTGTTGTCAGAAGACACGGTAGAGAATTTTTGCAGCACACAGTTAAACCAAACAAGAATGTGAGCTGACAGTGTGGCTTACTGCAGAAGTACTATGGTTTCCTTAGTGGAGAGGGATGATTGAGAGAGACTCAAAGCTGCGAAAAAGAAGGAAATGCTCTGACCCCTGACATAGGTACTGGGTCCATTATTTCCATTGTATAATGTTCCCAAAAACTGGAGGTACACAGGCATATGGCTGGAGCTGGAACTCATTAACACATTCTGTGGTAAATTTTTTTTTCTGTTTTATAGCAGGTGATACGATAGCCACTGTGCTCTGAAGGTTTGAAAGTCTTTTGCAGTATTGCTGTATAGTTTTTGGATATTTCTGGAGTTTACTTTATCCCTGTTTTGTAATTATACAAATATGCTTAATTTTTGCCATTTTATATTATATCCCTATTCCATAGTGAGAGAGCTATTTATTTAGTTCCTTATGTGCATTATAATGATACTCACTTGGAAGGCAACAGTCTCTTCAACACAGAAGATACTTCAGTCTTTGTGAATTGTATCCCAGTGTTATTTTTTAAATTACACAGAGAAAACTTTAAATCACTTCCAGTGCCTTAATTACGGAAATATCTGTTCTGCTGATTATGTAAGGTACTGTAACACTGACAAGGAAAGGGCCAAAAGCTGAAGCTAGTTACTAATCAAATTTCATTTCGTTTTTATAAACCAAATGTATATTAGATTCTGCTTAGGTCGCTGCATGTCTGATACTGATGTAAGACAGAGTGGTGTGCATTAAAGAGTTCTTTTATTCTGGGGGATTCAGGTCTTTTGAGGTATGATGTTAGTCAGTATGTTAGTGTTTCTTGATATATTAAAGGAGCATATACCGTCATCTATTCTTCTTGGACTGTTTGCCCCTTGAAGATGAAGGCACTGCATTCTTTCAAAACATCAGGAATCACTTGTCCAAGAACCCAGCATTCTCAGAAACTCCGCTATGAGAGCGTCTGGTTTTATTCTTAGTTGCACTTGAATTCATTGTGGAAGGGCAGAAAGGCTTGATCAGCTAGATTCACATCCTTATGATGATGGGTGTAAAATATGTGATATTAATTATACAATCATGTGATTTGTTTTTGTGTATAACATTTGCTGTCATTGATTTATGCTGTCACAACTCACAGGCATAACATCAGAGTTTTGTGGTTTGTACCCTAGCTATGACACACATGGACAAACTCAGAGTGTTTGGGAAGCAGATCCGTGTAATGCCATCTAAACATCAGACAGTGCAACTGCCCAAAGAGGGACAGCCCGATGCTGGACTCACCAAGGATTATTCGAACTCAACTCTGCATCGTTTCAAGAAGCCAGGCTCAAAGAACTATCAGAATATCTACCCACCTTCTGCCACTCTCCATCTGTCCAACATTCCGTAAGCTAATTATTTTTAGTGTTGTTAAATGCACGTATAAAGACTGTTGACTGCACATTTTAATACTGCTAACTCTGTGTACTTAAAACTGAAGAACTGCTGTTCACATTCTCTTCTTGTCTCATCACCACTGCTCAACTTCATTCTCATTAAAAAAGTTATGTGTATCAGAAGTCAGAATTGCTATTGAATGTAAGAGAAATCTTTAGCCTGAGTTTTACAAATCCTGGTTATTCAACTGCCATTTTGTGTGTCGGGACTTTACTGGTGTCTCTTTGATTCACCAAATATTATGTGGCCATAAATCTGCATTTTCAGACCCTCTGTCTCTGAAGAAGAGATCAAGGATGCATTTACAAAGAATGGATTCCCAGTCAAGGCTTTTAAGTTCTTCCCGTAAGTACTGATCCATTGTTACTGTTAGTGTTATTGCTGAGCAAAGTGTTTAGGCTATTCATGTCTGTAGTGTGATGTTCCATGTTATATATTTTCTTGAGAGAAAGAACTACCTGATGGCCTGATGGGCTGTTCAGAGATTCATCACAGTTGCTTCCTTACTTACTTACTCCATGGTGCAGAGTCCTTCTTGAGAAGCTAACTGGTTTGCAGCTAGTCAAGAAATTCCCCTCATTTCACGGAACCCGAAGGTTCATTACCACACTCACAAGCGTCCGCCACCTGTCTCTATC
>Ga0123357_10003009_pt1 | contig 19090 bp, 8 predicted proteins | sample TergutEmb28metaG_FD_89873 | JGI IMG/M metagenome (GOLD analysis project Ga0123357, IMG submission 89873) | Embiratermes neotenicus P4 segment gut microbial communities from Petit-Saut dam, French Guiana - Emb289 P4 | ecosystem: Host-associated > Arthropoda: Insects > Digestive system > Gut ...
ATCTATATCTATATCTATATCTATATCTATATCTATATCTATATCTATATCTATATCTATACAGTCATGAACACAACAATATTACAATTAGTAGCGATATATAATATATACAACTACATGTTTCGGCCCTCTATGTAGGCCATCATCATGTTGTCCAAAGAACTTATTAAGTGACTATACAGTATGTTTGTTAATTTTGGAAGGGGGAGGACATCTTGTCTTACATCATAAATCGTGGGATTAGTAACAGCTGAAATAAGCATGTTAAGGGGTTACATCAATTGTGAACATCTTATAATTCTAACATGCAAATTAGGTAGTCGCTTAATAAGTTCTTTGGACAACCTGGTAATGGCCTACATACAGGGCCGAAACATGTAATTGTATATTATATATCGCTACTAATTGTAATATTGTTGTTTTCACGACTGTATGTATATATAGATAAATACACACTACAGCTTTGTATTATTGACCTTACACAACGGGAATGACACACCTAAAGATTATATTATAAAATCACACTGAATTTTTAATATGTTTCGTTTCGCAAGGGACCATCAACAGGGAATCAAACCAAAACAATACCGAATTTTAAATATTTGACTCTTTTACACCCTGCCAAATGTGTAAAAGTGGCTAATTTGGTTGTATATCATATTGCTTTGGTTTGATATCCTGATGATTGTCTCTTGCATATCTAAATATGTAGGAATGATTATTGTGATGTTGTAATATACACATGGAAGGAACAATACTGTACATTATGTTGGCTTATTGTCGTCAATTAATTATTTTGTCTATTGTGATGCCACGAACCCATTGTGAACCATATGTAATTGTATTACAAATCGCATTGTGTCAGAACATTTCCTTGTTAATAGAAAATACATTAATGAAAAGTTTACTTTTGTGGATCATAAAATTTGAAACAGGGTGTCGAAGAATTTTTTATCTTCAACACAATATTTGGTTACTGCTTTTTTTTTCGGAAAATTTTCATTTATTTTAAACTTTTATGCCGAGCCGATAATGATACGAAATTATTTTCTGGTAAGTCTTGATTTAAACTAGGTTTTCTGATTTTATATTTTCTTTGGTCTTATTCCTCTCTGTACGCAAATCTAGAAGTGCTGAATGCGTATCATACGCTAGCTGATGCCTTATTTTGTTGTGTACAATCTTTTTCAGGTAGCTTTATGATTGCGCATTCTCTTAATCAGAGTAACTAAGTATTTATTCCCACAGATCAACAAAAGTGCAAAAATGCTCCCCTTAATAACAAATGTGCAAGAAAAGTAACCTTTATCATGTCTATGAAGTACAGTGTGACATAGTTTGTGTCAGTTTTTGACAAGTATATAAGAAAACACTCAAGTCGGAATTACACCCCTTGAGAAGAAATACGTGTTCCTTTAGAGGCAACATTAGACAACACTGTGGCCGGTTCGTAACGAATGTCGAAGAAAATATTTGTAGCGAAAGTACGGTTTTGAAACAGGTTCCGTGTGGCAGTGCGTGGTGGTAAAATCGATAGATTTTTTACTCGTTTGCAGTGAGATTAGGGAAACCGTCGCCTAAATACTAAAAGCAAAACGCGTCATAAGCAGATAATCTCAGAGCAATATGCGAGGTGTCTTTACGTGGCAATAAACTTGGGATATAGTATACAATAAAGTAAAATAAAATAATCGGGCTCATTTTCCTTCGGATAAATAAATCCATGAAAACACAGAGAACAATCTAATATATAAATTCTTGTAAACTTCAGAGATATGAATTAATAGAAGTTCTTCGAATAAAACGAAACAACTGTGCGTATAGCTATTAATTTGAAGGGAAAATTAGCAAATGTTAAAGGTCCTTGTCCTCGCGCAATTGGACGTAACTAACAGATAAGCTACAGCAAACAAATGGCAGGCACCTTAATTGATACTTTTGAGGACCGTCTTTTACGGCCAGCTGTTTCACGAGATCCAAAGTGACTTGATGTGGGGATTTTCAAAGACAACTTTTATAAAACAACGCCCACACAAAGGACGGCATTAGGAAAATACCGGAACGTAGTATCGGAAATTTCTGCACCAGAATTTCAACTTTTTATTAAATTTTCTCAAAATATCGAGGATACCTGAGAGTTTAAGGGATCATTGTAAATATACGACTGAACACGCGGTAAGTTTTAGACCTTTCATAAATGCGCTTGGTGTGAGTGATTGAGTCACACCATAGTTGCCATGGTTACCAGTGACGTCACATTGCATTGTCACGGTTTCTGAGAAAGGCTGTGTTTACTATGACGTACGCCCCGAGACTGAAGAAACTGTACTTTTTGATCATAGAATGTGCTTTCCGTAAGGTATGGTTTGAGGTTGAAACAACATTTAAGCTTCCAGCCTGTACCACAATGTGGCACAAATGAAAAGCAGCACAAAAATATGTAAAATTAACGACCTTTTCTTTTTAAGAAAAATTAACTAATTTTTGAAGAGGCCGTGAATTTGCGCGTGAATGTTATAACAGACTTTACAGAAGGCGAACCTGGTCAATGCCAAATAAAGCAGACCCTCACTGTAATTTTCATGAGTAATTCCCACACCAATTAGACAGTCCTTACTATACTGAAATAAGTAATGATCTCTTTAAAATTTGCGACGTGTTACCACTATATTATTTCATAGAGCGCCACTGGAATTTTTTTGATGCAGAGTTGTTGCCTAACGGACTGATAAATCAATTCCCTTACCACTGTAAGCACAATGAAGTACGGTGTTAAAATTCAATTCCATTAGGTTGCGCCTATAACAAAGATTAGGTCATCTTTTTATTCTAAGCCATTAAAAATCCATTTTCCCTTACTATTTTATAAGCTCTGAAGAAGGAAAACTATTACCAGATAGAACGTATTGATAAAATATTTTAACAACAAAATCGGAATTAAAAATAATATGTAATTTTCCTGTGTTCTTTTGATATGAAATGATATTCCTTTTAGAGATCTGTTTGACTGATAGAGTTGTTGGGAATGTTGAATACTAGAAGTATAGAGTATGCTTCGTAATTAACTGGATTATTTAGAACATATAAATCGATACGTATGCTACTTACGCGTTAAATATTCTGTTAGTCAAATCGTTGCTCTTTATGCTTGAAAAAATAAATTTATTGATATTTTTATGTACAATTGATTTCAAGGATAATTTCTCGTTTAATACTTTATTCTTCCAAAATGTAGCAAGAGATAAACGTTGAAAATTGTGAACAATTTTTGCATTGAACGTGTTTATATGTTTCATAATGCTCACAATAACAGAAAGGAATTGTGTGCTTTATATGATGCCAGGAAATGGCAGCGATTATTTACGTAAACAACATTTAACTGGCTGTCTTCATAGTAGAATTGTCGTGTGTTCTGTTTAAGTTGCCACAGTAGTTTTGTGTATATTAATTCCAGTCTTCAAACTCGCCTAGGACTGAAATGGCCATACACAACTTAGGAAGATCGCGTCAGCACTGAGTAAATGGCTAAATGACTCTCAGTTTCAGATGGCCTTGAACACGATATTCAAAACTTTAAGAATGAGACTTTCATATATATATACATATATTGCAAACAGTAAATAAAAATAAGGATTGTGATGTTAATTAATGGAACTTTTCATGATGTTAGCCAAAGATATTTTGCAAATTCTTTAATAGAAATACCGTTTTTAAACTTTTAATTTGATTTTCAAATAGTAATAATAGAGGATTTAAGAAAGAAAGCAGAGACGAAGCATTCGATTTTCTGGTACATTAGGCACCGTAGGAATTTAGCTTGTTACCAGATTAATAAAAAACTAATAACTTAAGCCGCCTAACAACTGAGAAAAACGACGGTCTCAGTTATAATGGCGAAAGCCTGAAATCTCGCAAGACATAACTCTTACTGGCAAACTCAAGAAGGAGAAAAATGTCTTAGCAATACGCAATTTCATGTAAATTATAATTTCATAGACTTATATTTTAAACCTTATGTTGTCAAAAATTCATAAAGAATTGTGAAATAAATGTAACACTAATATGTAACATAAATTTAAATATGTTCATATTGGAACTAATGTTTTATGTTCCACATAGCCATGTCTACAAGGTACCGTTACCTGTTGACACTAATAACACACATATGTAGTTAAATGTTTACATAAACTAGTCAATATTACGGCCCCGTTAATACATTATAAGAATATAGAAAGCATATATGAATTATACCGCATATATTCTAGAGAATTTGCAACCGAGGCATTGCTTTTACAGTGTAAACTTCATTCCATCTTGGAATTGCGAAATGGGACACGTCAAACGCAAATGTCTGGACTTCATCAAAAGAACTGTGGATGGGGAATTTCCTTACGAATCATCATTCATCTTGAAATTTTTTTTATCTCTCCAAATGTTGGCATGCCTGTTAAGCCTCAACTTCTCGTTCCCACCCACTTTCTTCTTCCAAAGCTTCCCTCTGAATTGCCCGGTACTACCATTAAAACTCAGTTGTCATCGTCTGCTCGTGAGGGAACGATTCATCACATTGGATGTTTCCCTCAAATAGACGCGTCGTGCCGTCTGGCAAGTTTTGACGTGAATTATCAGCCCTGAGTCGATTACGTGTGTCACAATCCGTTACCTTCCATCACACAAACTGGAATCTAAACCACTGAATAATATTGCGTGCCGCATAGCATCGTTCTAGTAAATGCTTAAAACTTTTATGAGTATACGAATTTTCTAGACTTTGAGACAAAATTATTTACATTTCTAATTTATGTGTAATATTTGATACTAAAGTTTAATTCTACTACAAAATATCAAATCCATTGTTTTAAGGATAGGAATACTTCATTTACTTGCATCTTTTCAAATAATTTGTTCTTCTGTTTTTATTCCTACACATGACTTGTAATTTAGCTTAATTAAATTCTGTTGAAAGGGGTTTTTATTCTCACGACAAAATACTAAGATAGATACTTGACAATACACCATCCTTTATCCATGACTGCCTTAAATATATTCCAAGTTTCTCTCAACAAATACAATAAGAACTATATTTCCAAGTACAAAGAAATTCGTGTTACCTCCTTCTCAACCTTCCTGACAACAAATTCACTTCCCTCTGTGGCATCAGAGGAATTATTATCCTCTTTATTCAAACTCTCCAGTGTACCGTGTCCTAAAACACATAAGTAAGGTTTACACATAATTTTGAAATAATATATTATATCCTCCAAATTATGTAATTATTTGATATACTTATCACAAATCATGACCGAAAAAATGCACCGAATTTTAGGGAAAAAATGTGCAAGAGGACAATGAAATTTTCAATTACTCAAACATGTTATTGCAGTCATGACAAGTCAACTTAAAAAAGAATCGTTCGTTGATTTTTAATGTGAGGCGTAGAATTAGATTTAACGTAAATTCAATATAAAATGAACTCGCGATACTTAAGATACTCGGGTGTGAGGACGATTAATGTCCGCGTGTAGTGTTGAAGCAAATAAGCAGTAAAGTAATGGCTTCCAGCTCCCATATGAGACTTCACGGCATGGCATTTAATTAAAATCACAGATACTTATCTTTGCCGTTCCCAGTGGCTACGCATTGTAAAGGATGGGTTTGCGGCCGCTCGCTTCCTGGATTTGCGGGTTCGAATATCTTCAGGGGGCATGGGTATCTGTTTTTGTTGTGAGTGTTGTGTGTTGTCAGGTAGAAGGCTAATCAACGGGCAGATCCCTCACGCAGAAGAGTCCTAGGAAGTGTGTGTGTGTGTGTGTGTGTGTGTGTGTGTGCGCGCGCGCGGGCGTCATAGAGTGTGATCATAGGCAACAGTAACCTGTACACCTAATAGGAGTAGATAGACATCAGGGTTAAAAAAGAAAAAAATAAAGAAAGAAACCTTCTGGTGTTGTTTATAACACATAATGGTAATTCTTATACAGGGTGCGGCAGAAAGAACACCCCGATTTGGGAGGGGCATAGCTTCGGGTGGGGATCGCGTACAGTGGTTTAGATTCTCATTACTTCAGAGCCACTTGCAGAGAGGAGGCCAAGTGAAGTTTTACTGTCCTTGTATTCAGGTTGTAGGCCTTAGTGTGGAGGTTTCTTCCTTTTCTACAACTGACAATGCATGAAGTAATGACCATTATATGTCTTAAGCTCCTTTTAGGTTGGGCTCTGTCCATACAAGTGATTCAGACCGTCACTTTAGCTCCAGGGTTTTACGTAAATTCAGGAGTCGGATGCAATGATAATAGGATAGTTGTGTTTGGACCAAAGTTTCAGTTCAACCTTTAGGTTGATCCAGGGATTTGTGAGGGCTACTAATCAGATACTGTGTTACATGGCTACTAACAATCTGCAGTATGTCAAGTACAATTTACAGGATGATTATAAATTTAGAATACAACCTTAGATAATAGCAGTAGAGACGGGAAACAACTCTGCGTATAATCTTTTAAGTGGGCCATCCCCGTTGTGCTAGATATAAATATTAAATGAAAATAAATAAGTCAGACCCAACTACTGAATATATTATTTATTTACAAAGTGTAGTATTTTGAATTTACTACATGTTTCGGCTCAATTATTAAGATTCAACGACATCTCGTTGAATCATACAGTGAAGAGAGCCGAAACATGTAGTTAATACAAAATACTACACCTCGTAAATAAATAATATATACTGTAGTTATGGCTGACTTATTTATCTTTATTTCATGCCTGTGCATATCTTTACGTAACGGTCTGGTTCTCCAGACTCAGGTCACTTCACATAAGCACTATTAATTAATGGTAGTAATAAGCAAGAATGTTTCCTATCTTTCTTCTTGAAATGCTTAATTTCACATTCCAACTAAAAAAATGGTAAACGCATTCTAGAATTGTTACAACTCCGCTTAACCATAAACTTTCACTTCACTCCATAAAAGATTTTAAGAACGGGATAAGTTTTAAGTTTTTCTTAAATATTTCAAACAAACTGCATTGTGTGAAAAAAAAATGTGAATCTCCAGATCCTCATACGCCGGTCCCAGTGGCCGCGCGGTCTAAGGCGTTGGTCTACGGCCGCTCGCCTGCTGGGATTGTGGGTTCGAATCCCACCGGGGGCATGGATGTTTATCTGTTGTGAGTGTTGTATGTGGTCAGGTAGAGGTCTCTGCGACGAACTGATCACTCGTCCAGAGGAGTCCTACCGACTGTGGTACGTCGTTGTGTGTGATCTACAAAACCTCATGAATGAGGAACCATACCCAATCAATGTGATTGAGCTTAATATAGGAGATATATAACTGGATGTATTTCCTACATGCCATTAATAGTGACCGTCAAATACGACTGCTGAATGTCCTCGGACAGATTGCAATGATACTGAAAGATAAAAAAAGGTACTCATACTTCTAAACTAATTACTTCAATGTGTTTAACTTTTGTACCAGTGTTAAGCCGAAAATTATTATTTTCTTCAAGGCTCCAAATTCAAAACACATTTTTAGCTCTTATTCAGAGAATGTATTAAATACGACCTGCCGTACGCCAGTCTCCCCTCGCATGACCTATAACTATTTTTAAGTTCTAAAGCGCATTCACACTCACGATTTCAGCAAAGCAAACTCAACGTTTTAAAAATCTTTAATAATAGGATTACAAAATCTAAAACCCAAATCATTACCTTTATTTCTTTTATTTAATTTTCTTGTGTCATTTCAGTACTCTCAGCGGTATAGTCTGATGAATCTACAAAAAAATTTCGAACTTCCTATCCAAACTTGTGGTTCTCTGTCCGCGTCCAATTCTATTATTTTAAACGTCGGATGAAGTTCAAACACACACTGACACGCAGAAATGTCTAAATCCTTTATGCAAAAAGTCGGTAAGAGATAGGATTGTCATTAGTTCGAATGAACGGAGTATCCAGTGTAAACATACAGGAATGCATGCAGATGGTATGGTTGGGTGGAGGGATGCAGGGAACGTTTCGAGTAGATCGATGGAAAGCGAGTAATAGGGTAAATGTTATTTGCTTTAGGACGAGCAAGCTGTCTTTATTCACCAACCGACACCGTGTTTCAAAAATCCATTCCCAATATAAGATATGGGAACAGTGAGAAGGAAATTTGTAGCTAAGCTCCGATATAGGCACACACTACACACCGAACATATGTACGTATATTATTGTTCCTGGCGTGCTGTGCGAGAAGAGAAAAAGAAGGCACATCACGATATTTATGTGTTTGTTTATAGTTTGGTGTGTGCCAGGAAATTAGAAACATTGAATAAATATGTTCGGCTCTGCACATACGTGTGGTAAGAACACAGGATCTTGTTTACCCTATTTAAAAAAAGATTTGAATGGAAATTAGTTAAAATTTTGCATGTCGGTATCTACATTAAGCTTTCTAATCAGCTTAATTGTACTTCATAACGATGAATTATAGCCATATTTTGCATGAAGGTCATTTCCAAGTTTATCAATTTTCGAGATAAGTTTGTCATCACCAAATGCTATAGGGTATAACAGAGTAAAAATTATTAACTATTGCTATGGTTTCTGACCTTTTTAAATTTGGAAACTACTCGCAGTGTGAAATATTCGTTGATCCTGCTGAGTGACAATAGCCTATATAATGTATATATATATGTATATATATATATATCTATAAACACACACACACATACCTGTGTGCTGCAACAACAATTTGTATTGGCAGTAAGAGTGTTCCGTCTTCAATACATGAATATCGACAGAATGTCGCAAATTCCTTTATATTTTAACATAACCTAATATAACAAAATATATGTATGTATTCAAATATATTAAAATATGTATGATTTTTATTTTCATACTCTAAACTTAAAAGAAAATACACACCAAAACCAACATATAATCCAAGAATGTCGAAATATAAGAGTTTCTTTCGTATGTGTTCGAATCATATTTAATATTTTTTTACATTTTTTCTTCTTTCAGTTTATTCCACAATTTCCATACGAGATACACAAAACCTAAAATCACAATAAACTATTCACAAATAAAAAATCCCAAGAGAAACAGGCGCAATTGTTGAACATGATGTACACACCTCAACGGGAATCTGCTACAAATATTTACAACAAAACTTTCTCTACAAAATTTTAATAATGTGTTAGGTACACTTGTATGAAGCTTTATTCTTATAAATTCTACTTAAACCGTAATTAATAGGAAATTATTCTTTCCTTAAATTTGTAAGTTTGCGTTTGTCATTCCTCCTAGTAATTCTTGGGCTTAGATATGTCTGATGGTGTTTAAACGTGGCTGTAAAATTTAGTATCAATTGAAAATGCATAAAAATATGTATAAGTGTTGTGAATTACGGTACTTTTATTTTCCTGTATTTCACAAAGAGCTGTAGCAACCAAAGTATATTGCTTTCCATGGAATTTCCATAAAAATGTTTGGAATGTATACTTTTTTCGCCGTCGTCCCATTTCGCATCGCGTTGGTCATATGAGCCAACAACAAGACTATATCTACACCTCTAATCTTATTTATTTAATATTAATTCCTCTATCTCCATTCAATCCACTCCTAAGTACCAAGAGTGAAGTTCATCCCATATGTCCACCGATTTTAGCTTTGTATACATTCCTTATAATTCCCAAGCCTGCTACATGCTAAAATTTTTTCGTCTTAATGAGTTCATTATCCTAAAATATATGCCTAAATATAAGAATTGTTAGGCTCTTCAATATACATTATGATTCTGCTTTGTTACATTTACAAATATTTTCTTTGTGATTATGATCTAAATAGACTTAATTCTAAATTCTTGCATCAGATTGAGAAACAAAGTTCCTTATATATTCTAGGCAGTAACATAATATTCGTCTCCTTCTTAAAAGGAGCGTTTCCGGTTAGGAGACCAGAAGATAGAAACGTAATCACCAAATTTCATTTCATTGTATAGTAACGTCGTTGTCAAGATAATGTTGGTTTATTAGCCTCGATGAATAGGAGTTTTATATAAAGACAACATTCAGTTTCCAGCTATTACTATCTGTTTGTGTTCTTGATGTGTTGATCAGAACACAGCGAACACAAACATAAAGCATTTTATGCAAAATCAGTAAAAGCTTCAATTAAACACTCCAGCTACTTGAGCTATAGTATGGAGGAAAAATACACTCTGGTTGGTCAAATTGTTAAGGAATAATAGAAACATACTTAGCGCTGGATAAAGTCCTAGTCTGTGTTAGTTAGTACTAACGTTTGGTAGTGAGTAACTATAGAACAAAGTAGCGCAGAAACCAGCTGATTTACTACACGTAATATTTTTGGTGTATACGAGTGTAAGATTAGCAATTAGTAGTCTTAGTAACTTAGTTATTGTGCTTTAAATGCTCTTCAACCAATAGCATCAGTAGATTTCATCCCCAGTGGAAATCCCACAACGTCATTAAAATTTTGTTATTTTTCAACCCTTCATATAGATAAAACAATTTCAGCCCAAATAAAACTTCTTTCATTTGCGGCACCATCAACACTAATTTAACTCGTCCTACTGTCTTCACTTCTGTAAATTACACAGAAACAGAATGAAAATTTTCGATGTCGATCCCAGGCTAGTTAGCGTGGGATTTTTGATAAACGAAGTGGCAATGGAACAGACTCTTCTCCGAGTACCTCGATTGTCTCTGGACATATTTTTCTACCCGTGATGAGAAGTTTCCCGTCACCAAGGCACGGCGTGTCTGGAGGTTGTAGAGGGGGAATGGCCTCCACTAGGGAGAGTAGCCGCGAATACATTGAATAAGCAGACGCGTACAGCCGATAAAGGGTGGTCTTTCAGCTGAGGTTTTGGACGAGGCACTAACAAATTCTCGCCTTACAAAATTACTATGTTACGAACCAATACACAAAGCCTCGGACTTAAGTATTACTCAGGGAACACTTTCTACCATTTGATGGAGTATCTTTTGTCTTGCAGTTTCGTGTCCAAAATGGAAGTCTATGGCGTACAGAATTGTAATTGTGCCTCTTGTTTTGTATGGGTGTGAATCTTGGTCTCACAATGATGGAGACACGTAGGTTGCAGTTGTTTGATTATAGGGTACTAAGGAAAATTCTTGAACCTGAGAGAGACGAGACAACAGGACAGTGGAGAAGACTACACAGCAGAGAGCTCAATGATTCTTACTCCTCACCAAATATTAATCATGCCATCACATCAAGAAAAATTAGATAAGGGGAACATGTGGCATGTATGTGGGAAAGAAGGGCGTTTAGGAATTTGGTGGGGAGACCTGAAGAAAAGAGACCACATTAATGACCTAGTCTTAGATAGGAGGATAATATTAGAATGGATCTTAAAGACTTGAGAGGGGAGACATGGATTGTCTTGAGCTGACAGCTGGTGACTTGATGTGAATGCGGTAATGAAATTCCGGGCTCATAAAAAGTCAGGAATATCTTGAATAGCTGAGGATCTAGTCGCTTCTGAAGAAGGACTCTGCTCCATGGAGTTAGTTGTCATTCCACCACTGCTCCATACTCATATTTCTTTCATCTATTACAGACGTTATATAATCTTAGCAATTTGGAGAATAGTTAATTGAAACACCCATAGAGGCCATCTTGATACAACGGATGTTAAATATATAATACAAGTAAACCGATATATATGTATTCATTTATTTACCTATATATATTTACCGTCAAAGGCTGGTTGGAATAAAATATCTCAAATTTTAACCGCTGAGACTTCCGTTCACCATGCAACATCTGCCAATGTAAAGGATTCCACAAACGGAATTCCTAGCGAATTCCCTTCAAAGTACTCTTTGGGTCGCAGACTTAAGTTGTAGGATCCCAACTTCAAAAGAATGACAATTCATTTATCATCGGAAGTTCTTTATCATCTGTAGAGTTGGAAAGTATTTTTCTAATTCTTTTTTCCGCTGTTTCAAAACCAGATGGAAACTGCATATGGATTTATAATTTGATAATAATCTAGCCGTCTCTTGTTACATTGTAGAAATGAAGGGACAAGGACGATTTTAGTGGCATATTTTATTTTTATCTGCTCTTTCGGAATCCTTGAAACGGCGATTCCCCTCATCCTCATCTCGACAAGGGGCACGAATATGCACGTGCCTACAAATTCTAGAAGTAAGTCCTCTTTTGCTCGCTGTTGCACGTTTTTGAGAAAGAGAGGGGACGGTGAAAATTACCTTCCGTTATGCAGATCGTGTTACTTAAATCTCAAGACAGAACCCTCGAAGTTCCCTGTATAATTCACAATATTTATTCCAACAACTGCACAAAAATAAAAAGAAAAATCTTGAAAAATATTAGGTTTATCAATCTATTGGAAGTTTAAGTAACATTATATACAAACTATATGTTTCGTCTTTATCGTGCTATGGTTGGACGTGTGGGCAGAATGATTGGCAGTGTAACACACTATTGTTATTTACGACGCCGGCATGTAATAATTAAAAATTAAATTTTAAGCTCATGTTTCCGTGCATCGTAATTCAATGTGAATAAAAATTCAACAGATGTAAAAGTATGCAGACATTTGTTAACTGCAAAACTACTCTACATGTTTCGGGTGGCACAGCACCCATCATCAGGAGTATTAAATACTTTAACCGCAGCCTCCGGTACAGGTCATACTACTTTTACCGCTACTCCCCTCCAACGTGGTCTTATCGGGACGCAGTCCCGATAAGAACACGTTGGAGGGGCGTAGCGGTACAAGTAGTATGACCTGTACCGGAGGCTGCGGTTAAAGTATTTAATACTCCTGATGATGGGTGCTGTGCCACCCGAAACATGTAGAGTAGTTTTGCAGTTAACAAATGTCTGCATAATTTTACATTTGTTGGATTTTTATTCACATTAAAAATTAAAGTTTTACAATTTAAATGTTATTAACCTCGAAACCTCTTCTAAAGTCTTCATAAAAGAGGAAGTGAAAACTCTTTGCTATTTATAACCTCAAAATTAAACTGTAAAATTCACCAAAACTTCACGCACAATAGTGGACTGATGAGGTAATCCTGATAGAGTTTTATAATGTTTGAGTATACGCCCTCACGCAATCACGCTCGCACAAACTCCGTGACGTAGTCATCTCCGATAGTAATCAATACGTATTATACAATGTGAGTAATGACATACTTTCCACTTATTAACTAGCCGGATCTTTTCATTATATTGTTACAGTAATTCATTTCTTCCCCACGTTAGCTGTAATTCACAATCGTCTCCTAACTCTTCCAAATCTCCGAAAATTCCATTACAGTGTTGTATGTTATTGCCCATCCCAGTGGCTGCGCGATCTAAGGCGTGGGTTTGCGGCCGCGTGCTTGGTGGAATTGTGGGTTCGAATTCTGCTGGAAGCATGTCTGTCTCTCTCTCTGTCTCTTGAGGGGTATTTTCAGGTAGAGATCCATGCGTCAGGGTAATCTCTCATCTAGATAAGTCCTACAGTGTGTGGTGTATCTGAAACCTCGAAAGAGGAGATCGTGGCCCAGTGGGGGTTGTTGTGCAGTGAAACAAAATTGTTTTTTGTGGTTTTTTTCAACACGTGGGTGTAATATGGCGTTCCTGTGTTACGCAATTTAATGAAATAATAATTTCGAAACAGCTTGTTTGACTGTAATATGATGGCAATATTTAATAAATTTGTATCTTATACCGAAATTAAAACACGACGCTGAAGAGTTTAACTCCGATTTGTATTCCTTTTATTTCTTCCACACACACGTTTGCCTTCAAAACCTCAGAATCTGCTAACACAGCTCGCAGGCTAAAATCCTAGAACAAGAGCATCCTTAAAGTCATAGCTTTTGAAGCTTCAAATACCGCTTAGGGTACAGATATGTAAATACTTGGTGCAGTCTTTATTTCGGGTGATTTTCCGGCGTCCGAATTTTATGTGCCGACGTTTTGGAACACTGTTCCATTTACATTGGCGGTGTAAGCAGGAAGAATCTTCTTCCTGCTTACACCGCCAATGCAGATGGAACAGACAGGGTGTTCCGAAACGTCGGCACATAATATTCAGACGCCGGTAAATCGCCCAAAAGAAAGAATACAACTTTCAGAACAAGGAAAAATTTGGAATCAAGAAAAAGTAAATACGTTCAAGCACTGGACTACACTCGTGGGTCGGGATAGTGCAGTCGGTATTGCGACTCGTTACGGGCTAGACGGTTCGGGGATCGAATCCCGGTGGGGGGCGAAATTTTCCGGACCAGTCCAGACCGGCCCTGGGGCCTACCCAGCCTCCTATACAATGGGTACTGGGTCATTCCAGGGGGTAAAGCAGCCGATGCGCGGCGTTGACCACCCACCCCATCTAGCAACGAGGTTTAAGAAAGAGTAAATTTATACTTATACTCCCCATCTGGGCCTTTGTTGCCTATTCTACGGTGAACTTTGCTTTACTCTTATTGGACTCCACTGTTTTTTGGTTGATGTTGCTACAGTAAAGAATTTACTTGATTAGGCGATCCGTTATTGCATACATTCTGTGTTGTATAACAAGCATCTTTATAGCTGAAAATAAATTCATGTATTTGCACAAAATTCAAACAATGACTGATTCTGACCAAGTACAAGGAGTTTCACACCATGTTTAAGTATAGTAGATTTTCAAACCGTAACAGAGGCTGGAGTAAAGAGTGGAGAATATTGTGCAAGGTAACGTACACTCAGTTGTCCGTGCTCACGTCGTGAAAATATATGGAGAAACGAAACAATGGCTCCAGTCTTTCTTAATCCACGCATTAGATGGGATGAATTTTCCGCTTAAAGGTATACGCTCAAATACCTGTCAGGAAAAAAGTAAATACCCATTGATTAGGATGCTGGTTGAGCCTCAGTATTTTGGTTAAAATATACGTTCCTTGCTCTTGCATGCAATCAAACCACGATCCCCCAGTCTTCCAAACCTTGGCCTATTCGACACACTGAATGGACTAACCTCTGTGTTTTGGCTCTTCTTCTAACTTGTTATTTTCTTAGACCAGAAATTCCACTTACACAAACCTTGGAGACACTGAGTCGCTGAACACATTTCAGTTGTTGTATTCTTTCCTTTGGGTGACTATCTAGCTTCTGAATTTTCTGTACTGACGTTTCGGAACACACTGTCTGTTCCACAACCGTTTAAAAGACGTGTGAACATACAGAGTGTTCCGAAACGTTGGCACATAAAGTTCAGACACCGGGGAATCACTCAAAAGAAATAATACAACATACACAACACTGCGGAACTTTTCAATCAAGAATAATTTAAATTGTTTATTTTAAATTTTATTTTACAAAACACTGCTTCAAATTATACCGCAAATTTCGCAGTATATTCTCATTTTCACTGCATGCTGATATTCTCTCCTTGTCATGAATATCAGGTAACACCATTAACAGAGAGCTATCTTTCATAGAGTCGTTAAGTTTTTTATGTGCAATGGGAGCAGTATTATGACGTAATTCTGTCGGTGGTTTTAAGTGTCTTGTAATTTGCAATGCACTATAATATGCTTCAGTTTTAGTACAAAACGGATTACTTCCTAAGCCGTATTTATTTATTCACATAGAAGTAATCGATATAACATATATCTTGAAATTTGTGTTAGCTTAATATGCAGTTAACAAAAATACTTATTCCAAAGTAACTCTACGTCAAAGCTAAATTATAAAACTGCCGTAAATGCTGTTCGTCTTGTTGTAGTAATGTGGAAAACAGTTGTTGCGTTTGTGATGTCACAGCTGAAGTTTACTCTTTGTAATTTCACTTTCATTCGTGATGAAAATGGAATTGAAAGTACTGCGTTTCAGGGGATGAATTTGTTCCTGTCTCCAGGTACAGGATTTAAACACCTACTAAGTTGTGCACCACAGGGAAGGCTATTCTGAACGGCTGAGCTTTTCCTATCGGGCACAACGAAGTAGGCTTTCCTTTCAATCAAGATCGTGAATTAGCGGCCCGATCCGGTAGCCCAAAACTTTGCTTTTAATTCAATTTTGAACACGTTGATGGACGACGTCGAAAGAGTGAAAAGTTCTAAATAATAAATCCCCTCCAGGTTTTCATATGAACATTTCTTTTTAGGTGCACTGAAAAAATGGCAAAAAGCGACTACTACCTTCGTCATTTTTGTCTGTCTGTCCGTATGGAACAACTCGACTCCCACTGGACAGAATTTCATGAATTTTTTTATTTGAGTATTTTTCGAAAATCTGTCCAGGAAATTCATCTTCCATTAAAATATGATAAGAGTAACGGGTACTTTATAGAAAGACCAATGTACTCTTTTGTTCATATCTTGCTTATTCATTCTTAGAATGCAAAATGATTCAAACTGAAGTTTTAGAGAAATTCCACATATTTTATGTTCAATAATTTTCTTTCTAAAATCATGCCGTTTATGAGATAATGTGGAAAAATACTGTGGAATCGGGCTGGCCATATGAAAGCAGGAGGTATGCGCACTGTATGCTGGATACCTAAGACTACAAACACACCCCCAGAATGTGTGATACTTTGGTACTGCAACAGTGGTTGCACGAACGCACCTCAATATTACATTTTACGTACATTATCTGCCTTCTTTGATTTGTTGCACATTCAGCAAATATATTTTTTAATAATCTCGAAATAAATCAAATAAAAAATTTCATATATGTCCTAAATTAGCGTCATTATAACTAACTAAATCATGGATCTGAGTACTTATGGAAAAGGTAAGAGTTTCTCAGTTAAAGAAAATTCTTTCTCCCCCCCTCCCTCGTATTTTGAAAACCTGAATGTTCATCACAATATCTACAACAGTCCACCAGTACGCTTATCATAAGACAGATGAATGTAATCCATTTCCACTTATTTCAGCTTTATTTTAATATTATCATCCCATATATTCTTAGATTTTCCAAGTCTTCTTATTCTCTTAATTTTAAAAACCAAATTCCTGTTTGCATGTCTCTTTCCCCGCACATATCACATGCGCTGCTCGTTTCATCCTCCTCCATTTGCTTACCCTAGTAACATTCGACGAGGAACACAAAACTAGAAGCTTCTCATTTCGTAATCTTTCCATCCTCCTCTTACTTCCTCTCACTTAGGAGCAAATAAATTCCTCGCCATTCTATTTCCGACCACCCTTTCCCATGCCCTTCCATTAATATGAGGGACCAGGCTTCTCACCCGTATAAAACAAAAACCACTTTTAGCCTCTCTTTGCGCTGCTTATTCCATACGTTCTCAACCAACCTACATATTTGTGGGCGGCCTCTTCTACCCGCAACATCACGTGACTCTACGCTACCTAAATCTTATTGTAGTACCGTGCATTTTCGTAGAATCACTTCAAATTATCAACCAACGGATGCACATATAATTTCATATAAAACAATTTTAAAACACTTTAAAACACTCCCTATTCTTTTTTTTTCAGTAGACATTTTTAACTGGAGGTTTTGGTCTATCTTGTTGATTTCTTCTAAGATTGTTTGTTCGTTTGTTTTGTTTTGATTATATATGTTTAATATGTCGTCAACATAACGTTTTTAGTATATTATTTCTTTGCTTTCAACCCAATGTTTTACGTACGTTTCCTCTATATCTAAATCTGTGGTGCAATAACGATTAAATTCAATTTTATTATTCTTATTTGCTCCATATTTTAAATGACATCTATATATCAAGATAGTGACTGGGTTGCAGGTTGGGCAGCCGAGGAATCGTGTTCCGATTCCCGAGAAAACCTGAATGTTTCTTCCTCCTCTGTGTCCAGAAAAACTGGGGCACGTCTAGTCTACTATGTAATGTTAATTTGACACTATCTTCTCGAGAGTAAAGAGGACGGATCCTGAAGCTGACAACATACCTTTATTTGTTGCCGAAGTTAAGAATGAATGGAACTGTCCTTTCACTTCACTGTTTATTTTCATATCTTCAAGAGGGATAACTTTGCTTTTACTTCATCTGCTACACAGTAAATATATTAATATGAACCATAAAAATGCCAGCGATAACTTCAAAAGACATGGCAGATCAGGGATTGGAAGTTATACTGGCTGCCAGAAAATACCCCCAGATTAGATAAAACCCTAAAACCTAAAACTTTATCGAAATTTTAGTGTGAATTTTGAGCCCATATCTAGTGTCAAACAAACAGCAAATTAGCATTTCACAATTTGCTTTAGCTCAAAATAAATAAAATAAATTGTACCGAAAGATTTTTTAATAATTCTTTAATATTATCTTAAAAAAAGACTTTACGCATTATACATTTAACGCATGTGGTTAGAGGAAATATATACTTTCGTTATGTCTTGTTGCAATTACAAATGTAGACTTAAGCCAGTTTCCATTTCCTGCTGTGTTCATTACAGATTTTCGAGTACTGTTTTGGTTGAAGTTAAGAAGACAGAAAGAGTTTTCAATCGGCTACAAACCATACAAGTTGAGCTTAAAAACTTTCCGTTTATTACCATAAATATGTAAGTGACAAAATGCATAATTGAAAAAAATATATACACCTTGTAACTTTGTCATAAAAACGGGATGGAGAAAATGGCTTTAGGTTAGAATGTTTACGAGTTTCCTTCTATGGAAGAGATATGTAATTTTCAGAAATTCTGTAAATTACCTAAGGTAGAGCACAGCGTAACTAGCTGTAAAAATATTGAATAGGAATTGTTTATGAACAGTCACTAACAAACATGCATACAGAGAACGGTGTAAATGATGTAAACAAAATATATTGATTCTGTAATTGAAACCCATCTCCAGGTTCTGGGGAACGAGCGTTCGAGTGTGACGCGCAGATCTCGCTAAGTTGAGCAGGGACGGAGACGTGACCAGGAAACAGATTTAGGTACCGTTTGCTGCAGACAAGTGCAAAGAAGTAGAAATAAGGAGAAGAAGGAGAAAAAAGAAAAAGAGGAAATAATAAAATTTCAGAATATTGGAATAAGATCAAAATGATTGAACCTATTATTACTGATGAAATGTAGGGTTAGATATGTAGGTAGGCAGGAAGGCAGGCAGGCTAG
>Ga0123357_10003010_pt1 | contig 19090 bp, 16 predicted proteins | sample TergutEmb28metaG_FD_89873 | JGI IMG/M metagenome (GOLD analysis project Ga0123357, IMG submission 89873) | Embiratermes neotenicus P4 segment gut microbial communities from Petit-Saut dam, French Guiana - Emb289 P4 | ecosystem: Host-associated > Arthropoda: Insects > Digestive system > Gut ...
GGTTCTTGAGGCTGCCGGAACCGTCTTCACCAACAAGTACGCCGAAGGCTATCCGGGCAAGCGCTACTACGGCGGCTGCGAGTTCGCCGATGTGGTCGAGGACCTGGCCCGCAATCGAGCGAAACAGATTTTTGGCGCCGATCATGTAAACGTGCAGCCGCACTCCGGCTCGCAGGCCAACGCCGCAGCATACATGGCGATGTTGCAGCCGGGCGAGTGCATTCTTGGTCTCGATCTCGCGCACGGCGGCCACCTCACGCATGGGCATAAACTCAACTTCTCAGGCAAGCTCTACCGCATCGTCGGCTACCAGGTGCGCAAGGATACGGAGACCATCGATTACGACGAGCTCGAAGCGCTCGCACTGCGCGAGAAGCCGAAGGTTATCGTGGGCGGAGGCAGCGCCTATCCGAGATTTATCGACTTCGCGCGCATGAGGCAGATCGCCGACAAGTGCGGAGCCTACCTGATGGTCGATATGGCGCACTTCGCCGGACTGGTTGCCGGAGGCGTGCATCCGTCTCCGGTGCCGCACGCGCACATGGTGACGACCACGACGCACAAGACGCTGCGCGGCCCGCGCGCCGGCATGGTCATGTGCAAGCAGGAGTTCGCCGCCGCGCTCGACCGCAGCGTCTTCCCCGGACAGCAGGGCGGACCGCTGATGCACGTTGTCGCAGCCAAGGCCGTGGCCTTCGGAGAGGCGTTGCAGCCGGAGTTCCGCGCCTACGCCGAGCAGATCGTGAAGAACGCCAAGGTGCTGACTGCCGAGCTTGCCAGCGCGGGGTATCGCATCATCTCCGGCGGCACGGACACGCATCTGTGTCTGGTCGATGTCTTCCAGAAGGGGATTCTCGGCTCCGAGGCCGAGGCGGCTTTGGGCGTCGCAGGCATAACGGTAAACAAGAACGCGATCCCGTTCGACACCAATCCGCCCATGAAGCCAAGCGGCATTCGCATAGGCACTCCGGCGCTGACGACGCGCGGCATGAAGGAAGCCGAGATGCGCGTCATCGCAGCATGGATCGCCAAGGCTCTCGAAAGCCGCAACGACGCTGGCGTGCTGGCCAAGATTCGCGGCGAAGTCGGCGAGCTGGCGGAGAATTTTCCGCTCTACGGCTGGCTGCGCGAGTGCGAAGTAGCTGTGCGGTAGTCATAAAGGTGTACTGGGGGCACAATAACGGGCAAAGACGCATGATACTGTGCCCCCAATATTTTTTTGCAGGATTCCGTTCCATGAGAGCTGGAGCATTATTCATATTCACTATAAAATCGCGCTACCTCTTGACGCCGTCATCCTGAGCGAAGCGAAGGACCCCCGCATTTCGCTTGTGGTGGCAATGAAACCACCGGAAAACGTTATGCTCTAAACGGCCGTGCTTTTCCTGAGGACTCTATTGGCAAGTAAGAAAAATACGGGGGTCCTTCGCTTCGCTCAGGATGACGACTTCAAAAGATGGATCAACACTATAGCAAGTATCAAACTGTTCTAATCTACCTCTTCTCCGCTGGCAGCGGAGCCGTTCGATCCAGATCGAGGTTCAGTTCCAGCACATTGACGCGAGGCTCGCCGAGAAAGCCGAACTGGCGGCCTTCCGTGTGCCGCGCCACGAGCGCGCGAACGGCGCTCTCAGGCACGCCGCGCGAGCGAGCGACGCGCGCAACCTGAAACTCCGCTCCCGCAGGCGTGATGTGCGGATCGAGTCCCGAGCCCGAAGCCGTCACCAGATCGACCGGAATGTCAGCGCGCGGATGATCTGTCTGTAGCGTGGCGGCGTCCTGCTGAATGCGGTCGAATAGCTTCTTATTGGTCGGGGCGTAGTTCGAGCCAGAGGAGTTCGCGGCGTCATAGCCGTTGCCCGCCGCTGAGGGACGTGAGTGAAAATAGCCGGGTGCAGTAAAGGACTGGCCCAGCAGACGCGAGCCGACAATCTGTCCGTTCTGCCGAATGAGCTGGCCGTTGGCGTTGTTGTGAAAGAACAACTGCGCCGCTCCGGTTACAGCCAGCGGATAGAGCACGCCAAACAGAATGGTCGTGAAGAACGTGTAAAGAAGCGCGGTCGTGAGCGTGCGTCGCATGAGTGTCCTCTATGCCAGGTGAATCGCCGTGATGAGCATGTCGATGAGCTTGATGCCGATAAACGGAGCAATCAGGCCTCCGACTCCGTAAAGGATGAGGTTGCGGCGCAGCAGCGCCTCGGCGCTCATCGCCGTGTACTTGACGCCGCGCAGCGCCAGCGGAATCAGCGCGATGATGATCAGTGCGTTGAAGATGACCGCCGAAAGAATCGCCGACTGCGGCGTCCTCAGATGCATGATGTTCAGCGCGTTGAGCACGGGAAACGTAGCCGCAAACATGGCCGGAATGATGGCGAAATACTTGGCGACATCGTTGGCAATCGAGAAAGTCGTCAGCGCGCCGCGCGTCATCAGGAGTTGCTTGCCGATCTCGACGATTTCGATGAGCTTGGTCGGGTTCGAGTCCAGGTCAACCATGTTACCAGCCTCCTTGGCCGCCTGCGTGCCCGTGTTCATGGCCACGCCCACATCGGCCTGAGCCAGCGCGGGCGCGTCGTTGGTGCCGTCGCCGGTCATGGCGACCAGCTTGCCGTTGGCCTGCTCGCGGCGGATCAGGTCCATCTTGTCCTTGGGCTTGGCTTCGGCCAGAAAGTCATCTACGCCCGCCTCGCGCGCGATGGCAGCGGCAGTCAGCGGATTGTCGCCCGTAATCATGATGGTGCGAATGCCCATGGAGCGAAGCTGCGTGAAGCGCTCCTTCATGCCGCCCTTGACGATGTCCTTGAGATGAATGGTGCCGAGTGCCTTGCGGTTCTCGGCCACTACCAGCGGAGTGCCTCCGGTGCGCGCGACGTTTTCAACGGCCATGCGAACCTCGTTTGGCAGTACGCCGCCATTGCTTTCGAGAAAGCGCGCGATGGCGTCCGCCGAGCCTTTGCGAATCATGTGGCCATCGAAGTTCACGCCCGACATGCGCGTGGTTGCAGAGAAGGGAACGAACTCGGCCTTCAGCTCGTGCAGCTCGCGTCCTCGAAAGCCATACATCTCTTTGGCCAGCACGACGATGGAGCGGCCTTCGGGCGTCTCGTCGGGTAAGGACGAGAGCTGCGCCGCGTCGGCAAGCTGATCCTTGCTGACGCCGGGCGCGGGAATGAACTCCGCCGCCTGGCGATTGCCGAGCGTGATGGTGCCGGTCTTGTCGAGCAGCAGCGTGTTGACGTCGCCCGCCGCTTCGACCGCACGCCCGCTCATGGCCAGAACATTGTGCTGCACCAGGCGATCCATTCCGGCGATGCCAATCGCTGAGAGCAGGCCGCCGATGGTGGTAGGAATCAGGCAGACCAGCAGCGAGATCAGCACGAATACCGTCTGCGGCGCGGTGGAGTAAATCGCAATCGGCTGCAGCGTCACCACGGCCAGCAGAAAGATGATCGTAAGGCCCGCCAGCAGGATGTTCAGGGCGATTTCATTAGGAGTCTTCTGCCGCTCGGCGCCTTCTACCAACGCGATCATGCGATCAAGAAAGGTCTCGCCGGGATTGCTGGTGATGCGAACTCGGATCTCGTCGGAGAGCACGCGCGTGCCTCCGGTGACAGCGGAGCGGTCGCCTCCGGCCTCGCGAATCACGGGAGCCGATTCGCCGGTGATGGCCGACTCGTCCACCGAGGCCACACCTTCGATGATCTCGCCGTCGCCGGGAATCATCTGTCCGGCAACCACGATGCAGACGTCTCCGGCGCGCAGCCGCGAGCTGGGAAGGTCCTCCGTCGAGCCATCGGCACGCAGACGAACCGCCGTGGTCTCGGACTTCGCGCGGCGCAGAGCGTCGGCCTGAGCCTTGCCGCGCCCTTCGGCCATGGCTTCGGCAAAGTTGGCGAACAGCACCGTAAACCATAGCCAGAGCGTGATCTGAAGATTGAAACTCAACATGTAACCGTTACGGGAATAATTACGAAAAAGATAGATCGTCGTGATGACGCTGCCCAGCTCGACTACAAACATAACCGGGTTCTTCATCATCGTGCGCGGATTGAGCTTTTTGATAGCGTCCTTGGCGGCGCGGCGTACGATCTTGCCATCCCAGAGCGAGCGTTTGCGTGATTTGGACATATTCAGAAGCTCTTTCCCGCGTGCAGTTGAAGGTGTTCGAGAACCGGTCCCAGCGAGACCGCCGGGAAGAACGTCAGCGCGCCGACGATCAGAATCACTCCGACCAGCAGCACGGTGAACAGCGGCGTATGCACGGGAAACGTTCCGGTTGAAGGCGGAACCAGCTTCTTCTGCGCAAGACTGCCGGCCACGGCAAGCATGGGCACGATCATGCAGAAGCGCCCGAAGAGCATGGCCGCGGCCAGCGTGAAGTTGTACCAGTGCGTGTTGGCGTTGAGTCCGGCAAAGGCCGATCCGTTGTTGGCTGTCGCTGAGGTGTAGGCGTAGAGAATCTGCGAGAGGCCGTGCGGTCCTGGATTTGTAACCGATGCAAGACTAATATGCGGCATCAACAGCGACGCCGCTGTCAGGCCCAGGATCGAAAGCGGAAAGATGAGCACGTAGAGCATGGCCATCTTGACGTCGTAGGCTTCGATCTTCTTGCCCAGGTACTCCGGCGTGCGTCCGACCATGAGGCCCGCGATGAACACCGAGAGAATGACGAAGATCAACATGCCGTACAGCCCCGAACCGACGCCGCCGAAGATGATCTCGCCGAGCATCATGTTCACCATCGGAACCAATCCGCCCAGCGGCATGTAGGAGTCGTGCATGCTGTTGACGGCTCCACAACTGGCGTCGGTCGTAACCGTAGCGAAGAGCGCCGAACTGGCGATGCCGAAGCGAACCTCCTTGCCCTCCATGTTGCCTCCGGCCTGCTGCGGAGAGGCGAACTGATCGATGCGCAGATCGGCCCTGTGCATCAGCGGATTGGGCTGCGCCTCGGCCCAGTACGCCGTAAACACTCCAACAAAGCAGAGCGTGGCCATCGCCGCGAAAACCGCCCATCCATGCGCGGGAGAGCGTGTCATGCGGCCCAGCGTGACCGTCAGCGCCGCCGGAATCACAAAGATGGCAAAGATCTCCAGCAGGTTCGTAAACGGCGTGGGGTTCTCGAACGGATGCGCGCTGTTGGTGTTAAAGAAACCGCCGCCGTTGGTGCCGAGCATCTTAATCGCCTCCTGCGAGGCCACCGGTCCCTGCGCGATGGTCTGCGTGGCGACGGTTTGTGTGGCAGACTTTCCATATGTGCCTGTTGTTACATATTGCGACTGCACTAATTTGGCGGTGTCGTAGGGACGGAAATTCTGAATCACTCCCTGCGAAACCAGCGTAAGTGCGAGAACAAAACTTACCGGCAGCAGCACCCACAACGATGCTCGCGTCATATCGACCCAGAAGTTGCCCAGCGTCTTCGATTCGCGGCGCGCGATGCCGCGAATAAAGGCAATAGCCAGCGCAATGCCGACGGCTGCGGAGAAGAAGTTGTGATAAGCCAGCGTGAGCATCTGCGTCAGGTAGCTCATGGTCGCTTCGGGCACGTAGGACTGCCAGTTGGTGTTGGTCGTAAACGAGGCGGCGGTGTTGAAGGCCAGGCCCGGAGCTACACCTGCAAGATGCTGCGGATTCAGCGGCAGCACATGTTGTAGCCGTGCTATCACGTATGTAACCAGCATAGTTGCACAACTGAAGACGAGCATGCTGATGCCGTATTCAGTCCATCGCATCTCGTGGTTCTCGTCGATCCCGGTGAGGCGGTAGAGAAGCCGTTCGATGGGACGAAGGACCGGATCGGCAAAGGTGCGCTCGCGCTCGAAGACCCGAGCCATGTACAACCCCAGGGGTCGTGCGCAGACGAGGATAAGCAGGAAGAAAACGCAGATTTGAAACCAGCCGTTAGCGGTCATGGGGGGAGACTCTTTAGAACTTTTCCGGGCGCAGCAGCGCGTAGACGAGGTAAACGAACAGGGCGGCGAGAACAATCGATAGCAGAGTCGGTTCGAGCATCAGCGCGTCTCCTTTGGATTCTCTGGATTCTTTGGAGACTTTGGCTCGAGGCCTTCACACCCTGCGATGTAAGCAGCGCTGAGCAGGAAGAAGGCCACACAAGCAACCATGCATATGATGTCCCACATTGTTATCGGCTCCAATCTTTTTACCGGGCCGTAAAAGCGGCGTTCTCTAACAGGAAAATTTTTAGGACATAAAAAGTAAGTAGGAAAGTTATAAATAAGCCGTAAAGGCAAACTGAGTGCTTCTAGGTACGCCAAGCCTTTAGGCTTGGCCCTCTCTGCTGTTGCGATAGAACTGGGGCTTTAGCCCCTGGGGTATGCTTTCTTCTCAAGCAGAGATGAGAGCATGCCCCAGGGCCTAAAGGCCCGATCCGTTAGGAGTATTGAGAAGCCAAGCCTAAAGGCTTGGCGTACCTAGAAGCACTATCTACAAAACACGGTACTAGCTGAGCGTCTCCATCAGCTTATTGAGAGTGCTGTTGAGGTCCTTATCGGCGCGGCGCTGCTCGTCGATCTTGGCAATCGAGTGCATCACCGTGGTGTGGTGCTTGCCTCCGAACTGACGGCCGATCTCGGGCAGCGACGCCTCCGTCAACTGCTTACACAGATACATCGCAATCTGGCGCGGAACCACGATCTGACGCGAGTTGTTCTTCTGCTTCAGCTCCGGCACGCGCATTCCGAACTGTTCGGCGGTGGCGCGCTGGATCGCCTCAATGGTGATCTTGCGCACCTGCGTGTCGATGAACTGACGCAGGCAGCTCTGCGCTACCGGCAGCGATATCTCCACGCCCTGCATCGAACACCACGCAATCAGCCGCACCAGAGCGCCTTCCAGCTCGCGCACGTTGGTGCGCACGTTCGACGCTATGAACATCGCCACATCGGACGGCAGCCGCGTCTGCTCGCTCTCGGCCTTCTTCTGCAGGATCGCTACCTTGGTCTCCAGATCCGGCGGTTGAATATCGACCATCAAACCCCACTCAAAGCGCGAGCGCAGACGGTCCTCAAACTCCTGCAACTCCTTGGGCGGACGGTCACTGGCGATCACGATCTGCTTGGTCGATTCGTGCAGCGCGTTGAAGGTGTGAAAGAACTCCTCCTGGGTGCGCTCCTTGCCCGCCAGAAACTGGATGTCATCGATCAGCAGCACGTCCACGTTGCGGAAACGGTCGCGGAAGCTGGTCATCTTCTGGTAGCGGACGCTGTCGATCATCTCGTTGGTGAACTTCTCGCCGCTGACGTAGCAGATCGAGGCGTGAGGCTGGCGGCGCTTCACGTCGTGTCCGATGGCGTGCATGAGGTGGGTCTTGCCCATGCCCACTCCGCCGTAGAGGAAGAGCGGATTGTAGGCCTTCGACGGGCGCTCGGCGACGGCCTGCGCCGCTGCCGAGGCAAACTGATTGCCGTTGCCCACGACGAAAGAATCGAACTGATAGCGGGGATTGAGATTGGAGGCAACGTTCCAGTCGAAGCGCGACTGCTCGGGACTGGGGCTTGAGGGCACACCGCGCATCAGCGAGCCGTGACGATGCTGTCGCGGAGCGTTCTGGCTGTGGCTGGGCACGGGAGCGAAGCCGCCATCCTCGCGCAGCTCGCGGCGAGACTTTGCTTGCTCGGCCTCGGCGGCCACGGGAGCGGTGAAGGTGACCGAGTCGATCTCGAGGCCAAGATTCTCGATGGCCTCCTGAATGAGGTCGGCATAGCGGTCACCAATGTGCTGAAAGTCTTTGGACGGAACGCGCACGAAGAGCTTGCGGTCTTCGAGGTGCGAGAAGCGCGTGGGTTTCAGCCAGGTCTCGTACGATTGCCGGTTGATCTTCTTCTCCAGCGCACCCAGAATTCGGACCCAGTGATTCAAAACAGCAGCCGTTGCAGGAACAAATGACATACTAGCGATTCCTTCTTCCTGCTCCACCTTATCCTGTCGCACCTTCACTTCTCCTTTTTTGCCGCACGCATCCAGCGAAAAGATCCGGACTGCGGAAAAACAAAGATCCCTCCCGCTGATGCAGGTCATCAATCTTCCTCTGCAGTGCCAGAGATTCCTGGCAGACCAGATTGCGGAGAGGATCAGTTCAGCGGAAAAAGCTGAGCGCGGAGTATTCGGGTGATGCAGAAACTCCTTACCAGACGCAGTTGATCTTAGCACGGATGATGTCACGCTTTTTCGCAAAAAAACGCAGTTGCACCACGCATGGTGAAAAGATGCGAAAAGGTTCTACGACTGCATTCTCATGGCTAAAAATAACTTCAAAATTTCTGCGCGCGGAGCGTTTTTTTTCTATTTCGAGAGCAACTCTTGTGATAAAAATTCGCGGGCGCGCTCTGCCATCAAAACGTAAGATGCAGTCTCTGACGCGGCGAATGGCGTAGAGCAATCCGGTCTGCGCGGAGCGGAACAGGATGCGTTCGCGCGGATGCAGATATCAGGAGACCAGACGGTAGAGCACGCGCGTCCAGAGCACCCAGCCGATGGCCACCAGCGCGGCGGCCATCAGCGCCACGCCAATCCACCGCGGCGCCAGAGACCTTACACTCGCTCCACGGTTTTTGCGGACGTTCTCGGCGAACTCGACCCAATCCTTGTCTTCTTCGGCCACGCCGCTCTCGCGCAGGCTGGCCTCGAAGCGGCTGATCCACGGCGACTGCTCCAGCCCCAGCACTTCGAGATAGCTGCGAACGATGCTCTTGCGGAAGATTCCTCCCGGCAGCTCGGCGTAGCGCCCGGCTTCGAGCGCGCGGATGTGCTGCGACGAGATCTTGGTGATGCCGCAGATCGTCTCCAGCGTTACGTTACGCCGTTCGCGTTCCGCGCGCAGATCATCGCAGAACTTGTTCATCGGTCTGGTCTCGTCCTTACCATAAAAATGCAGCTTTTTGCGATTTTATTACCAAGAGGATATTCCTCGAATTACACTTCCGTCAAAGGAAATCCACAGGGGGAACAGGAGTTGCAACCGGCCCGCAAGATAAACAAAACCGGCATATAACACGGATTTAGCGAATTCTCCGAATCGCCCGGCCTGTTCACGATGCCCCCTGCCGTGCCGGGGCTTACACTGTACTAAGATGAACAGACTCGTATTCGGCAACCTTGTCCACCGCCCACTGCGCTCTTTGATCAGCGCGCTCGCCATCGCCATCGAGGTGATTATGATCCTCTCCGTCACGGGGATCTTTCTGGGCAAGCTCGAAGGCAGCAAGCAGCGGCAGAACGGCATTGGCATGGACATGATCATCCGCCCGCCCGCCTCCAGCGCCATATCGGCATTCAGTTCCGCCAGCTCCTCCATTAAGATCGCGGACATCGTGGCGCAGATTCCTCATGTTGCCGTGGCCGCGCCGGTCAATCTCAAGGTGGATGGATTGATCGAACAGATTTACGGAATCAACTTCAAAAGTTTCAACGCGCTTCAGCCCTTTACGTTTGTCTCCGGAACGCCCTTTCAGGGGCCGAACGACGTCATCATCGACGACTACGCCGGAGCCGGGAAGAAGGTTGGCGATACGATTCAGCTTCTGGACCATCCCTTCCGCATCTGCGGCATCGTCGAGCACGGCAAGGGCGCGCGCAAGTTTATCCCCATCGAGACCATGGGTAAGCTGACGGGCACGGAGGGCAAGGCGACGGTGTTCTACCTGCGCACGGAAGCCCCTCCCCGGCACCAGGAGGAGGTGCGCAAAGCCATTCTGGCCATTGATGGCATGAGCGATTACAAGGTCAGCACGGCGGAGGAGCTGTTTTCCGAACTCACGCCTGCGCGTCTGCCCGGTTTCAATACAGCCATCTACGTGGTCGTGGGCATATCGCTGGTGATTGGCTTTCTGGTCATCTTCCAGTCCATGTACACGGCGGTGATGGAGCGGACGCGCGAGATCGGCATTCTGAAGTCGATGGGAGCCTCGCGCAGTTATATTGTCTCCACCGTGCTGCGCGAGGCCGCGCTGCTGGCTGCGGCGGGGATCGCTCTTGGCGTTGCAGCCAGCCTCGTACTTGCTGTCGTGCTCGATGCGCGCTTTCCTACGCTGGACTTCGCGATCAATCTTCCCTGGGTCTGGAAGGCGGTGGTCATCGCCCTTGTCGGCGCTCTGCTGGGAGCGATGTATCCGGCGCTCAAGGCCGCCAGCAAGGATCCTATCGACGCGCTTGCTTACGAATAGAAAGAAGGGGGACACAAAATCGAAAGCGCCCCATTTGCGATGCGGCAAGACCGCGCTGCAAATGGGGCGTTCCTGTTTTGTTTACCAAAGATCAACGAAGAAAAATCGTTGACTGGAGCGACAAATCACTGCTGAGGTGGCGGCTGGTGGCCGAAGTTTCCCTCTGCTCTGTGGGGATCTCCCCGGTGCATCGCGCCCGGTCTCCTGTTGGCCATGCGGCGGGCACGGGCGCGTTCCTGCTGGAGCTTTGTCCACTGGTCGGGCGTCAGGACCCCGCGGATACTGAGCAGCATCCGCGCATTGGCCTTTTCCAACTCGGCGCGAGCAGCGGCTACCTTGTCGATCTGGGCAAGAACTTTGTTGGTATCGGGAGGATTGGCGGCAAGCATCGGACGAAGGATCACCTCGTCTTTCTCCAGGGTGGCCTTCAGGTCGATGAGCTGCAACTTGCTCTGCTGGAAGATGTCGTCCATGCGCTTCTGCTGGTCCGCGGTGATAGAGAGCCGCTCGATGAGGCCGGGGTTCCTCCACCACATGACATTTTTCCCGAAACGCTTTCTGGCATGGAAACGGTTCGCGGGGTCCGCCGCCGCAAAGGCTTCATGGCGGGTGGATGGGTGGCGCGCCGGCGCGTTCGAGGGCGGCTGTGGAGGATTGGCAGGAGCCTGGGCTGCGGCAGAAAGGCCGAACAGGGCAAGGGCGGCTGTGCTCAAGAGTGTGTGCTTCATAATGGTTTTCCTTTTTTCCAAAGTTTCCAAAGTGTTGTTACAGAGCAAACTGAATCAAATCGGTTACATCAGGCGTGATGGTGGTGATGGTGGATGCGCCGTCTGCGCCGGTTGGGTCCTCCAGCGGTCGCATGGGCGAGGGTACAGAGGTCAAGATGTCCTGATCGACCTCATTGAGAAGTATTTCGTCGGACTCCTGCGAGTTGGCCGCAAACTGGGCCTGCGGGCTGACAGGGGTAACAGGGCCATGAGAAGAAACCGGCGGAAGGGCCGTGGTCGTATGCCTCAGTCCGAACGGAGCAAGCACGATTACCGCAAGCGCTGCCGTGCCTATCCACAGAAGCGGGCGTGAAAACCGGTGAGGCGATGGAAGCACCGTTTGATGCACTCGGCTGGCGCGCGCCTCAGCCATCTGCCGCTGGGCGAAGGCCGTCGTCGCCTCCCGGAAGGACGCCAGTGGGAGGGCCAGGCGGGAAAGCTCCTCCGCACAGGCGGTACAGGTGCCGAGATGTTGTTCTCTGGCGGCGAAATCACTGGAGAACGGATGCGGAGAGTGATCCAGAAGCAGATCGCAAAGCTGTTCATGCGTGAGATGAGAGGTACTGCTCGAGGTCATAGCGTTTCCTTCGTTTCCGGTTGCATTTCTCTGTGCCGTTTGCGCACGGTCGCCAGCGCGCGATAGAGGTGGCTTTTGACGGTGCTGATCGAGAGCTGCGTAATGGCGGCAATCTCAGCCAGGTCTAGTTCTTCGACAAAGCGCAGCAGAAAGATATTGCGCTGGCGGCCAGAGAGCGCGGCCACCGACTCCCAGATCATGGTCACCTGCTCGCTGGCGATCATCCGCGACTCTATGGAGCTTTCCCGCAGTGGCAGGCAGTGAGCGACGTTGGCAATATCCACCGAGTTGGCGCTGGCGCGCCTCCAGAAGCGGAAGTGGCCAGTTCGGGTGTGGTCGCGGGACAGGTTGATGGCAATGCGTATCAGCCAGGTGTAGACGGCGCAGTCGCCGCGAAAGCTCGCGCGAGTGCTCCAGGCGCGCAGGAAGGTGTCCTGCGTAAGCGACTCGGCGGTGGCGCGGTCACGCAGGGACACCAGCAGAAAACGGAAGATGCGCTGTTCATAGGCAGCAACCACCGCATCGAGATCATCGAATGCAGTCGCGCGCAACGGCCCGGCGGCGGGAACCTTTTCCAGCGGGCCGGCGTTCTCGGCAGCAAGCGCATGCGATGTCATGGGTTCAGCCGTACCGGGCTCCTGCCGTTGGAATGGTTGCCTTCTATCAAGACAGACGGACACGGCCTGCGAGAAGACTACAGAAGGAGCGAGTTGTTTTTTCACACTGAAGTAAAGCGCTGTATGCTTGAATAACATGGACTCCGTCAAGGCGATATATCCGGGAACCTTCGATCCGCTGACCAACGGCCACGTGGACCTGATCGAGCGCGGATCGAAGATTGTCGATAACCTCATCGTAGCCGTCCTGCTCAACAGCGATAAGGGTACGCCGCTGTTCACGGTTCCGGAGCGCGTCGAGATGATCGAGGAGGCCATCGGCGGCATGAAGAACGTCACCGTGGCGACCTTCGACGGCCTGCTGGTGGACTTCGCCCGGCTGCACGGAGCCCGGGCCGTGCTGCGCGGCATCCGCGCCATCAGCGACTACGAGTACGAGATGCAGATGGCCATGATGAACCGCAAGCTCGATCCCGGGCTGGAGACGCTGTTCATGATGCCCGCCGAGAAGTACACCTACGTCAGCTCGCGTCTGGTCAAGGGGGTCTTCCGCCTGGGCGGAGACGTAGCCGAGCTGGTTCCCCCGCTGGTGATGGAGCGGCTCAAAGTCAAGGTGCCGACGCGATAGCTCGTCGAAGTCTATACTTGCTTCTAGGCAGGCCAAGCCTTTAGGCTTGGCCTACCTGGAAGCAAAACTCTGAATTCAGACATTTTACAAAAGGCAGTTCATGCGGGCCCCGTTGCGCGGAATTCTATTCCTTACAGTCCTGATCTCGTCAGTGTCCTATGCCCAGCAGACGGCAGTCTTGCCGGATGCTCCGCAGCCTGCACCGCAAACAGAAGATCAGCCGAAGCGGTTCCACGGAATGATGGGCCTCATGCCTGACTCGGGCGTGAGCGCCGGAGTGATTCCTCCTCCGCCGGCCCCGATGCAATCCTTCGTTCTTGCCACGCAGAACAGCTTTTACCCCACGTCGTTTGCGCTTGTCGGCTTGACCTCGCTCGTAACAAAGGGGCTGGACACGCATCCGGAGTTCGGAAAAGGACCGAAGGGGTACTGGGAGTACTACTGGCGCGGGTTCGCCGATAGAACGCTTGGGAGCTACTCGGTCATCTTCGTGTACCCGACCCTGTTGCGCCAGGACACGCGCTACGTCCCTGCGGGCAAGGGACCGGTCATTAAGCGCGGACTGTATGCGGCCAGCCGCGTGTTTGTTGCCCGGTCGTACAGCGGCGAAAACGTATTTAATGCCTCGGAGGTTCTGGGGCGAGGCACGGCGATCGCCATTTCGACAGCATATTACCCGAGCCAGAGACGCACCGCAGGCGAACAGGCTCCGCGTTTCGCCTATGCGTTAGGATTCGATGCGGCGACGAATGCGTTTTACGAGTTCTGGCCCGACATTGCTAAACACATTTGGCGCCGTCATTCAGTGAATACTGTCGATGATGGCGCTCACCTCGGCGAGCGATGAGATCGTATAGCGCGGATTGAGCCCGGCGCAGACGGCGTGGTCTCCGTAGCCATAGCTCGCCCAGCACGAACGAAGCCCGGCGTTCTGCGCGAACCGGAGATCGACCTCCGTGTCGCCTACAACCATCACCTCGTCTGCCGCCGAAACCGCAAGCAGCGGTGCAATATGGTTCGTGTAGAGACGCGGGTCCGGCTTTCGATACGCCACATCATGCGCGTTAAAAACAGCGTCAAATTGCCGCTCCAAGCCTAACCACGCGATCGCTTGATTGAGACCTCTTCCCTTGTTGCTGACGACAATCGACGCAATCCCTTTTCGTTTGAGGTAAGACAACACCTCGCAGGCCCCATCAAAGAGCCTGACCAGCGGCGCCGCATCGCTGTTGTAGAAGTTTCTATAGCAGGCAATCAGTTCTGGAATTTGCTCCTCAGCGCATTGAGGATGAGTCAGCCGCCGCATCGACTCATCGAGAGTAAGGCCGACCGTCGCCCGCACCTCTTCTATCGTTGGCGCTGGATAGTTGCAGAGTTTCATGGTTTCGCACATCGACCAGTAGATTCCCTCCAACGAGGAAACCAGCGTGCCGTCGAAGTCCCAGAGAACTGCCTTGATCGCCATTCTTAATTCTATCCAGAAGGCCCGGGTGCCCCATCCTGAGCGTAGCGAAGGGTGGGAACGTAAGACGCTCAATCAGGTGTTTTTCACCTCCGAAACGGTGGCAAGTAATAAAGTTTTCTTTCCCACCCTTCGCTACGCTCAGGATGGGGCACCCGAACGGTTGTGTTTGGTCGTAGCCTGTTAGCGCTTCGCTGCCAGTTGGCGAAGGACGTATTGCAGAATTCCGCCGTGCTGGTAGTAGAGAATCTCCTGCGGCGTATCTATGCGGACTGTGGCGGCGAACTCGCGCGTCCCGCCCTCGGATTCAGCAATAACGGTAATGTTTCTGCCACCAGAGAATCTGCCGTCGAGCATGGCTTTGAGTTCGCCCGGCTTGCCGATGCGGAATATCTCCTCGCCCGTCAGGCGCAGCGCCTCGGCGTTCTCGCCGGGCAGGAACTGCAACGGCAGGATGCCCATGCCCACGAGGTTGGAGCGGTGAATGCGCTCGAAGCTCTCGGCGATGACGAAGCGAATCCCCAGCAGGCGCGGACCCTTGGCCGCCCAGTCGCGCGAAGAACCGGAGCCGTATTCCTTGCCCGCAAGAACTCCCAGCGGAGTCTGTTTCTTTGCGTACTCGACCGAGGCATCGTAGATCGACATCGCCGCTCCCTCCGGCAGCAGCCGTGTGACGCCACCTTCAGTGCCCGGAGCGAGACGGTTCCGCAGACGAACATTGGCAAAGGTTCCGCGAACCATAACCTCGTGATTGCCGCGACGCGAGCCGTAGGAGTTGAAGTCGGCGGGCTTGACTCCGCGCTCGGTGAGATACTTTCCCGCCGGGCTGTCGCGCTTGATCGAGCCTGCCGGCGAGATGTGATCAGTTGTCACAGAGTCGCCAAGCACGGCAAGTATGCGTGCGCCTTGAATGTCCTCGACCGGCTCGGGCTCCGGCTTCATACCGTCGAAGTACGGAGCCTTGCGGATGTAAGTTGAATCTGCCTCCCATCCGTAAGTGTTGCCCGCAGGGTAGCTGAGGCTCTGCCAGTTCTTGTCGCCATGGCTGACGGTGGCGTATTCACGCTCGAACATCTCTGCATCAATGCTGCCGCAGACGGTAGATGTGATCTCCTGCTGTGTCGGCCAGATGTCGCGTAGATAGACCGGATTGCCAGCTTTGTCTTTGCCCAGAGGTTCGGTGTCGAAGTTGTGTCCGATGCGTCCTGCCAGAGCGTAGGCCACCACCAGCGGCGGACTCATTAAGTAGTTGGCGCGAACATCGGGCGAGATACGTCCCTCGAAGTTACGATTGCCCGAGAGCACAGATACGGCAACCAGGCCGTGCTCTTCGATGGCCTTCGATACATCGGTAGGCAGCGGGCCGGAGTTGCCGATGCAGGTGGTGCAGCCGTAGCCCACGATCTGAAAGCGCAGGGCTTCGAGATAGGGCAGCAGCCCGGACTTCTCGTAGTAGTCAGCGACCACGCGCGAGCCGGGCGCAAGCGACGTCTTCACCCACGGCGGCACGGTCAGTCCCTTCTCGACGGCCTTCTTGGCCACGAGGCCGGCGGCCAGCATCACGCTTGGATTTGAGGTGTTGGTGCACGATGTGATCGCCGCAATCACAATCGATCCGTGGTCGAGGTAGAGGTCCGGATCGACGCCGAACCGCTCTTGAATAGAGACCTGCGGAGCTTCAAGAACCTGGGTGCCCCATTCATGCGCGGTCTTATCGCGCATGGGTGGGGTCTGTCCGGCCTGAGCATCCCCCCCACCCATGCCACGATGAGACTGTGTCATGAATGGGGCACCCGAGCCGTTGAGCGTATGGCCGCCCTCGCCTTCCCAGCGCGCCGCCTGACGAACCGCTTTATTGTTTGCAGCAGGGCCGAGCAGCGAGGGAAGCTGCTCTTTGAAGCTGGCTCCGACGTTTTCGAGCGCAACGCGATCCTGCGGACGTTTTGGTCCGGCCACCGACGGCTCGACCGTAGATAAATCCAGCGCCAGCGTTGCCGAATACTGCGCTTCGGGCGAATCTGCCGTGTGGAACAGTCCCTGCTCCTTGCAGTACGCCTCGACGAGCGCGATCTGCTCGGCGCTGCGTCCGGTGAGGCGAAGGTAGTTCAGCGTCTCCGCATCGACAGGGAAGATTCCGCAGGTAGCTCCGTATTCGGGAGCCATGTTGGCGATGGTGGCGCGGTCGGCCAGCGCCAGCTCGCTGACGCCGGAGCCGTAGAACTCGACAAACTTGCCCACCACGCCCAGCTTGCGCAGCATCTGTACCACGGTGAGGACGAGGTCTGTCGCTGTGGCTCCTTCCTTGAGTCTACCGGTGAGCTTGAAGCCCACCACCTGCGGAACCAGCATGGAGACGGGCTGGCCCAGCATGGCCGCCTCGGCCTCGATGCCTCCGACGCCCCAGCCGAGAACGCCGAGACCATTAATCATCGTAGTGTGCGAGTCGGTTCCGACCAACGTGTCGGGATAGGCGACGTTGTCCCCGGTGGTGAAGACCACGCGGGCCAGGTGCTCCAGATTGACCTGATGGCAGATGCCCATCCCCGGCGGCACGGCGGAGAAGTTGCGGAAGGCGCTCTGTCCCCACTTGAGGAAGGCGTAGCGCTCGCGGTTGCGCTGGAACTCGAGCGCGGCGTTGAGGTCGTAGGCTCCGGCGCTGCCGTATGCGTCCACCTGCACGGAGTGGTCGATGACCAGCTCGGCGGGCTGCAGCGGGTTAATGCGCTCCGGGTCTCCGCCCAGAGCCTTCATGGCGTCGCGCATGGCGGCCAGATCGACCACCGCAGGCACGCCGGTGAAGTCCTGCATCAGGACGCGGGCGGGCATGTAAGCGATCTCGCGCGAAGACTCCAATAACTCGGCGGCGGGATTCCATGCGGCGAGGAAGCGGATGTCATCGGCAGTAACTGTGCGGCCATCCTCGTGGCGGAGCAGGTTTTCCAGCAGAATCCGCAGCGAATAGGGCAGCCGCGTCAGATCGACGCCGAGGGCGTCCAGGCGGTAGATGGTGTAACTTTTAGAACCAGATTTGAGAGTAGACCTGCTTTGGAAGGTATCCGGGTGTTGAGTGGCCATGCTGATTTTCTCCGATAAGAAACCGTGTGTGCTTGCGCGGTGATATAAGGCCGTCGAACGAATGGCGCGGGAGAGCTATCTCGCGATGTTTACAGGCAGTCAGCGTCCGCGGTCATGACGGCCAAAGCGGAAGCGCTTCAAACGGGATGGAAGGCGTCTCTTCATCGATGGATATTTTAATGCTATCAATTATGGCTTGGTAAGCGCCTTAGCAATGAACGAATATCAGGCAGCTTTAATCTCGCTGAGCAGGTCCGGGTGCCGATCCAGCAGCTTGAGCAGTTTGACCAGCGACAGCGGCGGCTTCGTCTTGCCGTTCTCATAGCGTGAAAAGGCATTCACGCCGCCGCCGAAGAGTTCCGCGGCTTGACGCTGGTCCAGATCGAGTTTTCTGCGAACCTTGGCGATGAAGTGCGGGTCGACAAGAGCGGCATTCACCTGCTGTTGAAAAGCTCCTATTAACTCGCTATAACGGTCGCCGTGCTCACGGTTCAGAACGATCTCACCACAAGCTGGGCAAAAGTCACCTGTCACCTCCGGTATGGAGGTGGATTCACTCTTATAGACATAAGGCACGTCGCGCGTGTCATGGACCAGTTTCGCCGCGCCACAGCTTGGGCATTTCATAGTTATAGCTCCTTGAAGGACACGATCAGCACGTCGTCAATAACAGTCAGCTTCAGATACACCTCATCGCCGTTCGCTACTTTGGCGTGGTACACATCCTGCCAGATTCGATGATCGGCATGGGTCGTCATGCTCTAATAAAAGTCAGCGGCAGTGAGCGTCAGGACAACGGCGCACATCCCGGTCAGATTGTGGATGCCTATTTCCCTCGCCCCGTTGAATGCCGTGGCTGTAGCCCTGACCTTTCCCGCTTCTACAAAAGCTTTAACAGTAGTCAGTTTGCAGTGCGAGGTACGCTTCTCCACAGGAGAAGTATAACCTAATTGGTTAATTTTGCAAGTAGGTTATCCAAATGTCTTGATAACAGGAAGGGCTATTTCGTGGTCCAATCTATATAAAGTCAGAGACGCTTCCGAAGAAGGACCTTAAGTTGCGTCGAAGAGCGCATCTTCTGCGCGGTCTTCGTGTCTGATAGATTAGTAATCCGGCCTGCCGGATTGCGAGAGTAGGAAAGGGTGCGCCCTATGAAAGATTCAGCAAATGCAATGAAATATGGATTTATCCGGCAGTTTGCCATCGCCGCCGGGCTGGCCCTTGGAGTTGGACTCCTCGGCGCCCCGGCCGCCATGGCCCAGACCGACTCCGATCCGGCGGATGTGAACATGGCTCCAGCCGACGCCTCGGCGCAGCAGCCTGCGTCTCCCGCTGGCGTCGTCAACGAGAGCCAGCAGCAGGCCGACGAATACAAGCGCACCGGACAACTGCCCAGCGCTCCGGCCAACGCGCAGCAGCAGGGACAGCCGCCCCAGGGACAATATCAGGGACAGGGCTATCCCCAGGGCGATCAGGGCTATTCTCCCTACGATCAGGGGTATGGCCAGCCCGGCGCGCCCTACGGCGATCAGGGCCAGATGATGGACCAGATCGATGCCGGACAGGAGGCCCTGGAGACCAGCACGGCGCCGCCCGCGCTGCCTGAGTACGCACAGCCCATGGCTCCGGGGCCGAACTATATATGGACTCCGGGCTACTGGTACTGGGGTTCGGCAGGATACTTCTGGACGCCGGGAGCCTGGGTGCTTGCGCCCTATCCCGGAGCCTTGTGGACTCCGGGCTACTGGGGCTTTTACGGGGGCCGCTACCGCTGGAACCA
>Ga0123357_10003011_pt1 | contig 19081 bp, 9 predicted proteins | sample TergutEmb28metaG_FD_89873 | JGI IMG/M metagenome (GOLD analysis project Ga0123357, IMG submission 89873) | Embiratermes neotenicus P4 segment gut microbial communities from Petit-Saut dam, French Guiana - Emb289 P4 | ecosystem: Host-associated > Arthropoda: Insects > Digestive system > Gut ...
CAAAAAAAAACCCAACCCTGTTTACACCATGCAGGCACAGAGGGGGGCTACATGTATAGCTCTACTCGTTCTTAACCTTGGCACTAGATGGAGCTGAGTGGTAAATTTTACAACCTGCAACTTCACGCCCCGGGGAAAGAACCCCAATACCCAGTGAATACCATGGCACAGTGCCGTCAAGGTTCAACCACATATAAAATTTCAGTGCCATAAAAGTGAGTTCTCGCTACTGTATGGCAGATAACAGTTCCAGAACATCAGATTGTTGTTACGGCCAAACAAATACAACACAACACAGTATGAATAATATTATACTAACGCCGAACGAATTATATATAAGTTGTGCAGTGAGCCCTTTAAATAGCCGAATGACTTACATATACATTGCAAACAGTGTGTCGAAGTTTGAGGAATTTTGTTTACTCCTATTCAGTTAACTTCTGTGGCTTGCTATGCTTCAGGACCCATGAAGGTCAGACTTTCATTCAGGAGCCAGAATGTACCCCTTCCACCTCCTAAACCCCTCCACAAACACAAATATATACACAGACACTTAGTAACTGCTCATTTTTCGTAGCTGACTAATACGGCTCTGACACTGCTTGCTTTGACCATCGCTTGCTCTGGGGTTCACTGTGGGTTGAAATATCAGCACTGGCCTATGAAGCAAACTCTAGTTGTTGACCAGAAAGTTTGTCAGTGGTGTACTGTACCCATATAATTCGGACAAAACTAATGCTCAAAAATTGGAGATATCCACAAAACTCGATGTTTACAGCTACAGAAGGGCCCACAGACATGCCTCTTGTAGTGCTGGGGTAATCTGTAGGGGATGTGGAGTAGTAACACGCAACATACAGCCGTCAATCTAGTAACGTCTTGGGCACCCTCGAATAGTTGAAGCAATCACATCGTAGCATTACATCTGTTTTGCTGTCACTGTAGAAGATGTTCATATCTGACTGGTATTACATTTCTGAAACTATGCCAAGTAAACATAGTAGTCTAAATAAGGCAGACGAATGTGGGCCTCAAGCAGTGACCGGAAAAAAATAAATAAAACTTGAGGAGGAAGCCATCAGTGAAATTCTGGTTGGTGACATGGCCTCTGAATCAGGTGCGAAAGCTAGTGATGTTAGAAGACTATTTTGAAGAAAAAGAAGAACAACAACAACAGCAGCCAGCCTCAGCAGAAGTAGCCATAACAATGGGCAGCAAAATCAACCCACTGCTCTACTGTCTGTCTTCTCATGGCCAAAGAAAGGGCACAGTGTGCCAGATGTGACGTGGGTCTGTGCGTGGTACTCTGTTTCGGGGAATATCACACAGAAGTAAATTTGTAATATATTACCCTCTTTGTGAATACTGTGTGTTGTGATAAAACAGTGATCCATGGTGCCACAGACCTTATGCAGCAGCCAGAATTATGTGAGTAATGAACTATTTACACCACATTTCATATAATGCATGTGATTCACAGGCCTAAATTTATTATAAAAATAGGTAAACATTTTTTCCCAGATTAAACAATTCAAAAGCACAGTGCAAAATTAAATTTTAAGGAAAGTACAATATCTCACTCACTACCAGCATTTCCCTATATATTTTTACAATAGCCCAATGATAGTTTTATCATAAGGTAAAACATGCAGTGCTTTATTGCTAACACAAAGACATTTGCTTCATCAGCAACCAGAGTCACGTTCAACAATACTGTGACAGACTTTAACCTTACACCACGTGACATCACATATCAAAATTAAATATCGTTTATTCTAAATGTCCACCCAAACACACTAGCAACCAATATTCTAGAATATTTGGTATTTATTTTCAGTGTACTATAAATATGTCATGTCAGAAATGAAACAGGATTAAATATGAAGCATTAACCCTCTGGTTCTAAAAGCTGACTGTAGTGAACACACAGAGTGATGGTGAGAGTACTGAACATCCACTGAAGACATCAGCTAAAAAAAAAGTAAGTAATGGGTGGCCATTTAAATCCCAAGTCATTTGCAGGCACTAATTCTGGCTCAAATGGGTTAATTATGTTTGTAACATGGAATTAACCATACCTCTTGCTGTACATGTTGGTCCCAATGCGAAATATATGCTGCCACAAACCAGTTTCCAGGAAGAGGGTTGTACATGGGAAAAATAGTGGCATCATGTGGTTGATACGCTGATTTTGTTGTGATGTAATGTAACGATGTCCTTCCTGTGTATACATTTGATGGGAAACTTGAATTATCAGGGCTCATAACAGGGTAACTGCCATGTTGAATGTAACTGTAACAAAATACCATCACCAGATACAATTAGTTTCTTTAGGCTTAGGTATGAAAAAAATTAAATATTTCAAATGATCAAATAAACTGGGTTCCTTGTATAATGTACAAGACATAATCTTAGTAACTGACCAACTTAATGCACAAATTATTGTTTTATAATAAGTTTATTATATTCCTCTACATGTTTCGAGCACTATGTGCTCATCATCAGGGGTCAAAATTGTATTATACAGCATCTGGTATCATCACACTCTGTAGGTGGCTGTCCCATGCAAAGGTTGAAAGAGGATTGTAGTCAACACATAGAGTGATGGTGGGAGTACTGAACATCCACTGCAGTCATCAGTCAAAAAAAAAAAAAAAAATGCAAAGTAATGGGTGGCCATTTAAATCCCAAGTCATTTGCAGGCACTAATTATTCTGAACATTTCCTTGTATAAACTTGATTTGTTATTTATGTATCATAATCACAAATCACTATCATATGTATCTTACTGTTGAGACACATTTTGTACTATGCCTGTTGTTATATAATGACAAGTTCTATATCCACTCTGATGGATCTCTGCAATACTAAATAAATGAATACAAAATAAATAAACTAAATAAAAAGGCACAGACATCTACAAGGATTATACAGTCACAGGGTAATTGCAGAACTGGCAGCCAGGCTTGCAGAGTATATAACATGAAGTTCTAATATAGAGTAAACCAACGAATGCAATAAAGCAAAGCAATCCCTGTACAGGCCTGGACAGGCCCTGGAGGTTCCAGGTTGTTGAGGCTCACAGATTTCAAGACAATCGGCACATGAAGGTGGTAGGGTTGTCAGCCCTATGCACCAGCTGCCTTTTCCCTCCAGGAAATATTCCTGGTACTCATTTCTGTTAGAGGCTGAGTCAACTCCAGGACCACAGTGCAGTCGGAAGGATTATGTCAATGAAAAATTCCAATAACACCATTGGGAATCGAACCTACTACCTTCCAGCTTGTAACGCAGTGCCTCAACCAACTTTGCCACCACATAAACCTACAAATGCACCTTGGCAAAATGTACTTTATTACATACTGATTATCAATATATAAAATACTTCATTGCATATTGATTCTAAATATGTAAAAATATATTCATTATCAATATGTGATAAAGTACATTTTACAAAGGTGCATTTGTTAGTTTACTATACATTAGAACTTAATGCACAGGTGTGGAACATGAAGCTGTTTAATGTTGTTAAAGTACAGCTACATTACTTACTTGTTAAACGTAACTACTTAACTTATTAAGGCGTAGAACTGAAAAGAGAGGGCCCAAATTAACTACACTATGCATAATATTCTCATCTAATCCAACTCATCGAACACAGTGTATAGCTGTTTGAGTTATCAGAGACTCGGACTAAACTACTAACTGAGGTTAAGCATTTTATGGAGAACAAATGTAAGGACACAGATACTCACACCCAATAACTGGCCTGAAATAATATTTATGACCTCACAGTTTCTTTTTCAAGAATCAGCCGATGGGGCTATCAAAAATTACTACCAACAGCCCACTGGGTAGTCATTGCAAGAGCTTAAAATTTTTTAAACAAATAGCAAAACTGAAGTTACTGCTCACAATTATCTCCCAGAACAGTTTTGTTAACAGATTATATATATGAATGCTCACATATGAACATCTTTAACTGGACATTTGGGATTATCCATGAATGCTGCAAATTCCCATGTTGCTCTTGTAACTTCTGGTGGCACAGTGTAATGGAATAAGGTCACATCAGCATAACTCTTGTAAGGATGTAGCATTCCTTCCTGGCTGGCTTCAGGAAGGATGCCATAGGCACCTACATAACAGAAAGTCTTAGTACATGTAACATCATGACATCATGTGATAACTATCAGCTGCCACTCCCTGTCAGCTTGTTTATTGCATTATGATAACTCACTCACCCTCAGCATGGTGGAGTAGCAGCAGTAAGTAACAAATGATAGTCGTCAGACAAGATAAAGAAAATCCAAATTCAAATTACTATTATTTGGGTTCACATACTCTTGACCAATAAAGGCAGAAATAATACTAAAAAACATGGAAAAATATTACATTGACTGTAACATTATATACTGTTTAACAGTAACAAGAAAATACTTTAACAGTTAATGACTCCAGTTCAAATAATCCTGAACATGTAGTGCAAATAACACCTCTAGTATGGAATGACAAACCCCTTATAATACTGCTCACAAGCCTTTATTCAGTTAACACCTATAAGTACTGTTATTTGTTATCCAAAGCAATATACTTTTCATAAAGTGGTAATGTAAGCAAAACATGCATATTCCTTGCTGTCAGCACTTCTTGCAACATATGTTTGAGGCCACGTTATATCAGGGACACAGACCCAACACTGTCACAGATATATGACAAAACCTCAAACATTTAATCCACCATCATGGAGCTTCCAGCTATAACAAGAAGATCTAAAATATTGTAATCCATGGAGATTTGGCTCTCAGTTTTCATTTTGGGACAGAAACTTCATGCTGTCACATTTGTTACAGTGACAAACACTGACAGTCAAAAAAATATTTATAACACCTAGGTTAGACTCTGGGGTTTCATTTTACTGACATACTGAGCAAGGTTATCTACTCAAATTTCATTCAGGCATTCTGGTTTGAGGTTTCTGTGCACATACACCAAGTTTATGCTCTGGGTTTGTATATGTACAGATCTAGTTTGTGTATATAAATGAAGGCTGGACTTTGAATGTGAGTGAATAAACCACGGTTAGGCTTTGAATTTGTGTGCGTATAAACCACGGTTAAGCACTGGGTTTATGCGTATTCAGACGATGGTTACTTCACGTGATAAACCATGACTGTAAACCTTCTTGCATTATAAAGCTGCTCCCCAAAATATTGGAATAAGTTTCTTACACTAACATACTTTCTGGGCGTTTACCAATTGCTTGCTTCGAATGAAATCACCAATCTATACGGATTAGTTCCATTTAATTGGCCCAACTTTTCCCCGATGAGGAAAGAACTGCAAGTTACCAATATGCTACGCTTGTACCTAAGGGCAAGAGGATTCTAAACATCCAATATGCGTGTCGTTTAATAATACATCTGAGTCACAAATACGTTTGTTACTTGAATATAATCTCTGCGACGAGCACATGTCACTTGTCAGAATAACATTTCTGGTAACTGGCATATTAGTATATTAGCATATTAGTAATTAGACATCAAATTCCAACTTTATATATGACCACCCTAAATACATGGCTATCACAGTAGAGGTAACAGTCATACCTGTTATGCCAACAACTACAATCAACCTTAATTTTAATCTCAACACATCACTCTCCACTTGTAAACAACGTCCCACCATATTTCCCCACGAAATATGTACGGAGGATGTGACGAAACGGAACTCGTTCTTTGACCGTATTCAGAAATCTCACGCTTGAGCGAACGCGGTATGCTTCAACTACCGGAGCGTTATAGTTTTGCGTTATGTACAGGTATGTTTGGTAGACGTGAAAGAGGATTTTGATGCAAAAGCGCCAACACTTGTAAGATAAAAAAGTTTTGTCGAATGATAACTAAGCTTTTCAAATCCACATTAAAGAGGTACCTTATTGAACATACGTTCTATAGTGTAGATGAATTTTATCAATCAGCATCCTAATGATTATGGTTATTTCATGTGTAACTTAACTTAGTACTATTCATTATCTTCTTGTCTGTCTTACTTGTATTGTACTTATTAATTGTGTTATGACAAATGCCCTGCACACTTTTATATATTGTGTATTATTATGACTCCATATCTATAAAGATCCAACGGAAGGTGAATAAATATGATATAACCATCAGACGATACTTGTCCTTAATTCCTTTTTGTATGGATCGGGTAATTGAGGGAGATCCGAAGCCGCACAACATGATTAACAAAGCAGCAGAGTTTCGGCAGGGCGGAGAGAACCACATGTTACGGTACCCTGAAACTGAACCGGAACAGCAAAAGACCGCCCAAACTGTCAGTTGTCGGTGCTTACCAACCACTATACTTTGGAGGATTCAGATCTTTTTATGAACGTTTCATTTTTTTTTTTGTACTGAAAGATTTGTTGTTATGACATTTTAAAGTGATTAACTATTGGTTACCGAACGCCACCGTTCTGCTGACTGGCTTATGACCCATTTCCCTCTTTTCATATGAATTTTAGTCATCACATTCATGAGAGTTTACCAGAATGTTTAACTTTCATATTGGGGTCTGACAGTGCTTGATACAGGACCTTTGTATCCATTTGGCTACAAATGCGTACAATGGAAGGTAACTAAAGATCTACACACACACACACACATATACATACATGTATATATAAATTTGTTCTACCCAGAACCACTGCCAGCAACTATGATATTAAGTTTATACTTACTCTCTGTTCATATATATAGTGTATATATATATAGATGAACGGAGATTACTGCTGGGTGAGTTTCAAATTCTGTAGGTTGTCCATTTTAATTTTAGAATGGCATATTAAGTACACTCCAATTTTTGTTATATTTAACTTTTTGTGTATGTAGTTATGGAATGTCTGACACATATTGGGTGATTTCATTCAGTAACTTGGGAACATCACTTTTCTGGTACCATGAAGTGTAGTATTTTAAGTGCTGGTTTGTATAATGCCTTTATTGGCTGGTACATTTTTGTACACATATCAATAAAAATATGTTGCACATCAGTCCGTGCATTGCATGTTTAGCCCTCAGGTTAAAACTGAACAGAGTACTAATAAACATGTCTTTTGAAACAGAAGCATTTAATATACACAATTCATGTTGGCAAAATGAAAAACAAGGAATGAAGAGAAACTGAGTTAAAACTAAAAAATAGAGATTTATATGAATCAAATTCCGAAATTCGTAATATTAACACCAGATTTAGTTCTGACTTACATACTCCAACTGCAAACTTAACAACTTTCCAAAAAGCTCCCTTTTATTTTGGAATCAAAGATTTTAATCACCTTCGTACTAGCATCACAAATACATCTTATGACATAAACCAATTCAGAACTGTTTTAAAAAGTTTCCATTGTATAAATTCTCAGATGAATATTTTGCTTGGAATTCCAATAGAGATCTTGGCTCAGTGTAATCATTTGAAAAGTAAACATCTAAATATTCTTACATGTAACGTAACTCAATACCATTCAATACTATTACTTTTAATATTAATTCTTAACTCTTAGGTATATTTATATAAATACATATCTAGATGTAGTGATAAATTCCACTTCCAATTGGTCTTTAAATTTTGTATTGTTATTTATTATATTGTATTGTATGGATGTCCATGTATTATAAGTTGTGTTGTAAATTGTAATCTGTAATTGATGTGTCCAATGTTACATATGTGACTGAATGGAAGAACAAATAAACCAAACCAATACCATCAAATATTGTGCCTCCATTTTGGAAGTGATCAGGAATTTTTATTCCGAGCATACTGTACATCAAACCCACAGATCACTTTGCAACTTGTGTCACATCTTCTTTGAGACCATGAGAAATAACTGTCTGTGACGAGTTGTCTCTGCATCATAAAAAATACACTGTTGAGTAAAATTTAACACTGGACCTCAAAGTATTACATACACAGTCAAGATTCCGATGCCACCTCCAGTCTACTATGCAAGAACAGCACAGAAAATCAAGAATATGTTATAACTATGTTAACTAATACTTCAACCAACACACTGGAAACAGTGACATGTATTCTATAATTTGTAATAATTGAGTTCTCAACAACTGTAATACAGTTGTATACAATCCTTTTAAAGTGCTTTAAAGTATTTTAGCCTAAAAATGACCTTTGTGGTTGAAAGTTGTTGCAGAAGTAAATACTAGAAACTATATAGTTGTGTTTTAGGCCCTTTTTTATGTTACTACATACATGCTGCAAATTAGGATAATGTGAGTTTACCACAGTTGTGTTCATGTTTAAAAGTGTTCATTAGTCTTAGAATCAACACAGGAAGATTCATGTGAACAATGATCTGTATATACGCATCATAAAGGGACCAAAGCTACAAAGATATGCAATATGAAAAAGAATTTACCCACATAGTACTAATTTGTTGTGCATAACCAGCAAGTTATTGTACCCTTCAAAAAAGTACTTCAGAAGTTTAGACATTTGCCAAAATAAAAATAAGCTGAGATTGTTCAATGTGTTCCTGCAGCTTCATGTAGCTGTCCAGCTCTTAAAAGATGCAAAAACTAGCATTAATTTATGCGTGATGAAACAATGATACATCATGATGTATTAAAGATGCAGTATATTCCATCTAGCAGTTTACAATACCCCATTATGTAATCTCATGAAATATATAGGTCTGTTATTTTACCTGACAACAATCAGTTGCCAGTACTTGTGAGTCTGTTTCTTTATCATATTAACGTAGCCCGCTCAGCCAATCGCCAATGTGGAATGGTAGCTGCAGAAAGTGACAAACAATAGTTGTCAGATAAAATAAGGACTCTACACAAGTAGTATGATAAAATTCAATGCATGATATTTCAGTGTATTCTACATGATATTAACATTAAATTATGCAGAATTTCCTTCAGAAACTTTCAGTCTGTATATGAAGCCAGTGCTATATAGTGGTATGATTTTGTAACACAAAATTCATTGTCTTCTTCATTTGAAATGTAGAATTATTGTCCTGTAGACTCTTTTTGTTTCAAAACTTTTATTGAAATTTGTAACATCTGTAAACATAAAGATTCTTAGTTCAAATATTAATAGCACTGTGAAAGAAATCCCAAGATTATTTTATGCATATTTTTTAAGGTATTTAGTGAAGGAATCAGTTCCAAATGAAGAAAATAAATTTATTTTGACACACTCTTATGCTCACATCATATTCGTATGAGCTGCTGTAATAGTGGATGGGGAGAATGCTTGTGCTAATCAGTACCATTGTAACAAAGTAGCAAATATTAAATAGTTACTAGGTTGTGCTGGAAATAAATTCTGTAATGTGATGTGTAAATAAGTGGTACTGGCCAAGAGTAAGGCTAGATGAATTGATGCAGGTATGTTTGGGTTAACCAGATATCTGAATTTGTTTCACTTATTTTACAGAGTAGGATCTTTTACTGCCTCATTATTTGAATGCAGGACAAGTACAGTGTCTGACATTAAAACATCAGTAAGATGCAGTGCATTTTCAATGCGCTCAAACCACATTTTCACCAGAGGCAAAACACAACGTACATATTCTGACTGCTATAAACTAATTACTGGTCTCATGTTTCTGTTTTAAGGGGCATAATGATTTGCATTCTGCTTCATATCCAGAACACTGCCTATCAGCAGCACACATAACTGGTTGCCACACTCCTTCCCCCTGATGATTATTAGTGAAACTATTCCCAGATCTCTCAGATGCCCCCTTCCCCCATTAACTAATAGTTATTAGTGAAGCGATTTCCAGATCTGTCAAAGTACCGCCTTCTGTCAGAAGAACAGGATCTAGTCCGGAAGTAGGCACAGTAAGTTTTATTTGTAGTGCTGACAGAAACCAATATATTAGATCTGTATGGTTGTGATTATTGTTTAATATAACACTGTAATGATAGGAAACACAAAACATGCTGATGTTATTATTCTTTACACTCTGCCTCCCCTCCTCATGATGCAGTGTCTGTAGGGGCTGTATCTACCCACTTATGACTTCCTGATTAGGAGTCTTTGTGGCTGTCATTAGTTCATGTAGGCAGATCCTGAGGTAGTACCTTAAAATAGACTACGGTCATTTCTGGGTAATGATCATGGCATTTGTCGTTTTACACTATGTGTATGAGTGAAGCTGACAAAGCTTTGTTTCATTAACTGAGAACCTATAAGACCAACTTTCCAGGTGAATTTCCCATGGGAACATAACTACCTCCACCCAAACTGCTCTTCATTTAAACTGCCAAACATAGAGTTTGCAGGAACTTTATCAATTTTTTTGTTGTTGTAGATACAGATCACATAAATACTGTATTACTTTTTATGCAGTAGTGTGAAGTGTATTAACATTCTAATAAGCATAAAAGAATACTGTCCTTTAGTGAAACTCACACTTTGTATGAATTTGTACTAGTGCATGTACAATAAACAGTCTTAATGAAGAAAGACACGGGTACTGAAGGCTACAAAAATATGAAAATTATACTTTTCGATATACACCTAAATTTAAATGCTTACCACTCCTTTCAAGTCATAAAGTAAGTAAATAAATAAATATTTGTGTGTATTTATTTAAGATCAGTACTAACATTATAATTCTCTAGACCTTTTCCGTTTGCATGGTATGAAATTGCATTTTTCTCTCTTCCCTGCTGCCCTTCGAATGAGTTGCAGCTGCTTGCTCAGGGAAGGAGGCAGCAGGATCTCCAGCACTCTGAAACAATAATAAACACACTGTCGAATTCACGTTTATTTTGCTCAAACATGTTTCCAAAATATAAACTAAATGATTTTCAGGAGGCGTAAAATATGTTTGAAAGTCAGTAAGTTCTCATCCACTCTTAATTTTGGGCACAATTAACAAACAAAATGGAATACTGTCCATATTTTTTGGACTAGAACTGTGTTGGCTTTAGAAATGTAAAGGACCCATGTTTTTCCCACATTTGATGCATCTTGGATCTGAAAACAGAGGCATATATTGGCATCTGCTTATGCTCATTGTTCCCTCATTATTTTTTAGCCTTGGAATTAAGTTTGATTATTTTTGTTGGTAATCATATACTATTAATACGCACATTTATGTGCTATGGACATTTCAGATTTTATACGGATTCTTATGTATATACATCTTTCATGAGATAAAAACTGAAAGCATAAACGAAATGCAGGAAGACATTAACATGTATGGTAATTATCTAATCACCTTATTGGTTTCTGGTCCAGTTGCATCTTTCTAAGAGCACGCCCCACTTCACAAGCTATCCTCTCAGTACAATCTTTCCCATCAATGCCTTCTAATACTAATTTGGTGAGTACTGCAACCTCATCTGGGACATGTTTAAGAACTGAGATTCCTCTGGATCGAATGCTTCCAAACTTTGGCATAAACAGAACGGAGAAGGCAAACATGAGTGCCATTCCAACGAAACCAGCAATTGCCATGAACAATGGCTCTACACTCTTATTGGAGCCTGAATCAATAATCATCATTGTTGTGGGAATTGCAGCCATTTGGGATGCTGGTTTGTGGGCTTGTGAAGCTGTAATTGTTTGTTTAACCTGTAAATAAGGTAAAGTAAAATGTATGAAGTAAAATACATTGTAGGAAACCTGATTAAAGTTGAGACCAATCAACATGTAGCTGTTATATCCTATAGAACTGTGCTAATTTATATTGACATGGAGACTACATCTGTTAAGAAATTTGTCACATTGAGGAACAAACGTATAATGTCACATGTTGGACAGAAGGATTTTTCTTCTAATATTAAACTACTACATGTGCTGTGTATTCAATCTAAATAACTCATTTCATATTGTATGGTCTTGATTAAAGAGATAATAGTCACCTAGCTCGTCAACATACACCCTACTTTTGAGATACCAGAAGGTTCATTACTGTGCCTTGGACCTTACTCTTAATCAGTTGAATCATAAATTTAACTTTCTCCATTCCATACTATTCAATTGTTACTGTTTGAACCAGTGAATGCACGTAATTGTATTGAAGTCAATATTTTTTTTGATTTGAATTGTTACAGTTGAATTATGTTTCAGTCTTTACATCCTAATTCTCTAAGATCCATGACAGTTTCATTTTTCCAACTTTGCTTTCATCAATCAAGTGGCCTTTCCCAGACCTAAATATTGCATGCAATCACACTTCCTTTGTCATTCTCACAATCATTTCTTTGTCATGTGCTCTGACTGATGTCAGACAATAAAATACTCATATTCTCGAAATAAATTATAGTGTAACATTTGTCATGTTGTTCATTCCTTAAAAACTTTAATTTTGCTTTGCATTTTGTTATTGTACTAGGCATGTCAGTTTAATATATTTGTAATTGTGAAGTGTAAAGTGCAATAAAATAAGTCTAGATCTGTTATTAAAATGACACACCTATATTAGTCATTTTCTTGCATCCATTATCTCATCTTATATTAGGCAGAGAGCAGCTCAGTCTAATGAACCCATTGCCATAGAGCCCATATCCTTATTTTTCACCTGATGAGAGGATGAGAGCTGTCTTCCAAAATGTCATTTGTTACCAAGAGATGAGACAGTGGTAAAAATCCATTATATATGTCAGTTTACTAACTGTCATGTTCAGAATGGCACTGCTTGTCCTTCAAATCTAAGCTTCTCCTACTCAAGCCTTAGAGTGGCTCTCTTTAAAATTTAAAATTTATTAATGCTTTTTACCTTATAGTCCCCTTTTGTCAGAATTAAAGCCCCCCATTTATTACTTTTTGGTCACAATTTATAACATATAATAAAAGGCTGTCTAGGATCCCACAGATGTGACAACTATACCAGTTGCATACAGATTAATGCTACACCAATTTGAATAAAGTGTGTAAAAATTTGTGAGATCTCTCAAACTTCTAACATTTCAATGCACACATATTTATATTTTAAATAATGTATTTTATTGCCTGATTATGGTCTGTAACCTGCAACATGTAGTATTCAGTGATGAATTTAATAAAAGTTCCTGATGATGGGGGCAGAGGTGATCTTTGAAATGTTTTTTGCCACCATTCAACCACCTGATGTGGCTGCTAGCCTGAGAATATTTTATTCTATTAAAAGTTTGAGTTTGGCAGCAATACACATACAGTCACGTGCCACATACTGACATTTCGGTCAACAGTGGACCACATATGACGGTGGTCCCATAAGATTATAATATCATAATACTTACCATTGTATTACAGTTGCCTACATTATTCAGTAAAGTAACATGCTGTATGGGTTTGTAGCCTAGGAGCAGTAGGCTATACCATATAACCTATGTGTGTAGTAGGCTATACTATCTAGGTTTGTGTGATTACACTCAATGACGTTCACACAATGATGAAATCACCTAACGATGCATCTCTCAGAACATATCCCCATCATTAAGCGACAAATAACTGTACTAATATAAATGTATCATTGAGCTTCATGGTTTACAGTACTTACAGAACAGTGAAATATGTACCCAAAATTTACTGAAAGCCATTAAGCCCTCTTCTATTACCATGGTCCTGTCAGACTGATTGTAAGAATGCATGCAACCAGTATAGTAACACATAGGCTGTATCACTAAGTGAGTACTGTCGCCAAACACAGCACAAAGTGCAAAGTTCCTGTTCACCATAGAACATATTTTTTGAAACAATATGTGTACTTTTGATCTAGATATAAAAATTGTACGTAAGTGAATCATCAACACCATAATGTAAAATGTGTGTGGTCTGCAATATGAAGACTGGCTGAGCCCCTTTAAAGAGTTTGACTTGTTTGGCTGACAAGTGCCCCTTAGATTTACTAAGACATGTAATACACAGCACACACTTGAATTGGCTGCGATCATATGTTCAGTTGTTAATGTGTTAATGTAGGCCATCCTTCCTGCCTTCTCTTTCCTTTTGAACTCACAATGCGTAATTAGTTTGTGCATTCAAGAACCTGTGTTGGATAAGCAAATCAGCCAATTTTCAGTACATATTTCATATGTACACTGTATCATAATCTGGCAATTTATTGTAAAATAGACCTACAGTTTTATTGTATATAAAGGTGCAAAAACAATTTATTAAACACAGGTTTTGAAACATTCCTCAGCTGTCCGTATGCTTCAGAAAAGAAGCACAATACACAAAGAAGTGAATTAATATCGCACTAAATCTACATTTTATTGAAATAACCATTAATCATTTAGAGTGCAGTATTTTGCAGTACTTTTTCAGCTACTGGGTGATCGTTATCAGTTTAATATAAATTACTGGCTCACTAGTTTTGTAAACAAACATATTTCATACATATTCACTCTGTTGTCTCATTGACCTAATGACTACAAATAAGTACCTGATTGGTCTTGGCTGGTTCTATGTCAAAATTCTTTATAGGATAGAAATAGTAGTAATAGCCCTGCTGTTCCTTTGCGTGATCCTTGTTCATGTTCAGACCACCAAATAAATTCTGAAGTGCTTGTATTCCATTAACTGATCCAGATGTCATGCTAGCTAAGTCTAAGATGGCTCCCTTTTTCACTGCTGCCTGGTATAGAGCTGCCAGCTCCTCTTTTGACAGTGGTTGTGGTGGTGGCAATTTTTGTTTAGGGTGTTCTGCAGGACTTGGTTGTAACTCTTTTTCTACCTGAAAGAAATAATTATTTTAATAAATTTCTGGAAAATGTATAGCCTTAATGTGCTTTAATTGTTACATTATTATACACATTTTGCAAGTTGGTATGTTAATGTAATGAGAATTGTGAATATTCTGGCCCATTCATGGCTTGCCTAAGAATTTACCAGAAGTGTTCAATGTTATGTGTTAAAGGGCATATGGTATTTTGCAGTAATTTGTTCCTGTTGATAGTACAGTAAAAAATTATTGTTTACATCAAATCACAGAGTATACAGTACCATATTTCCTTATATAAAATATCTCAATGAAGAATAATTTTTATCTTCTATGCATGTTACAAGAAGCCACTGGAAGAACTGGTCTTGTAAAAATTCCATAAACCATGGTAGTGTGGAACAAAAGTATTTACACATAATTACTAAGAGATGGCAGAAAATTCCATTTTAGCTTCTTTCGTGGCTTGTTTCACAACAGCCACACTATATGCAGTTGACTGGTAGGAGAACTCATGAATGATGACTTGGAATGGGTTTGAAGGGAAGAAGTCGCGACCTAATTGCAGTGCTATCCTGGAATTTTCCTCAAGGGAGGGACAGAAAACATAAAAAAGCTCAGTCATTGTAGCCAACTGATCACTCAGGATTCAAACCAGTCACCAATTGAATGTGTATGGTGTTGTTGGTACATCACTCAATTTCGTGTTTCAAGCACAATTTATATGCAACTCTCAAGGTAGAAATTTTAGGTTACCAGTAAGTAATGAAGACCACATTGCCACATTAAGTCTAGCTAGTACTATGTATGATCACAAATGTCCCATCATCTAGCAGCAAAAGGGTTATTTCTGTCAATTCTTGTCCTTTGTCAGCAGGTGTGTTAGATCCTTAACAAGTATATGAAACATTATTTTGATCCTACAGCCAGTACATTAACCTATGGAAAATGCTTGGGCAGCATACAATGTAAGAACTTTACAATAAAATGCAGTGAATTTATATGTGCAATTCAAAACTGTTGCATCATTAGGAAAATGGAGATTACAGTGTGGTGAAGTTCTCATTGTTCTGTAATATGATGCTTGTTGACTGGTAAATATGAGTAGTTAACTGACATTTCATAGTACCTTGCTGCTGCCTCCATCTTTGGCGTCTGATCAGTCCAGTCTTTGTTACCAACTGGCTTTACATCATAACCTAAAAGATTGAAATCTTCGCTAGTGCAGTTGTGAGAACCTTAAGTCTTGCAGATTGTCTGATTTTAAAACAATCATTAATACTCATACATACTCCATGACTAAAGTGAGACATTTAAAAATTAGTTTTACTATCACTATGTCAAAAACAAGATAGCCAATTTACATATTATCAATATTGAGGTGCCTTCATGTAACCATTGTTGCAGTGAAAAGCAGTAAGTATTCAGTATTCTAAGTGTGTATCTGTAGTTTCAGTTATCCAGCGAGCAAATCTGTGCTCCATATTATATTTTGAAGTTTTCTTTTTTTAAATATTTATGAAGTTTATTACATTGTCATCTGTGGTCTGTTCGGCTGCATCATAGTTTTCCACGTTATCTCATAAATGACATGATTAAAAAAAAAGTTATTGACTATAAAATATGTGTGTGTGTTTTTGTACAACTTTCTTCTGAAACAGTTCTCATTCTAAGAAGAATTCGCTGAGATATTATCCTACATGTACATAGGTTTTCATGTAAAGTACCAATTACTCTTGTCATATTTTAATGAAAATTGAATTTTTGCAAGAGATTTTTTTAAAAATCCTCAAATATCAAATTTTATGAAAATCCCTCCAATGGGAGCTGAGTTGTTTCATGTTGATGAACTGATAGGCAGGCATGACAAAGCTAATAGTCGCTTTTTGCAACTTTGTGAAAACGCCTGAAGATCAGTGAAAAATCTCTCTTTGCAGACTCATGGTGTAATCTTCCGATTTGTGGCACTGTGCAGACTGACATGCACATACCAGTGTTCCAGACAAACATATTGGCAGCATGCTCAATCTAGATGATGGATGGGTTTTGTTGTGTTCTGTTAAAATGGACCAAAAGGAATTATTAATACTGATTTAGATATATTTCCCCTACCAATCACAAATGGGCCTCATGAGGTGCACAATAGGGAGTCTACCTTACCTTCTCTTTGCTGCTTAATTCTTTTCCTTCTTGATGGGTTTGTAGAGACTAATTGCTAAAATAAACACAAATATATGAAAATTAGCATTGTGCTGATGATTTAATCATTGTGGCTATTACAGTATCATCACACATACATCTGGAAAAGGAGTTGGCCCCATGATTTCTCCTGCTGCTGTACGATACTGTAAATTGCCAATTGCAGTGTCAACGTGGTTGATGTCGTGCCACAGAAATGATGATTCTTCTAGTTCACTTTGTAGTGTATTCATGACAGTCTTGAGGTATTCTGCCCCATTCTCCTCTTCAGACTTGCTTATTGGAATTAGGATGAAGTGCAGCAACACCAATACAAGCAAACGCCACATTCTGAGAACAAAAAAAAAACACTCTCGCAACAAGTTCAACCCCGATAGATTACTTTTATTGAATCAGGTAAGTATTAATTCATCATTTAAGAATGTATTGTCTTAATTAATGTAACTACAGAACTGTCCAATAGAATATGTGAAATACAGAGATATTGTAATATGAGTATCTGACAACGCACTTTGAACTCTGGGCCACCGAAAGCGGGATCGAGCCACGTTGAAATTTTTTTTTTTTTTCGGGCCCCCTGAGAGAGGGGAACAGGCTAAAAATATTTACACTAAATCGGAAAGACTGACTCTCAGTTGCAGAGTGACTTGGGCTTGGTCTGAAAGGATTTACTTTGTACATTCTACGCATAATGATGCCACCGAGAAAGACAACAAAATAGGTAATGCACTGTACGTAAAATGTTATCTTTGAGGCTAGTTTGCGCAACCACTTTTGCCGTCGAAAAGCAATAATTATTACATATTCTGAGTGTGTATTTGTAGCCTTAGTTATCCAGCATGCGCCTAATTATATTGTCATCTGTGGCCAGTCCGGTTCTACCACATTTTTCCATATTATCTCATAAACGTCACTATTTTCGGGAAAAAGGGTGATTTAACATAAAATGTGTGTTTTGATTTTCCGTACAAATTTGTCTGAAATATTTCTCATTCTAAGAAACATTTAGCGAAATATAATCATAAATGTGCCTACATCTTCATGTAAAGTACCCGTTATGCGTGTCAGAATTTAATCAAGCTCAATTTTCTAGGCATATTTTCGAAAAACCCTCAAATATCACATTTCACGAAAGCCGTACATTGGAAGCCGAGTTGTAGTATGCGGACGGACGGACAAGCAGATATGACGAAGCTCAAGTCATTTTCGCAATTTTGCAAACGTGCCTGAAAACATGTGCAACATACCCGGCCCCCGGTAATTTTTGCCCCCACTCCGACGACACTGATCACACTTCACTCCGTTTCGTATGACTGCTGGCAACGCAGCCCTCGCCGCTATTTCAATTTGACATTGTGTCCGTTAATGTTAGATTCTTACTCGTGTTTAAAAAAATACACGAAATATTCTGCTTCGGATTGCAAACAGGTAACACACAGAATAACATTCTGTTCTACGAACATACAGGTCTTGTTTGAAGCTGAAAAACATTACTTTCTGAATACTGTCTTTCCGATCGTCTTCCATACAAGAACACTCTATATCCTTTAAAGAGTGAAGCAGTAGGACACAGTCCCCTGCTTATTATATCGTCATTAAGGACACCTGTAAACAAGGTACAGAACTCCTCCGTCCGCTTAATTCGGTTTTAGGATGCACCTTCAGTATACCTCAAGAAACAAGACAAAATAAATATCCGATATTATTTTACCTTTTATAGCACTCATTCCCTGCATACATAAATAATATTTTTTCAACTGCAAGTTAAATTCGCAATATAGGAGGGGGTGCTGATAAGTCCTTAGCCCGACCAGGAAGGAAACAAGCTACAGCGACCAAAATCGGGATTTATTCAACATACTCCCCACGAAGCTCAATACACTTCTTAGCCCGTTGCTCTAACTTTTGCAAGCCACTCAAACAAAAAAATTCAGAAGGTTGTCCGTCTAACCAGGTCTCCGCGGCCGCAATGGCCACCGCGTCGGACCAAAAATGGCGACCTTTCAATTGTTTTTTCAGTCCAGGGAACAGATGGTAGTCCGACGGGGCCACATCCGGAGAATATGATTGAGAAAGCATTGTATAACAGACTAATAGATTATTTAAATAATAATAGCCTGATAAACTCTCAGCAATTTGGCTTCAGGAGAAACCTATCAACTGATAATGCAATATTCAACTTAACGC
>Ga0123357_10003012_pt1 | contig 19070 bp, 12 predicted proteins | sample TergutEmb28metaG_FD_89873 | JGI IMG/M metagenome (GOLD analysis project Ga0123357, IMG submission 89873) | Embiratermes neotenicus P4 segment gut microbial communities from Petit-Saut dam, French Guiana - Emb289 P4 | ecosystem: Host-associated > Arthropoda: Insects > Digestive system > Gut ...
AGGTTGATTATTTACCTAAAGAAATAAAACATGATGGTAAAGTAATGATTGTTAATTATGCTGCCGTTGAAAATCCGGAAAAGAGACAGATAGAGGTAATCGCGGATTATCAATTCAAACAATACATTTATGATGCCAAAGATTATCAGATGCTTAAATCAATTTTCGATCAAATGATCAGAACGTTTAATGACATGATTGTACTGTCAAAAATATAATAATAAATAATCTTTATGAAACAAATAACATTAAACATTGATAAAACACTTGGTTTTATTACTAAAGAACAAATTTTTGCCCAAGAAGCAAAAGCAAAAGAATGTATAGCAACTCTACACAATGGAACAGGAAAAGGCAATGACTTTTTAGGTTGGTTGCATCTTCCTTCATCTATTTCAGATGCTGAAATTTCAGATATTCAAGCTACTGCAAATAAATTGAGAAGTAAATGCGAAGTTGTAGTAGTTGTTGGAATCGGAGGTAGCTATTTGGGAGCAAAAGCTGTAATTGATGCGATTTCGGGAACTTTTGATGCTTTAGAAAATAATCGTAAAAATCCGGTAATAGTATATGCCGGACATAATATCAGCGAAGATTATCTGTATGAACTATCTTCTTATCTGAAGGGCAAACAATTTGGAATTATCAATATTTCCAAATCTGGAACGACAACAGAACCTGCGCTGGCTTTCCGGATTTTGAAAAAACAATTGGAAGACGCTGTTGACAAATCCGAAGCGAAAGAACGAATTGTTGCTATAACGGATAAAGCCCGCGGCGCATTGCGGACTTTGGCAACAAAAGAAGGCTACAAAACATTTGTCATTCCCGATAATGTAGGCGGAAGATTTTCTGTTTTAACTCCGGTAGGTTTATTGCCGGTTGCTGTTGCGGGAATTGATATCAAACAGTTGCTTACAGGGGCTGTCAGCATGGAAAAAGCAACCGATGAAAGTGTTTCTTTCGCTGATAATATGGCCGCAAATTATGCCGCCACCCGTAATGAGTTATATAAATCGGGCAAAAAAATAGAAATCTTAGCTAATTTTCATCCTAAATTACATTATGTTTCCGAATGGTGGAAGCAACTTTACGGCGAAAGTGAAGGAAAAGAAAATAAAGGTATTTTCAACGCTTCTGTTGATTTTACGACAGACCTGCATTCCATGGGGCAATGGATACAGGAAGGCGAACGAAGCATCTTTGAGACAGTAATATCTGTAGCCGCTCCCAAATATAAAGTTGAAGTTCCTTTTGATGAACAGGATTTGGATGGACTGAATTTCCTTGCGGGGAAGAGAGTTGATTTTGTTAATAAAATGGCCGAATTGGGTACTCAACTGGCTCACGTAGATGGCGGTGTCCCTAATTTAAAAATTGAAATGCCCGAACTTAATGAATATTATCTCGGCCAATTGCTTTATTTTTTCGAAAAAGCTTGTGGAATAAGCGGGTATATGTTAGGCGTAAATCCGTTTGACCAACCTGGAGTGGAAGCCTACAAAAAAAATATGTTCGCTTTATTGAATAAGCCCGGATTTGAGGCTGAAAGCAAAACTATTCAAGCAAGAATCTAATGATAAAGGCAGCGCTTTTTGATATGGACGGAGTCCTTTATGATTCCATGCCAAACCAATCGATAGCATGGTATGAAACAATGACTTCGTATGGAATTGAATGCAGACCGGAAGATTTTTATATGTATGAGGGACGTACAGGATTCAAAACGATTAATGCTTTGTTTATTCAGTCTTTCGGACGCGATGCTACCGAAGAAGAGCAAAAAGAAATATATGAAAAAAAGTGCATCCGGTTTATTGAGATGGAAAAAGCGAAACCGATGCCGGGAGTTTTAGATGTATTGAAGAAAATCAAGGAACTTGGAATAACTATTGTTCTTGTAACCGGTTCCGGTCAATTTTCATTACTCGACAGGCTGGAAGCCGACTTTCCCGGATTTTTCAAAAAAGAATTAATGGTAACAGCTTACGATGTGAAATTTGGGAAACCTCATCCCGAACCCTATTTAATGGGCCTGAAAAAAGCGGGCGTTAAAGCCTCGGAAGCCGTTGTCATTGAAAATGCGCCTCTGGGAGTCGAATCGGGAAAAGCTGCAGGAATTTATACAATAGCGGTCAATACAGGTCCGTTGCCGGATAAAATTTTGTTGGAATCCGGCGCGGATTGCGTTTACAAAACAATGTTTGAATTGGCAGATGATTTTGTGAATATAATAAACATCACAATATGAAATATAAAAGAATCCTCCTCAAATTAAGCGGAGAATCCCTGATGGGAGAAAAACAATATGGAATTGATGAAAAACGTTTGTCTGATTATGCGTCTCAAATAAAGGATGTTGCTTTAATGGGCATCCAAATAGGGATTGTTATTGGAGGCGGAAACATATTTCGCGGTTTAAGCGGAACGTCCAAAGGATTCGACAGAGTTAAAGGCGACCAGATGGGCATGTTGGCTACTGTAATTAATAGCCTTGCTTTAAGTTCTGCATTAAATAGAGAGGGCATAAACGCCAAAGTATTTACGGCAACACGCATGGAGCCTATTGGAGATTTATATACCAAGTGGGAAGCCATCGCAGCCATGGAAAAAGGAGAGGTGGCAATTATTGCAGGAGGTACCGGAAATCCATTTTTCACAACAGATACGGCATCCGCTTTACGTGGCATTGAAATTGAAGCCGATGTGATGCTTAAAGGAACCCGTGTGGATGGAATCTATACAGCTGATCCCGAAAAAGACAAAAATGCAATAAAATTCAATGACATTACTTATGATGAAATTTATAGCAGAGGATTAAAGGTGATGGACTTGACAGCAACCGCATTATGTAAAGAAAACAATTTACCCGTAATTGTGTTTGATATGGACACTGTAGGAAATTTGAAAAAAGTAATGTCAGGAGAAAATATTGGAACATTGGTACATAATTGAAAATATGGATTTTCTTTTCTATATTTGCACAAACAAAAAATCGCATTATTTATGGTAGATATTAAGAAAATAGAGAAAGATGCCGAAGAAAAAATGCTACATACGGTAACTTTTCTTGAAGAGACATTATCGCACATTCGAGCAGGGAAAGCAAATGTCCATATATTAGATGGAATTAGAGTTGAATATTATGGAAGCATGGTACCTCTTTCAAATGTAGCTACAGTGAGTACTCCCGATGCAAAAACGATAACAGTTCTTCCTTGGGAAAAAACAATGCTTCGGGAAATTGAAAAAGCAATACAAAATTCAGATGTAGGTATTACTCCGGAAAATAATGGGGAAATTATACGTCTGGGCATTCCCCCTTTAACAGAGGAACGTCGTAAACAATTGGTGAAGCAATCTAAACATGAAGCCGAAAATGCAAAAATAAGTGTTCGAAATGCTCGTCGCGATGCGGTTGATGCTATAAAAAAAGCTGTAAAAGAAGGAATTTCGGAAGATATTGGAAAAGATAGCGAAGCCAATATGCAAAAACTACACGACAAGTATATCAAAAAAGTTGATGATGTATTGCTTCTTAAAGAAAAAGAAATAATGACCGTTTAAACTAAGAAGTAAAAACTAAAAGTTATGTTTAGTTCTTAGTTCTTAGTTCTTAGTTCCAAATGAAGGGCTTAGTTGTTAAAAATACCGGCAGTTGGTATCAGGTGCGAACCGATGACGGAATGCTTGTAGACTGTAAAATCAAAGGTAACTTCCGATTGAAAGATATTCGCACAACTAATCCGATTGCTGTAGGGGATCGTGTCGCTATTGAACAAAACCAAGAGGATGCTGCTTTTATTACTGAAATAGAAAACCGGAAAAATTATATTATTCGCAAATCTTCTAATTTGTCTAAACAGTCACATATTATAGCAAGTAATCTTGATCAGGTATTTTTGATTGTAACTGTAAACTACCCTATAACGACAACTACGTTTATTGATCGTTTTTTAGCGACAGCTGAAGCTTATAACATACCGGTACGACTTATTTTCAATAAAATTGACAGGTATAATGCAATTGATGCCGAGTACTTGGATGCATTAATCAATCTATATGAATCAATTGGTTATCATTGTTTGAAAATTTCTGCCGGACATGAAATTGGGTTAGAAGATTTAAATGAATTATTGAAGGATAAAATTACATTATTGTCAGGTCATTCGGGTGTTGGAAAATCTACAATCATCAATAAATTAATCCCGGAATTAAATCTGAAAACACAAGATATTTCGGAATACCATAATAAAGGAATGCACACTACAACTTTTTCCGAGATGATTCAACTTCCTTTTGGAGGTTATATTATAGATACGCCAGGAATAAAGGGATTTGGAACTATTGATATGGAAAATGTTGAAATATCACATTATTTTCCTGAAATATTCAGGTTTTCTAAAGATTGTAAGTATAATAATTGTACCCATAGAAAAGAACCTGATTGTGCTGTTATTAAGGCGTTAAATAATCAGTATATTAGTCAATCCCGTTACAATAGTTATCTTAGTATATTAGAAGACAAAAATGAAAGCAAATATAGGGAAGCATTTTAAAACTGTTTCTAATTTATGAAAGTCGACAAAGTCCTGTTTTGGGAAGAAGTAAAAGATTATGTGTTTATTCTTTTCGGGTTAATTTGCTATTCGATAGGTTTTATCGGGTTTATACTTCCTTATGAAATTACTCCGGGAGGTATAGCCGGTGTCAGCGCTTTAGTATTTTATTCTTTCAAGATACCGGTAGGGATTACCTATTTATTAGCTAATATCGGACTTTTAGCATTATCTATTAAGGTTCTTGGATTAAAATTCAGCATACGCACGATTTTTGGCGTATTAATACTAACATTTTTATTTTCACTATTACAACATTTAATCACAAAACCGCTTGTTTCGGGAGAACCTTTCATGAGTTGCGTATTAGGGGGAGTATTGTGTGGAGTTGGCATAGGATTTGTTATCAATGCTAAAGGTAGTACGGGTGGTACGGATATCGTAGCATTAATTATAAATAAATATAAAGATATTACAGTTGGTAAGAGCCTGTTAATTTGCGATTTAGTGATAATCAGTTCTTCTTATTTTATATTCTACAGTGTTGAAAAAATTGTATACGGTATAGTTGTTTTGGGTATATCATCATATTCTGTTGATATGATGTTGAATGGCGCAAGGCAATCTGTTCAATTTTTAATATTTTCGAATAAACATGAAGAAATTGCAAATTCAATTAACCGGCAAGTGCATAGGGGATGTACCATATTAGATGGAATGGGGTGGTATTCAAAAAATGAAGTAAAAGTAGTCGTGGTAATTGCAAAAAGATCGGAATCCGTTACAATATTTCGTTTGGTAAAAAATATCGACCCTAACGCTTTTATATCCCAAAGTTCTGTTATTGGAGTGTATGGCGAAGGTTTTGATAAAATAAAAAGTTAGCGATATACTTTTCTCTTTAATTATTCGTTTTTAAAATTAAAAATAAAATTAGTCACAGATCACCAGCCATAAATAAATTAAAAGCTTTTTTATCATGAAGTCATTACTACTAAAAATTCCTGCCATTTTTATTTTATTTTTTCTTTTGTCTGCACAAGCAATGCAAGGTCAAGCGCTTGGAACTTGGAAATCGTATATGGCATATCAAAATGCAACCATGGTAGCGGTTGCAGATAATGGATGTGTATATGCTGTTTACAAGGGCTATCCTTATTTAAATCTTGGAGTCACCTCTGTATCTGACGGTTCTCTTATGAGATATGATCCTAAATATGGGGAAAGTAAGAAAATTTTTAAGGCAAATGGACTCAATGATGCATATATAGTTCGAATTGCTTATATGGAAAGTAAGAAAATACTTGTTATAGTGTATGATAATGGAAATATTGACTTATATGATACGAGTACGGATACAGGTAATAATCGAGCAGATGTTTATAATATAGCATCTTTTATGAATCAGACGGCGTTACCTGATAAAACGGTAAATGATATTGTTTTTGATGATTCTTTTGCATATATATGTATGAATTATGGTATTATTGCAATTGATGTCACAACGAAAACCTTCAAAAACACCTATAACATAGGCTTGAAAACATATTCAATGTGTATTTGGGGTGATTATGTTTATGCGGCAACAGAAAATGGTATCAAAAGAGCAAAAAAGGATGGATATTTATCATCGGCATCAAGTTGGGAATCTTATCCGTTATCATATAATGGAAATCCTTCTTTAATTTCAAAAATATTAACGTACAACAATAATTTTGTTTTTTTTCAAAATGGTGCTGGCGTATTTTATCAGACAGAGCCTTTTGCAACTCCGATTGCTTTATCTGGTGCGCCGAATAACTTAAATCAAGTAGCAATAATAAACAATCAGCTTGTATTGTTAGATAATTCCGGAATTTATTTTTATTCGAATTTGAATTCTTCTTATGAAACGAGAATAGATTCAAATTCATCTGTTTATGTTTCGTCTATCAATAATTCAGACATTTACTGGTTAGCGCAAGGTTATCAAGGAATATCTAATGTCAGTAAGACTACTGGAACGATTAGTTCCCCAATTGTGCTGAATAGTCCTAAAAGGAATTTAATCTTTAATATGAAATTCGATCAAGGAAAGCTACTTCTTGTTGGAGGAGGAATGTCTGCTAATAATTTTAATAATTCGGGAACATTTATGGTTTTGGATGACAAAGATGATTGGTACAATGTAGATGAAGTTGTAGTTCAACAACAAATACGAACGCAAACGGGGGTATCATCACTGGTGTGTCGGGATTTTTCTGATGTGGCGGTAGATCCCAGAGACAATAATCATTATTTTGTAACAGCTTTTGGAGAAGGTTTATATGAATTTAAAAGTAATCCGGAAACTAAAAAAATTGATTTTGAGAAGTTATATACAGAGAAGAATACTTCAGGAATATTGAAGTCTGTGACAAGTAGTACTTATAATAATAAAGATCAATATATTCGATTAGGAGGTTTAGCGTATGATAATAACAATAATCTATACATAATTTCATCAAATGAATTAGATGTTGAACGTCCTATTGTTATCTATACTGCAGATGGCAAGTGGACAAATTTAGGTGATCCAAATCTTCCCAAAATAACATTATTTAAAAGTTTAATAGTTACTGGTAAAAATCAAAAATGGACAATTGCAACAAGAGCTGCTTGGCCCGGAATATACGTTTTTAATGATGATGAACAAATTTTTTATTTTTCAAAAACATTTACGGATCAAGATAATGAAAATTTGGATATTACATATTTCAATTGTGTAACTGAAGATTTAAATGGAACAATTTGGGTTGGAACAAGCATTGGCCCGATTGTTTTTTATAACCCGGAAGCCATAACAAAACCCGGAAGTTCCGGATTTAATAGATGTTCTCGAATTAAGATGCCCAGAAATGATGGAACTGACCTCGCCGACTTTCTTTTGGATGGAGTAAATATAACAAGTATTGCTGTTGATGGAGCCAACAGAAAATGGATAGGAACAACCGGTTCCGGTGTATTTCTTGTAAGCCCTACTGGAGAAGAAGTTATAGCTAATTATAATACAGATAACAGTCCATTAATATCCAATAACATTATGGGAATTGCTGTAAATAATGCTAACGGAGAAGTTTTTATCGGCACGGATCAAGGTTTGGTTTCCTATATGAGTGATGCTACTGAAGGTAAACCTGATTATTCGAATGTATATGCATATCCAAATCCGGTTAGACCCGATTTTGTAGGAGATGTTGTGGTAACGGGCTTAATCAAAGATTCTAATGTAAAAATAACAGATCTTTCGGGAAATGCTATATATCAAGGAACTTCCGTAGGTGGACAATTTACATGGAATTGTAAAAATAGAGCCGGAGAAAGAGTTAAAACAGGCGTTTATCTCGTTTTTGCCGCTACTGCAGATGGAACTCAAGGAGTTGTTTCCAAAATTGTTGTAATAAAATAAGATGGCAAAAAATCAACTTTCATATTCAGAAGCTTATTCAAAATTACAAGAGATATTATCTCTGATAGAAAGTAATGAATTAGATATTGATGAATTGAGTTTCAAAATTAAGGAAGCTACCTCACTTTTGAAAATCTGTAAGGATAAACTTTTTGTTGCTAATGAAGAGACGAAAAAGATTATAGATAATATCGACTAATCTGTTATTTCTACTATCCCCCTTTGGAAGGGGGTGGGGGGAGGATTATGAAACAGAAATATATCATTATTGTTGCCGGAGGAAAAGGAGCAAGAATGGGAGCTGAAATACCCAAACAGTTTTTAATTTTAAATGGAAAACCTGTTTTGATGCACACCATTGAATCTTTTTATAATTATGATAAGAGTATAAAAATTATACTTGTTTTACCTGAAGAACAACAAGATTATTGGAAACAACTTTGTGAAAAATTTAATTTTAAGATAAATCATCAAATCATTTTCGGAGGAGAAACTCGTTTTCATTCTGTGAAAAACGGATTAGACACGATCACAGAAGGAAGTGTGCTGATAGGGATACACGACGGTGTTCGTCCACTTGTAAGCTTAGATGTTATCAGTCGCTGTTATGATACGGCAGCAGAAAAAGATGTTGCATTTCCTGTTATTCCTGTGTTGGAAACTCTCCGAAAAAAGACAAAAAAGGGTAGTATTACTGTTAATAGAGCTGATTATTATTTGGTACAAACTCCCCAGGTTTTTAATTCCGAAATAATAAAAAAAGCATATCTTCAAGATTTTTCGGATACATTTACCGACGATGTTTCTGTGGTAGAAGCGCTCAATGAATATCCTGTATATGAGGTAGAAGGTTCAAGAGAAAATATTAAAATAACAACTCCGATTGATCTGATTATTGCAGAAAAACTCGAAACAAAAAAAAGGATGTGTTAAAAATATGACACATCCTTTTTTTTATTTAATTTTTCTTCGTCGTCTTCTTCTTGTGATATTTGATATACAAGCCATATACAATAGCTAACAAAATTAAAAATATCAAATCATCTTTTACAGTAACTTGACCGATACCATCTCCACTTCCGGGACGGTCGCCAATATCGCCTAATATTCTGTAGATATTCAATTCCGATTTTTCGGAATCGAAAGGATTGCGTCCCGAAGAGACATTATCTAAAGAAGTATTCGGCAAAAATTTGGTGTCATTATTATATGAATTCTCGAAAGGAGAACGGAACGTTTCGTGTTCAGCATGCACGTTTGTCAAAGAAAATAGTAACAAAACAATAAGCAACCATTTCCTCATATCTATATTTGCTTTCATTTTTTATCTACTCCTATTTTTAAAATACTATTTTTTTACTTTTCACTTGATCTTTAGTTTTTACCCTGACTATGACACAGTGAGTATTAAAATTACCGGGTATTTGATAATAATTGATTTTTGAAAATCTTTCTTCATACAATTTTCTACCTTGAAGATCATATACCTGGATTTGATCGATTGGATCAAATGTTGGCGAAGTAACCAAAATACCCGAAACATTGGAATAAATCTGTATGTTTTCATTCTTCTCTACCGGAGACAGAGAATTCGCCTCACGCTTGAAATGAATAGAGAACCTGTTATTTTGTATTCCTTTAACTTGATTTTCAAATGAATATGTGAAACTTGATTGCCCTGTCACATCAATTTCTTTATTCAACAACATATCCATTAATATTATCTTGGTTGCTTGATTGTATCTATCCATACCGGAAAAAGAGAAAGTCATACTTCCCAATTGATTGGTTTTGATGCCTAAAGGAAGAATTGTTTCGACGGCGTTGTCGATGTAATGGATGTTAACCGGTATCTCTCCTGCCAGCGTGTATACTTCAGGAACATATCCATACGGAGAGAACAACTTCTTTACATCTTTTCCTTCGGTGAAATTGCTGGTTGCGCCTTCTTGATATCCAATCAACGCATAAGAAGCGGCAAGATTATTTTCGGCCTTGATACGCAGAATATTTTCTTCCCTTATACCTATAGAGCTTCTCAAGTTGGCTGGGAAATTTACCGGACGAACAGTTGATATTTTTGTTACATCAAAACGGACATCTCCATTTTTGTATTTCAATAAAAAGCTTTGTAATGGAGCTATATAAGAAGACGTGCCCGGAACAGTCGGCATAACAACACCTGTTATTGTATCTACGCTGTAAGTATCGAATCCTTTTCCGTTCCAGATGTAAAATTCCGGTTCTACGGTGGAAGCATTATCTTTACAGAACTCAACCATATCAATAGAAGACATGTAAGGATTACCGACTAAAAATTCATCTCCGCTATTTAAGTCGTTTACCGGATGATAAAGTGTATCTTGGAACTCCCATTGTCCGGATTTGTACTCTTCCGGAATGAATCGATAACTGCCCTTATTGTTTTCTTCGCGCACTACTGTATCCTTTTTTCCTGAGAAGGCATTGAATGTCGGTCCTGTTGCATCATAAATGTAATAAAAATCACTTTCTTGTGTATCAGGATTATAAGTTTGAGTACGGTGCGCTCTCATACCTGTTTCATCAGCGAAAAACGGTAATTCGAGAATCCCATTCGTTTCACGGATACCATAATCTTGTCCGGTTAAGGAAGCCGGCAAATAGGTTAAGTCGTTTAAGTCGTCAAATGAACCGGACTCGATACAACCTTGGTTGCGACCGGAATTGAAAGACTGATTGGAATCATAACCATACATATAAAAAGCAAATCCTTCGGTTGGAGCAATCTTTTCTACATAAGAATTATAGGGGGTAGTCCAGCTACCGACAGTATAATAGACATCTTCTTTGATAACAGGTCCGAATTTCTTCATGAAAGTGAGCGGGAAACCGCCAAAGGCGAAATCTCCTGATACAACATTGCGCAATGGAGCTGAAAGCATATACCAGCGTTCTCTTTGCAAAGGTTTGGAAACCGCAGCGGAAAACAACATCCGGTCTTCTGTAGAAGTGCTTTCAAGAACAAGATTCTTATCATCATTATTTGTTATCTGTTCTGTTTGAGACAATCCGAAGTTATATTGTACATGAGCTTTATTGTAAGTCAATAAGTCCGGGCGACCCAATTCTCCGCCTTGCATGAAGTAGATATTGTTACATTCTGCATAGCTTGTTAATTGTGGATAATAGTGACAATTACCGGGAATATAAACATTGTGGCAAGCAGTTGGAACTATATTAGGTGTCCAGTTGCGCTTATCGTCCCAGTTTTGTCTGTCGGCTACAGTGCCGAGAATATTCATTTCCGGCGTCCACACTACAGAGCCTCCTCCTATGTAGAAATGAGTGGTATATGTTTTATCGCCTGTAGTTGAAGGAACGGTCATGCTAAGCGTGTAGTAACCATCTGCTGAATTGGATAAGGTAAAGTTTTCTTTATCTCTGGAACCGGGTATTTCTTGTTCGTTTAACTTCCACACGATAGATGCAGGTTTTGTTTCTGGATAAATAGCTTTGATATCGAATGTGGAAATACCGCAATATCCCTTCCCTTCCATATCGATATAGTCATCATCATCGACAGTGAAACCTGTTGTCAAATCTCTGTCGCCGTAACCCGCAGTGTAAAAATAAGTGGTGTAAGCTCCTTCTCCATAAGCCAATACAATTAAGCCATTGGGATTGTTAAACAGGAACGTTGATTTTATTACTTGACCTGCATCATGTTCCCCTAAATTATATCTTGCGAAAGAATATCCGCTACCTCCGATATTATCTTCTATCCAAGTCATCGGATGATTTAACGTTTGAGGAAAATCTCCATCAATAGATACGGTTGTATTTTCCCTACCGGAAGTAGGTGTTATAATCACGACATCATGTCTCATTTTCAGATAAACGTGTGTGCCATTAAGGCTGAGAGGACTTACCAAAACATTGCGTACTTTTTGTCCTAATGGCGGTATCCATGCTTCTGCCGGCTGCACGCTTTGAGTGTTTTGTATATATGGTATCTGATAGGCGGCAATGCACACCGGTTTATCTGAAACAATATAACAGGAATTACTATTTTTATTGCTTTCCTGGGTAATTCTTATATCCTTAAAATTATTACCAAAACCGGAGTGTACCTGAAAAGATTCGGAAGTGCCATCTGAATAATAGACAGTAACTTGCGTTTTCTCGTTAGCATAAATCCGGGCAAAACCTCCACCATAATAATTAGTTGGTAAAATAAATCGGGTGCCCCAATGGTTAAACGGAACTATCTGTTCGAATGTGTAATTATATGCAGCGCTGGTGTTAGAAGTGTAATCAGGATAGTATAGTAATCTCAGCCTTGCTTTTGTACTGCTTTCAAAATAAGCAATCGGTTTGTTCGCTTCAATATGCGTTCCTAACGCAAATGAAGAGGTAGTACTACTGTTATAGTAATGAAATACCTCTCCGGCATTCAAGGTTTTTGTTTGAGGAGAAGTTCCTTCTGATGGAGCTGTAAAAGTAATCGAAGTGTCGTCTTCTGCAGCAATCACTATAAATCCGGAACAATGACTTGCATTAATATTATCGCTAGGCTCAAGACCGACATCATAATATTCTGTTCCCCAATTTTCCACAGGCAGAATCATGGTAGCTTCGACCGAACGGTCGGCGGTATTTATTGCATATAAATTTATTGGTAATACGGAAGTTACATAGATAGATTTTTTCTTTTTCGCATCAGTAGTGATTGTGCCGGAATAAGAAGCGCGAGCCTCCTCAACTGTCAGCGTATAATCGGTTATTCCGGCCGAAGCTCTGATCGTTTTATTCAGACTTTTGTTTTCTGTGAAGGAAAGTGTTACATCTGTTTCCTCAGAAGTAACCATTCGCAATATCAATTCAACATTAGATTTTTTAATAGGCTCGCTAAGATTGTTTTTTACAGTAGTAATAGTGTCGTTTTTTGCAAATGCCACATAGAATTTCTTTCCCTGATTAGCAATACTAATATTTTCAGGAGGTGTAATTACTGTCTTCTCTCCAACGTAGAAAGAAGTAGTAAAGGTTTTCTCGTCTGTACCCGAAATAATTGTCATGCTGAGAGTGTATTCCCCATCAGGCAAATTATTGGAATTAACAGTGAGCTGATCGCGAGAGCCGGGTATTTCTTTCCCGTTCAATTTCCAAACAATAGGCGCCGGCGTTCCCGGAAGAGCTTCAAAAACAAAATTTACAGAGCTACTGTAAACGCCTCCTTTCATATCGGAATAGTTCGCGTCATTGACGGTAAACCCTGCTGTTAAATCTTTTATAGAATAACCTCCATTGTAAAGATAAGAACTGCCGCCATTGCCTCTTCCATAAGCCAGTACAATCACTCCATTAGGATTATCGAACTGGAATGTTGCATGAACCGATTTATTCATATCGCTTTCGGTTAAATAGTATCTTCCGAAAGAATATCCGCTACCTCCGATACTATCTTCTATCCAAGTCATTGGATGATTCAATGTTTGGGGAAAATCGCCATTGATGGATACGGTTGTATTTTTCCTGCCGGAAGTAGGCGTTATGATCATTACGTAATGCTCCATCAGCTCAAAAACGTATGTGGGATTAAAATAAAAGGGACTCACAAGCACATTGTGCCCCATTCGGTCTAAAGAGGGTAACCATGCCTCCGCAGGAGCTATTGTCTGCGAATATAGAGGATTTGAGCTGAGATAGGTGCAAACACCCACCGGCTTATCTGCAGAAATATAAGAAGCTCGTTTTTTTGCGCTTCCTTCATTTATATCCTTGTATCTTTCTGTTGTAAATCTCGGGTCGAGCGTATAACTGACACTACTTCCATCCGTATAGGTAATTTTAACTTGGGTTATCTGATTACATATAATACGGGCATAACTGGCATCCAAAAGATTAGACGGCACAATGTACTTGGTACCCCATTGAGAAGTCGGAGGCAACTGATCGAATGTAAAACCATAGTTATTATTTATTGTTGCCGATGTAATATTTTCGAAAAAAGCAAACGGTTTGTTAGAGGTAAATTGCATTCCTAATGCTAATGTAGTATGAGCATAATACATCTCTCCGGCTTGCAAGGTAGTAGTGCCTGATGACCACTTAATTACCGTATTATCTTCTGCGGCAACCATTATAAACCCGTTATAATTATTTGACTTCGCAGCGATGCCAAAATTGTAATATTCTGTTCCCCAGTTATCTATAGGTAATACATTGGTAACGTCGGTTGATTTATTACCGCAACTCGACGCATACAATAATACCGGCGCTGAGGTTGTTACACGGATGGATTTCTTACCTTTGGTCGTCCCTGCTGAATAAGAAGCTGTTGCCTGCGCCTTTGTCAATGTATAATCGTAAACTTTTCCGGCGGGAACTGTAAAAGTAGTGTTCAGATTACTGTTTTCCATAAAAGAAAGCGTCACTTGTGTTGAGGTAGTAGTAGCTATCCTCAATCCTAATTCAACATTGGCTACAGCATTGAGGTTGTTACTGGCAAATGCTACATAAAAGTCTTTACCTTGATTTGAATTTTGAGTAAACGAGTTTGTTACTATTGCAAAATATAATAGTAATAAAATACTTGTTTTTTTAATTGTTTCTCGTCTCATGTTGTTTAATTTTAAGTTGATATTTGTGTTGTTTATTATTCGTGTTTATTATTAAGTGTGATTATTTGATATACTTAATTCGTATTTTGTAATTTTTCAATATACTTTAACTTTATATCCGAATTCCTTTATTCACACACACACACAATATGTCTTTATACATTGATGGTTCAGATGAGACTGATACCTTATACAACTTTTTTCACAAAAAGCCCGCATACCATATTTTCACAAACAAGTAGAACAGAATCTATTTTGAATAAAGGAATTCCAGATATAAGTATTTCAAAGACCAAATAAATATGCTGCAAAGTTACATGTGTTGTTAACACTTAAAAAGGCGTTTTGGGTCAAAAAAAGTGGTAATGACTTTCAAATGTCAAAACATAAATATAGATTTGTCGCACAATACACGATATGCGACAAATCCACAAGTCAAATACTCTTAAATCGTAACAGGAGGTATTTTTTTACACTGAAATCGTGTTGACTTTATTTAAAAAAGGATGTCCCAATAATGTTACAATATAATTATTGTAATATTTTGGGACATGAAAATATATATGGAGGGTTAACTTTTCTGTTTTTTGGTTTAATTCATTACCGTTTCTTCCAAGTCGCTAACCGAATAAAACTGTCCAAGCAACTTGTAATTGTTGTCTATTAAAAAGAAGGAAGGTGTGCCTATTACATTATAATTGGAAAAATTGGATCCGGAAAAACCTTTAAAGTCACAAAGTTTATCTTGCCAAGGAAAATTACGAATACCCTCTTCATAACGTTTTTCATCCATATCGGCAGCAATCGATACCACCCTGATATCTTTTTCTTGCAATTGAGGATAAATGGTTATCAGGCGAAATACTTCATTGATGCACGAACTGCAATCCGAATCATAGAAGGTTATCAGTGTTTTAGTATACACTTTGTCTGCTTTGCTTAATCCGGCTATATCGGGCATAGATTTATTACTCCTTGTCAGGTACGATCCAATGGCACGTTGCAAGGGAGATGATGAAGTTGTAAAGCCCGGATAGTTTTCCAACAGTTTTGAAAGGATGCTATCCTGCGCCAGATTCCATCCGAAACGTTCAGTCTCGGTGATACAACCCGAAATATAGGCTTCGAAAAAAGGAGCAGAGAGTCTCTGAGAAGTACGGAGTACCGACGCAGCATATTGTTGTTGCTTATCTTCCCCTGATGTCTGATTGAATAGGCTTATATAGAAGTTGAGTATACTTTCCCACAGTCTTCCGGAAGTATAAAGCGATGTAATATCAAGACTTTCTTCCATCTCCTGACGGATAAGCAGTGCGCTTGCACCATCCTGCTTTTGTTCAGCTTTAAACAAGCTGTTCATGTACTCCGACAGGCGGAAATACTTAGCTGAATAGAGTGGTGATGCAGCTATCTCATTGTCCAGCGCTATCATTGAATCTTCTACTTTTTTTAATTCAGGCGCTATGGCAGAAAGGAAAGTTGACGCGGTATCAAACAGTTGACTACCAGCCTGCAACCATGCTTGTTGCTGCAAATAGCGACTTTGGGTAGTAAAAATATATTTTATAAACAGATTTTCGGCAGAGTTGGAAAAGTTCACAGTTTCAATATTCAAGGCAAGCTCCTTGCATTCTAATTGAACAGAAGGTTCGGCAACAACAAATTCAATGCCTCCCGAACCGGGCACGACCAATGTTGCCATACCACGGTAATTGCCTCCGGGTATGCGAAACAAGGCTTTTCCCGATGCATCCACAGAAGTGGTAAGGGAATCAACCTCCGCTCCGGCAAAGTAGTAGAGCTTACTCTCATGGCCCTGCAAAAATGGAGCCGACAGTTTTACATCTTGAGCCGGAAGATAACTTATGCCTGCCAAACAGAAGATGATAGTTGTGAATAACTTTCGTGTCATTTTTTGTTTTTAAAAGATGATTAAAAACAAGTTCACGAGTTGAATGATCCGGCACTAACCCGTGAACTTGCGAACACACATTAAACAGTCATCTGATCATTATTGAGTTCTAACACAACGCATATTATTCTGCACATTGATCTCCTGTGTCTGACCCTGGCCGTAACTCCATCCCCAAGTTGATAAGGAATTTCTTTCCGTGGTACTCCAGTAGTAAGCGCCTTGACCTGATACCGGACTATTTTTCATATTCGTAGTACCTGAAATAGATGTAGGCTGGGTAGACAGGCTGGTGGCAACACTATTTATGGCGCCCAGTTCGGCTATGTTGGGCAGTCTCCAACCCATAGCTCTAAGACCGGAATCTGTAGTAAACGAACCATCATTACAAGTAGAACGCGCTTCTGAAACGGTGTTTGCATATCCGTAAGGATAGTCGGTCTTAAAGAAGCATACATCCTTACCGGTTGCAGTAAAATAGGTTACAACACTATTGAAATCAGAAGGACTACCAAAGCTATTTAAATATCCGGAAGTTTTTTGTACATATTCTTTTCCTACCGCCAGGTATCCCGGGCAGCAGCTACAATCTTGTACCGATACTTTCAGTTCTAAGCGCTTGTCGTTTCCACCACCTGCTCCTTGATCGTTATACACCACATAAATCATGGCGGTCAGGGCGTTAGCGCGGTCTCTTCCTGCAGCCGTTGTATTCAGATCGGTTTTGTAGTATACCGTTACGGTATAGGTTCCGTACAGGTTCAAATCGGTAGCCCAGGTTGAGCTACCCGGTACAATGGAATCAATTACCAGTCCTGTTTGGTCAACTGCATAAAAACGTATTTTACTGATAAAGCTGCCGCTGCTCGTAAAGGTATAGGTTTGCTTGTAGGTAGCAGGGAGCGCAAAATTTGCTTTTTGGGATAAACGACCTGATAAGGTACCGCAGTCTCCTCCATTGTTAGTTTCTACCACATCAAAACAGGTTCTTCCCTCGAATTTACCAACACCTATAGGGTAGCTTGCCGGATCTTTACTGATATTTACAGTAATATTATCTACAGTTGCTGTTTGCGAAGAACAACCTCCCGAACCGGTTACTATAACTTTGTATATCCCTGCATCCGAAACAGCAACATTGGTCTTCATATAAGTAGCGCTCGTTGCACCTGAAATCGGATTACCATCCTTATACCATTGGAAAGTAGGAGCCGTTCCCGTAGTATTTACCGATAAGATCAGAGTCTGTCCTTCAATCAGATTAATAACGGAATTAGCCGCGGTTCCCCCTGTTATAGTCGGAGGTGTGCAACTGGCTGTTACTGTTACATCTTTTGTTATTATAACCGTTCCACACGCATTGGTTGCCTGTACCCTTACCTGTGCTGTTACGCCGTCTTGTGTAAACAGATAACTTGCCGACGTGCCTGAAGATGGAGCGACGAGTGTGGCGCCATTTGTCCCTTCCAACCATTGGTAAGTTACTCCCGTCTCTTGGGCGATAGTATAAGTTTCCACGTCATTCTTGTCTGTTGTCGATGCTCCTGAAATAGAAACAATAGCAGGATTACCACTCTGTTTTACTTCAACCTCATTGGAGCGATCGGTCATACAGCCTTCGGCCGTAGTAACAACTACAGCATATTTACCCGGTTGAATCGTAGTGAAGGAACTTGTTGTTTGAGTAACATCGATTACTCCGTCTTTATACCAGACATAAGTATATCCTGCTCCGGATACACTGGAGGCTACAACGGCCGGCGTGGCGCCGCAAATCAAAAAGTTTGTACCCGGACTCGTAACGACAGGTGTTGAAGGAGCCGAATAAGTCAGTTCTACAGGCGCTGATGATACACTGTTGTTACAGAATGTACCGGTACTTTCTTCTACGGTTACGGAAAACAACATGTTGCTTGTTGCGGGTGGAACAATGTATTTGTAATGAGAATCATCTATCTTGATTACATTGAGAACGTCATTACCGTTCTTAAAAATAAAGTTGACATTCTTCCCTGCGTAAGAGCTCATGTTATTAATGGTGATATTCAACACGCCACCTTTGCAATAAGTTACCGTATTGATATCCAAGTCATTGATTGTTATATCGGGAATTTTAAGCGCAATTGAAGAACTTGTTCTTACACGGATGATATTGCTTGGCAATGAATAACAACTTCCGTCGGCAATCACTGCTATCCAGTCGTTACCGGTAGCTGTAGCGTTGGCAGAAGAAACATATATGGTAGCGCCGGTTCCCTTTTTCACTCCGTCTTTGAACCATGTTACTTTGCCGGCATCAGAGCCATATTCCGAAGCTGTAAGAGTAATTCCTCCCATACCAGAACAAATAATACCATCATTTTCGGCAGTAATTTTCGGTGCGGGAGTAGGCGCATTGGTTCCGGAGATATTGACGCTGATTTCATCTGAAGCATTCGCCATACAACCTATAGCCCCTACATACACGCGGTAAATCCCTCTCTTGTCGGCGTAGCACCACGTACCACGCGCTATCTCCACATTGTCGAATGTCCATATATAAATAGCTGTTACGTCGGGATTGGTGA
>Ga0123357_10003013_pt1 | contig 19069 bp, 21 predicted proteins | sample TergutEmb28metaG_FD_89873 | JGI IMG/M metagenome (GOLD analysis project Ga0123357, IMG submission 89873) | Embiratermes neotenicus P4 segment gut microbial communities from Petit-Saut dam, French Guiana - Emb289 P4 | ecosystem: Host-associated > Arthropoda: Insects > Digestive system > Gut ...
ATCCCCAAACCCGGCGCAGGGCAGCCTTCGAGCCTAGAAGGAAGCCCTGGGGCCGCCGGGGGCGGGGACGATTCCGCAAAACAAAACGAGGAGGTCAGTACCATGACTGCGGAAGAAGAAAAGAAGCTGCGCGAAGAGAACGAGCGGCTCAAGGCGGAGGCAAAGGATAAAGACATTGCCCTTAGCGAAGCGTCCCAGCAGCAGCGGAAAACCAACAGGGAACGGCTCAGGTCTGTAATGGACGAAAAGGGTATGCCCAAGCCGGTGCAGGAAAAGGCGTTGGCCCTTTCTGATGCCCTGGAAGAAGGCAAGACCCTGGAGCTGTCGGATAGCGACGCCCCCGAAGGGAAGCGGAAGGTTTCCTCCCAGGACTGCCTTATCGAGATTGTCTCCGCCTTTACCAAACCGGTAGAGCCGGGGGTGATGAACCTGAGCGACGGGGAAAACACCGCCGGGTCCGCCGGGAACACCGGCCGGATTAACCTTTCCCAGATTTAAGGGGGCTTTTTATGGTAAATGGAAAGACCGCTGAAATGGAACTTAACACCCGCCGGGCGGCGGACGGACGGCACCCGCCGTTCATTATCAGCTATGCGCTGCCGGCTACGCACATCGCGTGGCCGGAAGGAACCGTCATGGTCAAAGGCGCCGCGGACGGCCAGGCAACGGCCGACACTGCCGGCGACGGCGAAGACATCGTCGGTGTACTCGACACCAGGGTGGATGCAAACGAAGAATCGGGCAACGTGATGATCCACGGATCATGCTCGCCGGATATTCTTAAATGGGTTTCCACCGGCGTACTTGCCGATGCCGACTCGGATCAAATCGAAGCCCTCAGGGGCATCGGTATTTACGTGTAACAGGAGGCGCGTAATCATATGGATTTTTTCAAGAAGTTCTTTATCATTCAGGCGCTGGTAACCACGCTGAACCGGCTTCCGCCCCTGAAGACATTCGTGATGGATCTTATCTATCCCGAACCTGTCAGGCGCAACCATCCTTTTGACCGGCTGTCCTATTCCGACCTGAACCTCCCGGCCAAGAACATACCGCTTGTAACCAGGGGTTCAAGCTCCTACCCGCTGTCTCCGGACATAACCAAGCTGACGCAGATAGAACCGGCGAATTTTATGCCGTCGATCACAATATCGGCGGCAGATTGTAACCGGTTCCGATCCCTTGGCCTGGGCGCCCAGCAGACCTTCATCGACAACAAGATTGAATATCTGCGCCAGGCGGTCCGGAAAAGTACCGAAGCGCTGGCCATCCAGTCCATCACCGGGAAGATCGAATACGATATCCGTAATGCCGACGGCACGATGGATATCTACAAGGTCGACTTTGGCGCCCCCGAAGCCGTCACAGTAGGCAAAAAGTGGGACGATGCCAATACCAAAGTGGGGGACATTACCGCCTCCATCGGGCAGATTGTCCAAAGCCTCCAGAAAACGTCCGGCGGTACCGATATCGTTCACCTGGTGAAGTACGACGTGTACTCCGCCCTGGTGTCCAAGGCTGCCACGCTGAACAACAGCGACCTTATCAAGGTTTTCCCGGACTACGTACAGATCGGGAACGCGAAGTTCATCATCTGCGCGGCCCGGTATTACAACTACAAGACCCAGAGTTTTGTAGACGCCATACCGGACAAGTGCGTGGTGAGCCTTGCCAGGGACGATGCCTTCAGCCTGTTCTACTGCGCGCTTGATTCGCTTGACGCGAACTTCGCGTCCCTCCCATTCTACGTGAACTCGATAAAGCTGGATGACCCCGAAGGCGCCAAGTTTATCGGGCAGTCGCGTCCCATGCCGGTACCGAACGTAGCCGCCATCAGGAAGGCGCAGGTCCTCGCGTAGTATGGAAGAGCTGGGCATACAGGACATTCCGGCGGAAACGCCCGCCAACACCGGCGCCGCCGCTTTCTCCCCGTTTGGGGAACCGGTTACGCCGGATGAGGTAGCGGAACGGCTGTCCCGGAACCTGTATGACCAGCTCTCTGAAAAGTCGGATGATACCGTCCGGGACGCGATTTCCCGGGCGGGAATCTATATTGGCGCGGTACTGCACCGGCTTGGCGTGCCCTATAATCTTGACGACAAGATCATACGCGAAGTGGTGCTCATCCACACCATATACGAGCTTCACATCGCCCTGGGGCATGAAGAGGCCGGGCGGGAATACCGCGTCAAGGCGAAAGACATTATCCGGGCGGCCTGGGGTGATTTCCCCGAGGCCGATTCGGCGCCCGAGAAAGGCGCGGTAGCCGCGGTAGCGGTTCCGCCAAAGCGGCGCGGAGGGCGGCAATGGACGTATTAGACACCCTGGACAGCCTCTCTCGCTCTTTGGAAAAATCTTCAAAGCTTGCCGTAATCGGTAATATGGCTGTGGACATAATCCGGGGCCACATTTACGACGGAACGGGCTTTGCTCCCCTTGCCCCGGCGACGGAAGCGTACCGTGGAACCGGAAAACCCCTTCAGGATACCGGCGGACTGCGTGATTCAATCACCTTCAAGGTAGACATTGATCAACACATGGTGAGTGTCGGAACCAACAAGCCCTACGCCGCCATACAGAATAACGGCGGAGTGATACGGGCCAAAAAGGAATGGCTCTGGATACCAGCCGCGGGTGTGCGTCAATTACAGCGCCGTTATGGCTACAGCCCCACGGATGTCATCAGGGGGCTCAAGGCTTCTGGCTATTTGGTATTCCGGATGGGCCGGACTATGGTCTACAAGGAGAAACGGAGAAGCCGGAACGAGGAAGGGAAACTCCAGTATCAGGTCCACGTCCTTTACTACCTTAAAAAGTCCGTGGAAATTCCCGCCCGGAAGTTCTTCGATTTGAGCGATAGGGAGATGGGCCTATTGGCACAGGAGGCAGATATTGATCTTGAACAGCTATAAGGCGCTGAATGACTTTGCGTATCAGCTTGAGCGGCACATCCGCGATGATCAGTTCCATACCAAGGTGGTGGTAACACCGTCACCGGTGAAGGAGCAGGGAGTTGTCATCAAGGTTAGCCTCATAAAGACATTTCTGCAGGGCGAGCCAAGAGCAATACGCGCAAGCCGTATGCTGCGCGTCCGGGTGTCTGTAACGGGAACCGCCGAAAGCATGACCGGCCTGGAACAGGCGCTTGCCGCCATTGAAGCCATAGATAGTTACCTTGCGTCCGACAGGCTCCGCCTTGAGGTAGTTGACGAGGGGAGGAACATCAGGGGCGTACCGAACAGCCGTATCATCCAGGCGATAAGCCAGGAAGATAGCTTTATCGACAGCCCCGATTCGACATCGGTACAGGACGTACAGGACGACCGTGTCGTTACCATAACAATTCCATCAGGAGAATTTTAATGAGCCAGCATATTACCAGGTATAAGACCGAAAACGGGAAGACCCGCAAGGTCAAGGGTTCCGCCGGGAAAGGCGCGGACAAACACGGAACGCCAGGCAGTACCGGCGCTGATAATAAAAATCTTCAGCCGGGAAGTCCGGCAAAATAAGGAGCATTAGCCATGGAAAGCCAAAAAACACTCATCGGTGATGACAGTATGATCTTCACCGGCGACCTTAGCGGGAACGAATACGCAGGCGACGGGGTAAAAAGTATTTCGGAACTTGCCGGGTCGCTGCCAAACTCTACAGACATCAAGCGCGTGATGTGCGTCATCACCGCGATCGCGGCCGAAGTATCCATTTTCCCCGATGGGCTTATCGTCGGGGATCTCTTTCCTGCAATAGGTACCGAAGTACCGGAGGCAGGAGATAAGTTCAGAGTCCTCAACCTTTCCCATGTAGCGGACGCCTCGAGCTGGAGCCTTTCGATAACGCAGGGGGAGATAGATGTTACCCGGCTCAGCGACAAGTTCCGTAAATACCGGCTCGGGAAAAAGGACGCGCAGCTCTCCCTTTCCTCGATCTTTACGGTCGGTGAATCTGACCGGCCAGGCGGAGTGATAAACCGGAACATGAAGCTGGTAAAACAGTCGGCCGATGGAACATACATCATTACCGAAGAAGCAAACCGGGCGCTCTATATGCTCGGTTACGCCAATAAGGCCGCGCTGCCTGAGGAAACCGATGATTTTGTATTCTGCCAGATATACCTGTACAACGTGAAGCTTGGCGGGCAGTCGGGCAGCGCCCAGTCTTACGACGCTTCCGGAAGGCTCACCAACATGGACCCGGTGTTCTATTCCCTGGAAGCCCAGGCTGTTTAAGGGGTAATTATGCGCCTTACCATATCCAATGAAGGGGTGTTTATTCCCTCTTTTAAGGGGAATAAAGATCTCCCCTCAACCGACCAGATTACAGTCAGGTACAAGAGCCCGACCGTTGCAATAAAGAACCGCTGCCGGAAGAAACCCCAGGCAAAGGGCATCGCCTCATCCAGCGGCAGTCTTGAACACATGGAGATCGTAGTCGAGCGGGACGATATCGCAACCCTGAACGAGATGCTTATCTCCATTTCAGGCTGCTCGTATGAGGGCAGCGACGGCAAAGACAAAGCGATCGTAGGAGCGCAGGACTTAATCAACGCGCCGCTGGTCTTTGAACCGCTGCTCAAGGAGATCGTCGCTGAATTTGACAGCCTCCTGGACAATTCGGGCATAGACGGAAAAAACTAAGGATCGCTTACCGGGTATACCGCGCCGGTAAGCATGAAGCCTGCGTCGTTCCGGGGCGGAACCCGCTCTGGAATACCCGCGTAAAGGATGAACGCGGGCAGGATGTGTTTATACCAACATTGGACGCGGTTTCATTTATCACCGAAGAGTTTTACGCGGCGCTTGATGTGTTTTATACCACTGAAAATATGGGCTGCCTGCCGTTTTCAGGCGGCTGGGCGGAACAGCCGGCATGGATCACGGAAGCGCTTTCCGTCCTGAAAGTTGAGCGCTGGAAAGTTGACGAGGAAGAACGCGAACTAAAACAACAGGAAGCGGAGGACCGCCGGAAGCATGGCAAACGATAGCAAGAGCCTTGAACTACAGATCCGCATTGCTACTGAGGAAGCCCTGAAGGCGGTGTCCTCGCTCAAGGGAGAGATACAGGCTCTTGCCGGTGAGGCGAAAAAGTTCGAGGGAAACGGCGGCTCCGCGCTTAAAGATTCTTTCCGTGATGCTGAAAAAGCGGCCAAAGAAACGTCCATGAGCATTGGCGATATAAAGAAAGCCCTCGGTAGTCTCGCCGAAGTTGTCGCCGCGGCAAAGGCCCTGTCGGTAATCAAGGACATGGGCGCCTTCGCGCTCCAAACCGCCGATAACTTCCAGACTGCCCGTAACCAATTCGGTACACTCCTGGGCGATATGCAGGCCGGCGCCGGACTTTTCAACCAGATAAAAACTTTCAACGATAAAACGCCCTTCTCCCTTGATACCCTAACCCAGGCAACGAACGTGCTCATCGCGGCAAAAGTACCGCTTAAGGATTTACAGGCTGAACTTACCAAATTCGGGGATCTCTCCCAGGGGAATTCCGAAAAGATGACGAGCTACGTCAACGCCTTTAGCCAGGCCGCCGCAAAGGGCAAGGCCGACATGCAGGTGCTCAATACCTACATCCACCAGGGCGTCCCGATCCTCGACGCGCTGGCCAAGGGCTTTGGTGTTACTACGGCGGAGATCGTGGAGATGTCAAGCCAGGGGAAGATTAGTTTCGCCGATTTTTCAAAAGCCCTTGATGATCTCACCGCCTCAGGCGGGCAATATTTCGGAGGGATGGAACTCGGCTCCAAGAGCCTCGCGGCCATGCAGGAGGGCCTCAAGGAATCGGTCAATTCCCTGGCCGCTTCGTTTGGGGAAATGCTCCTGCCTGGGGCAATTGCCGTGGTGGAAGCGCTGACCAACATTACAAACGCTATCAACAACAGCCCGTTATTGAAGGGGCTGCTCGTGGGGGCGATAGTAATGCTCACAGGCTATCTTGCGTCTATGGCGGTTAAAGCAGTAGTTGCCTTTGCTGCCCAGATGAGCCTAAACCTCGCTATAGGAGCGATGAATCCAGTAGTACTGGCAAGTACCATCGCTGTGGCAGGACTAGCGGCGGGGTATATGTATATGTCCTCAACTCAGCAGGCAAGCGCCAGGGAAGCGGAGAATTTGGCTTTTCAACAAAGGCAACAGAAGGATGCAATTGACGCTACCAGAGAATCAGTAATGTCATTCGCCCAGGCTCTTAAAAATATGTCAGATGTGGATCTGGATAAAAATATCACGTTAATTAATCGTGAGATAGATGAAATCAAAAATAACATCGTGAGATTGGAGCAGTCGTATAATAAGGCAGTCGCCAATGGGAACAAAACCATGGCAAATTATTGGGCAGATCAGCTTAAAGGTGAAAAGGAAAATCTTGATCGGGCGCTAGGGGATCTGAATAACGCTCAAGGTGTTTTAAGTGGACGGCGGACAAGCTGGATTGATTCCATGTATGGGAATACCGAAGCGGGAAAACTTGAAAAGCTTACCGCCCAGCTTGCGATCGCCCAAAATTATTTAACTGGCGCCAATTTACCAGCAGGTGAAAGAACCAGGCTTCAGGAGGTAATAAAAAACCTGAATGCCGAAATTGAAAACCTATCAAAGAAAGCCTCCGGAGCCATGAGCGAGATGGACCGCATGGCATCAAAATGGAAAGAATCATGGGCCAATACCTGGAATAAATTCCAGGCAGATGAGTCGATGGATCCATTCGCCGGCATCGAGCTTGAGCGAGGGAAAAAGCTGGCCGATGCCTGGGAGAATTATGTACGATCCGGTAACAAAGAAACAATTGATCAGGTAAACGCCTATTACGACGCCCAGCGGGGTAAGGTGAGTAAAAATCTGGTTGATAAAGAAGAGCAAATGCAGCGGGAACTCTCAAAGACAAAAGTAGACGATCTGCAATACGAGATGAGCAAGGCATTGGAAGCCATCGACACCCTTGAAGCGCAGCGCATTATAGCCGCAGGGAATTCCGAGGAAGAAATAGCAGCCATACGGGAACATTTTGCAGCGATGCGCGGAGAAACAGAATCACAATTCAAAATCAAAATTGATAAACAAGAGCTTGAAGAAGCTCTGGCTCCTTTTAAGGAGGCAAAAGAAGCTGTCGTAGATTGGCAAACAACCCTTGCTGACAATCTTTCCTTGGCCCTTATGAATACGCAGAAATTCAGCGATGAAGCCGCCATTATTTTAGGGCAACTCGCTGCCCAGTTTATTGAGCTATCAGCATCTTCGGCGCTTAATGGCTTTGAGGAATTTGGCCGCGCCCTGGGCGAAGGCAAAGATGCCGCCGAATCCTTACAGGCCGCCATGGCGGCTATGGCCCAGCAAATACTCCGCCAGCTCCCCATGATGTTCCTGCAAGCCGGACTCCAGCTTATCGCCAACGGCCAGTGGCAGCTGGGCATTGGCTTCATTGCCGCGGCCGGGTCAAGCGCCATCATTTCCGGTTATGTGGACGGGGCGTCGAAGGCGGCGCGGAAGAACGCCCAGGGCGGTGTGTACGACGAGTACGGCCAGGCGGCCCGCGCCTTTGCCGCAGGGGGGACATTCACCAACCAAATCGTAAACCAGCCCACCTATTTCCGGCACGGCGGCGGCCTCGGCCTGATGGGCGAGGCGGGCCCTGAAGCGATACTCCCGCTCAGGAAGATGGCCTCGGGCAATCTCGGTGTTGAAGCGGGTTCAGGCGGTACAAACGTAATCGTCAACATCATCAACAATAGCGGCGCCGAAGTCAGCCAGGAAGAAAAGACCGGCCCCGGCGGGAACAAGCAAATAGACGTAATTATCGGCTCATTGGTCAATAACCATATTGCGTCCGGCAAGGCTGACCGGGTTATGGGTTCACGGTATAATCTGCGGGCGGCGGGGGTGTAGATGGCAACGATTATCTGGCCTGAAATACTTCCGCCGGGACTGCTTGCGGAAGGTTTTACCAAACAACCCCAGAGCAATGTGATTCGTACCGCTATGGACGCGGGGCCGCAAAAATCCCGCCAGCGCTATACCGCCCGGGCGGTCAACTATTCCGGCAAGCAGGTGTTCGACGTGTCAGAACTCGCAATTTTCGAGCAGTTCTACCATATCGACCTGGCCGACGGGGTTCTGCGTTTCAGGTTTGAAGACCCCGTTACCCTTGAAACAGCCGAGTTCCGTTTCACCGCTGATTATAAGGTCAGCGAAAACAATGGCCTGTATGAGGTCACCATGGAACTGGAACGCCTATGAGCAGGCTGTCCCCCGCAGCAACCGGCGCCGTTCTTGCCCCCGAGACCGGCAAGGTATTTCTCCACCTCCTTACCATTGAGACCTCGGGCGGGGCAATACTGCGCTTTGTGGACAATAACCAAAATATTGTCTCACGGGGTGACACCTATAGCGCCGCTGGTTTTACCATCATCCTGCCGGAACAAACCGATGACGCGCCCCGGCCGTGCAGGCTTGCCATCGACAATACCGACCTGTCCATTTACCAGGTTATTAAACAAGCGGCCGGCCAGAGCGTCAGCATCACGGTCGCGGTCATCATGGCAGACACACCGGACGTTTACGAACGCGGGCCGCTCAAGTACCGGCTGCGGAACGTGCGGGCTACCAAGGAAACCATTGAGGGCGAGGTATACGATTTCTACCTGAGCGACCGCAAGTTTCCCAAGGATACCTACTCGCCTGAAGATTTTGAGGGGATGTTTTTCTGATGTATTCATGGGTCAAAAACTATATAGGTATTCCCTTTATCTCAAACGGCCGGACGAAAGAGGGCTGCGACTGTTACGGTCTTGTCCGCCTTGTGCTTATGGAAATATACGGCGTCCTTCTTCCTGAGCTTTCTAACGATTATGAAAATGCCAGAAACATCGCCGAGACCCAAAAACTTTTCAAGGAAAAGCTCCCTGTTTTATCGGCCGCGCGGATCCCCGCGATAGAGGAAAAGGCCGTCGTCCTCATCCGCGAGGCGGGACATCCCTGCCATCTGGGGATTGACGCCGGAGGCGGCTATATCCTCCACACCAATTATAAAACCGGCAGTGTCTGTCAGCGCCTGTCTCATCCGGATCTTTCCGGCCGCATAGAGGGGTATTACCGTGTCCGTTAAAATAATCGCCGAGCTGAATCCGGTAAGTACCAAACGTACCACACTCACCGCTGGCGCTAAACCTATCGCAGACATCATCCGGGAACTCAATACCGGCTTCCCCCTCTCGTACGCGAGGGTGTCCCGGAACGGCGAGATTGTCAGAGACTTTACTGTAATGGCGGAGGACGGGGATACCCTCTGGATAAAGTTTGTACCCTACGGCAGCCCAAGCGATGCCGGCGCCGGCATGAAGGTTGGAGGCTGGGCGATTGCCGTTGTTGGTATCGTGCTTACGGCGGTCTTCGGCTGGACCGGCATAGGAGGACTTGCCGGCGCGGCGCTCATCGGCACCGGCCTTTCCATGGCCCTCGGCGGCACGGTGTTGATGAACATCAATATCCCATCCCTGAAAGACCAGGAAAAGCCGGAAAATGACCCGTCCATACGGGGCGGGAAAAACCAGGCGCGGCCGCATGGCAGGGTTCCTGTTCTCTTCGGCCGGCACCGCCTCTATCCGGATCTGGCAGCCAACTCCTATACCCAGATAATCGATGGCAAGCAATATTATACGCAACTTTTTTGCGGCGGTTACAAAGACTGCGTGATTGACCTGGGCAGTCTCAAGCTGGGAGAGACGGCCCTCGTTGAACTATCCCAAACCAAGAGCATAAACAAAGTTCTTTCCGACGCGGATCCGCTTATCAGCCTGGAAATTCTACAGAATGGCGAACCATCAAGTCTTTACCCAAACTGTATCCACGAAGACGCGGTCAACGCGCCGCTTAAAAACCAGACCGACGAAGGAATATCCGGCGCGGTTATCCGTACCACACCCGACAAGACCAATAGCATCAACGTCGATATCTTTTTGTACAACGGGATCGGCAAGTATAACAACGACGGCGAGCTGAAAACAGCGTCGGTAATCGTAAGCGCGCTCTATAAATATGCCGATGATCCGGATTCCGCATATCAGAGTCTCGGTTTTTTTTACAAGGGGAGCAATACCCTTTCGGGGGCGGAACTAAAGACGAAACGGTACCAGATAACAAAATCCGGTCTGCCCCCCGGCAGGTACACGGTAAAAATTGAACGCATCACCCCTGATTCAACCGACAGTAAGATCGTTGACCAGGTATACACCGGTTCGATACGGTCAATAAAATCGGTACGGCCCATCCGCGCCGAACGGCAGCAGAATCTTATCATTGTTGTTCTGCGGGTCATGGCCACAAGCCAGCTCAACGGCGTGGTTGACAGTTTCAACTATGTCGCCACATCAAAAATGCCGGTGTATTCAGGCGGCGGTTCTGGTTCTCTGTACTGGCTTAACACGGCGGAAACCCGCAACCCCGCGGCGGTGCTCCTCTATGCCCTTCAGGGCCGGGCCGCACAACAGATCATTGACCCTAACGATATTGACTGGACCGCTTTAGAGTCCTTTTATACATGGTGCGAGGAGCATGACTATACCTGTAACGCCTACCTTTCGGAATCCGTTACCATCGCCGATCTCTTGCGGATGATAGGCAGTACCGCAAGGGCCGATATCCTCCGGATTGATTCAAAAATCAGCGTGGTACAGGATATTGAACGCCCTTCTCCCATGCAGCTCTTCACGCCGAAGAATACCAAAAGCTACAGCGTAACAATGTTTAACGCCGACATTCCTGACGCGATTGCGCTGCGCTACATCGACGAAGATGCCGGTTTCGCCCAGAACGAGCTACAGGTCTACAACACGCCTGACGGTAACCGCAGCGAGGAGCCGGAGACTACCCAAAAAACCGACCTCTGGGGTATCACCAATTCAGCCCAGGCCCGCCGTATCGGCATGTACAATTACGGATGTCTTACGAACCGGCCCTTTGTCCATACCATTGAGGTGGATATTGAATACCTCCTCTGTAACAAGGGCGACTGGATACAGTACGCCGGGGATATCGCGCTCACCGGAGTGTTCCAGGGCAGAATTAAAGACCTCATCTGGGCTGAGGGATTGTGTATTGGATTTTATACAGATGAACCAGCGCTATTGACAGATAAGCGGCAGGCCGCGGTCAGAATACGGAAATCCGATGGCGTCGTGATCCTCAAGGATGTAACCATTCCTCCGGGGAAGCGTTCCGAATGGTCTCTTTCCTATTATCCCGGTTCCGGCGGAGACCTTCATGATCCGTCTTTAAACGGCATGTATCCGGTTGATGATGATAATGTGTATTATATACCCGGAAATGAAATCTATTTTATTGAGCCATTTGAGGAAAACGAAGCCCCGGCGCCGGGCGACATATACGCTTGCGGAATCCGTGGATACGAAGCGCTTGATCTTATTATCACCGGCATCCAGCCGCAGGCCGACCTTTCCGCAACCCTTACCTGCGTAGAATACAGCCCCGCGATCTTCGGGGTGGATTCTCCAGACTTCATTCTGCCCATATTTGAGAACAGGATAAGCCCGGTTTCCGGCGCCGTAGATTCAGGCGTTGTCTCATCTGACCGCTTAAAGCTGTTTGTGATTTACCATGATGGCGATGAGGAACCGCCCAAGCCTTCCAGTGATGGCCAGGAGGGAGGCTGGCATTACGCTCAGACCCTTCGCTCTGTTTGGCAGTCGAGCAAGATGGCGGAATCGGTCAATGGTGGGGAATGGGGGCCGCCCATCAGAATCAAGAACGAACGCGGGGACGCTGATGTTACCCCGATATGGCTTTCCCTCTCTCCACAAAACAAGGCCCTTGAAAGTGATAGCGAGGGTAATATCCTTGCGGGCCTCCTTCCCTTTACCTCACAAGCCCGGCTTTTCCGGTGGAACTCCCTCATCCTGGAGGGCATTGTGTTTTCCCTGCTTAACGCTCCCGCCGGGGTATCCATAGACAACAGTGGGCTTATCACGGTAGGGGCTGGCGCGCTGCTCAATGACCAGAACAGTATCACCGTGAAAGCTGAATATCAGGATTCGGTATATACGGCCGCGCTGTCTGTTACGATGGACAGGAGCAGCAGCGCCGCTCCCCGGTACCTGGGTACCGTCGGCATTTTATCGGCCACGGCGCAAATAAATATTGTCAAAGGGCCGGTACAGGGCCAGGTATATGCCCGCCAGGGTGATTATGTCCTCGCTATCGCCGCCGTTGGCGGCCGGCAGGCCGGCAGCGTTTTCCAGTGGACCGGCCTCGTCTGGGAGTACCGCGCCACGGACCGCTATACAGACCTTTACCTCCGCTGCTTCAAAGACGGCCTTGACGTACCGGGCCTGGCTTATGACATGGAATGGTTCGGCGCGGTTTTTGCAAAGCTTATCGTTGCACAACAGGCGTTTATTGAAGAGCTGCAGGCACAAATGATACAGGTTAGCAATACTATCTTTGGTGGGTCGAGATTCACTAAAAATGCTCAGGGGCAGATTGTAGACAACGGCCCGGGACTTACCGGATTCAGGCTCGGGAGCGATGGTAAACTTGTGGCTTCAGGTGTTGAAATTCAATCGCCCAATTTTAATGGGACCAATATTGCCGACAGGGCTGGCTATAAATATGATAATGATGGAAATGCGGTTATTAATAATCTTGATACAGCAAATTTGAAGCTGCCTTCCATGTATAGAGTGTTGAATAAATATTTTAATGGATTTCAAGTAAGTGGCGCATTAAGGGGGTTTTTTAAAGTAAAAGATGCGTATCATCAGGGTGGGGGTAGTATTGGTTTCAGTGACAATGGTGTTATTTCAAGCTATACCGTTGTTTCTATTCCTGGAACAAGTGCTGGAACAATTGATGGTATAGAATTTACATTTAGCGCACCTACCTCTGATGAAATACAGCAACTTTATAGTTGCGCTGCATTCTCTTATTGGATGAGAGAAAGCGGCGATCTGGGAAACGGATTTTGTCGTGTTACTGTAGCAGATTTTAGTAGTGGCAATAAGACAGTAAAATATAGAATTATACCGGTTCAACAAAATGGGCAGGGCATAGTATTTCCAAGCAGCGGTACCAATACAGTTACTGTATATTTGTTTCTGTTTGGATAGGCGGAATTATTTTTATGCAATGCTTGTTTATCCGTATTAGACTTCTTGTTTTCTTCTGATGGTACAATGGGCCTATGGCGTATAAAAAGACTGTCTGGAAAGCCCGGAAGGGTACTAACCTCAACAAGTTCACGAAGAGCCAGGAGACGGCCAAGTCTGTCATGTTGGCCAATGCTCCCGATGAAATAACCGAAGCAGGAACTCCTTTCAATGCTGATAATATGAATCACATTGAGGATGGGATTGCTGAGGCGTATGCGACTATTGAAAATGAGGCGGCAGAGCGTACCCAGGGCGATAACGGCACGCTGGAGGAGGCCAAAGGGTATACAGATCAGCAGGTCGCTGCAGAGGAACAAACCCGGCAGACGGAAGATCAGACTTTACAGAACAATATAGACTCTGAAATACAGTCTCAACAGTCGGCGATTAACACCGAAGCACAAACAAGGGCGAGCGCAGATAATGGCCTGCAGATGGCGATAAATAGTGAGGCGCAAAACAGGGCTACAGCGGATCAAGGTTTGCAGAACACAATAGATAATGAGGTTCAGGCCCGACAGTCGGCTGACAATACTTTACTGGAAAAGATACCAGACATTGAGCAGGTAAAAAGGTTGGTATCAATGGGCGTTAACCTAAATCCTGCGGTTCCGGATACTACTTGTATGATGATGCAGGAAGGATACCAAATTCCCGATGGTCCTGCCGGTGTCAGTGAGGCTTATTATGTAACTTTACACCATTCCAACCCCGCCCGCTATTTGCGCCAGATAGCTTATGACCTGAATTCTACGGATATTTACACACGTTGTATCGCCGCGGGAGCACTATATAATGCCGGAGGCGATGCAAACGGGTGGGTGAAATTGCCATCAGCTCAAGACATGTCTATGACGAACGCTGTTACGCTGAATACCACTCAAACAATTACAGGCGCCAAGAATTTTAATACTCTACGAGCATTGGCTCTTGATGGGAAAACATGGCTTGATGTTGGTCAAATCCTGTCAGACGCAAATGCAGGTATTAGGGTTATTAGGCTGCTGGCTGGGGCTTCATATCAAATACCGATGAATATAATCACTGGTTGCGCCATGATACAGATATCAGGCATTTTTCTTTGGTCTAATTTCAGCGCTACAGAAAATTATGTAAACGGGATAATTATGCCTTCCCACAATTATGTCGCATCTTCCCAGGCAGGAGCTTATTTCTGCCGGGATGGAATAGCAGATATCTCTATGCGTTACCGTGATTTTTTTACAGCAGCTCCAATAATCAAGGCAACTGTTTATTCTCCGATTAATATTATTATTTATCCAGTTGGTCGGGAGCTGGTATCCCAATGAGTAAAGTAATCGTCACCATCGCACGGGATGAAAACTTATATATCAATGAATGGGTAAGGCATCATATTGACCTTGGGTTTGACCAGATATTCGTATACGACAATTATTCAGATCCTCCATTGCAAAACGAGATCGACAAACTACCGGACGAGTATCGAAGAAAAGTCATTGTCGAAATGCAGGAAATCATGGAAAACCCACAGGTTGACGCGTATGGTAAGGGATTGAACCATTACATGGAATCTGCTGACTGGATAGCGTTCATTGACGTTGACGAATTTATTACTGTTCCGAGCGGTGACCTGGAAGAAACATTGCAGCGGTATAACCGTCCAAGCGTTGGAGCCGTAGTAATGGGATGGCAATTCTACAATGCCAATGGCCAGGAAAAATATGAAGATAAGCCTGTACAAGAACGCTTCACTCAATCCTGTAAACATTATGATAGATGTTGTGGAAAGAGCATTGTCAGGCCGTCCTATATAGCCTACCCCGGCGTCCATTACCCACTTCTTTTGGACGGGTACCTGGTGGAAGAGAATAACATTGGATTGGTTCATTGTAGGTTTGAAGCCACTTACGAGCATATTTACATAAAACACTATTACACCAAAAGCTACGAAGAGTGGATATGGAAATTGCAGCGGGGATCATGCGACAGCCGATGTCTTAAAAAATATGATGAGTTTTTCCTTTATAATCCTGACCTACTGTATATGAAGGATGAAAACCTGATGAAGGCACAAATGAATTGTATGCATGGCGAACTGATATTGAAGTCAACCCAGGAGCATAATCTTGTTGACGGTTTCATCGACTATTCAGATGGGTATAAGTAAGGCTTGAAAACCATGGGAAATTTCAAGAGTCGGTATTTACCATGGGCTGAACTTCCTCAAAACATCGTAGGTCGTATCGTTTCCAGACAGTGGAAAAAAAAGCTGCAACTGCTCAATGATTCTGCGATCACTGGGGTGGAAGAGCTTGAAAAACGATATGGATTGAAAATCTATATCGTAAGCGATAAGAGTAAAAAGAATGATAAATACCTGAAAGATTTATCTGGCTTTTCGCTTGGTAAATATATTTGCCTTACAGATTTGAATGATATAGAAGAGGTGAAGCACGAATCCGGACATTCGCTACAGTCAAAGGAACTGAAGTGGCTTTATTTGCTGGTGGTCGGTATCTGTTCTGCAGTTTTCTGCAATTTGTGGGATAGGTTCTTCCACCAGAAATGGACTTATGAAAAGCGTATCAAGTGGTATTACAACCGATGGCCTGAAAAATGGGCAGATAGGCTTGGCGGAGTTGATCGGGAATTACAAGTAACGTAAAATTGACATAAAAATACAAGCAAAAGCACTAAAAAACACGAAAAAAACCCCCGTTTTTGCCAAATTAGGTGAACATTTTTGCCAAACTTAGTGAGCGGTTACAGGTATGCATATAGGTTCAAATAAATTAAAAGGGAAAAAATAAAAATGAAAAAGAGTACGTATATTATTTATTTTTTAGTTTTTATCTTTTCCCTTTTACTTTGTATATCCTGCAGTCTGGGAGGGAATATTGACGCATGGCGGGAACTGGCGGGGAAAAAACCTGCGAGTGAGGAGCAAACGCCGGGCCTGGCTTTTACGCTGATAAACAGCGGTACGGAATATTCGGTTAGTAGAGGCACGGAAACTGCCGCCGATGTGGTAATTCCGTCAGAATACAACGGCCTGCCGGTGACCGAAATAGCTTACGCTGGATTTTATAATAATACAGGGCTAAAGAGCATCACTATACCCGACAGTGTAATAGAGATCGGAAGCAGTGCATTTGCCGGGTGTAGCGGCCTAACGAGTATCATTATACCCAACAGCGTAACGTGGATCCGGATCGGCGATAGTGCGTTTACCAGTTGCAGTAACTTGACGAGTATCACCATACCAGAAAATGCGAGTATCGGCGTGGGTACGTTCTTCAATTGTAACAGCCTGACGAAGGTTTTTTACGGCGGAGCGGATATTCCGGAATGGAATAGTGATTATTTTTATTCCGCCAATGATCCCCTTATATCGGCAACCATTTATTGCCATTCCGCAGCAGAGCCTACTACGGCTGGTAATTATTGGCGTTGGGTAGGTGGAGTGCCGGCGGTGTGGAATTAGGCAAAGGAAGAGATAAAAGGTAAAAAATAAAAGAGAAAAAAGAACAGAGGGCAATGAACGATAACCAAACGCATGTGCCTTAATTAAAGGAGAAAAATCATATGAAAAAAGAAGTTTTAACAAATGAGCGATACATCGGTAGAAAGCACCATGCAAGAAACGCTTTGGCGGGGGTGCTATTCATCCTAGTTTTTGCATTTTCCGCTTGTGGTAACCCTTCTGGAGGTAACTCCCCTGATGTTACAGTTTACGCTGCAGGTTCTTATACTGAAGCCGGTATTGTGAAAGCCTGTTATTGGATAGGGGTAAAACGTATAGACCTTGATATTCCAGCTACAGCAACATGGTCCTGTGCTTATGGAATTACCGTGGCAAACGGAACTGTTTATAGCGTAGGTGAATATGGTTCTAATGAGAATGCTTGTAAGGCGTGTTATTGGACGGGGACAGCGAACCGACCTCAATCCGGCTACAGCAATATATTCCCGTGCTTATGGAATTACTGTAGTAAACAGCATAGTTTATACTGCAGGTTGTATTGGAATTAATGATTATATTTATAATAATACCGCGTGTTATTGGACAGAGACAGCGCTCACAGAGCTCAATATGCCAATTACAGCATCGTATTCCGATGTTTATGGAATCACAGTGTCAAACAGTACTGTTTATACTGCAGGTATGTATTATGATCTTGGATCCGGTATTGAAAAAGCCTGCTATTGGAAAGGGACAGCGTGTACAGACCTCAATGTTCCGGGTACAGCAGCAGGTTCCTTGGCTTTGGAAATTACCATGGTAAACGGTACCCTTTACACAGCGGGTGGATATTATGATCCAACATCCGGTACTACCAAAGTGTGTTATTGGACGGGGACGGCGCGTACGGATCTCTACACGGTAGGGGAAGATGCCGATATTGAATGTTGTTTCATTGCGGTCAAATAAAGCAAAAAGGTGTCAATCACACCTTTGACAAAGCCAATATGCGCTCTCGCAGGGACACAAAGCTCGCAGAGGGAAGAAAAGTTTTGAAAGCTCAATCTCTTCCTTCTGTGTACTCTGCGCCGCCGTGAGCGTTCTTTTTCATTCATCATTCCGTATTTCAAAAATACCGAAATCGCCGGGAAAAAGCACTGATTTTTCGAATTTCTGAAGTGAAATTCAAAAATGAATAACGAATTTCTAATCAGAAATTCCATATGTAATAAACCGTAGGTTTACGGACACGCAAAGGTTAAATGTCATCAATTTTTGTGGTATGCCATGCAAAAAAACCAGAGATAAAAAGTAAAAAATAGAATACAGCTTTTTCTTGCTTTTTTACTTTATAGTTTTTATTTTTTACTTTGTTGGGCTCTTGCATTATTGTTGTTTTTGACCTACAATAACAATGTGAAGAATGAAATTAAATATATGTGGGACGAAGGCAAGCGCAATGAAAATATCAAAAAGCGCGGTCTTGACATAGCAATATTGGCGCCTAAGGTATTTGAGGATCCGGATGCGCAGATTGAACCAGACCTCCGTAAGGACTATGGAGAGGACAGATTCCTTATCTATGGTTTGGCAGATGACCTTCGGCTTTGTATTTGTTTTACGCCTCGTGAAGATGTTATTTGGCTGATTACGATCTTCAAATTACACAAGAAAGACTGGGAGAAACATTATGTCAAGAAAGATAATTAGCATGACAGCGAAGGAAATTCGAAACACTTATGGTAAGGATGAAGCGAAAGCAATGGAAATGGCCCGCGCCGCGCCGGAGGAAACTTTTGATATAAACCCTGGTGGAAAGTCAGTAGCACGTGGTTTCGCGGCATTTAAGGAACATATTAATCGCCATGGGCGGCCCAAGGCTGAAGATCCGAAGGTTAGCATATCAATACGGATTCCTCTTTCAAAAGCAGCCGGATTGCGTGCGACCGGTCCGGGATGGCAAACCAGGATCAGCGATTTCATTGTTAAAGGCTATGACCGTGGAGAACTATCGCCATAAATGACCAAATTCGTGCACGAATGCAATAAAAGTATGTGGTAAAAATGAGAAAGCAAATTTTCTTGCTTTTTTACCTTTTATCTTTTACTTTTTATCCGATCCTCATTCCCTTCTTCATGTGCTATATTTATAAGTATGTCATCACCGATCTTACCCTTTCATCCCCTGATCAACGCGTGGTTTGCCGAAACTTACGGAAAGCCGACGCCGGTACAGGAGGAGGCGTGGCCGCTCATCGCGCAGGGTGAGCATGTCCTCGCGCTTGCGCCTACCGGGAGCGGCAAGACGCTCACGGGCTTTCTCGCGGCCATTTCCCGCTTTGCCGAGGGGAGCTACGAGGCGGATAAACTTTCGGTGTTGTACATCTCGCCGCTCAAGGCCCTGAACGAAGACATCAGGCGGAATCTGATCTTCCCCCTGGAAGGGATACGGAAGCGCTTTGAGGAGG
>Ga0123357_10003014_pt1 | contig 19068 bp, 24 predicted proteins | sample TergutEmb28metaG_FD_89873 | JGI IMG/M metagenome (GOLD analysis project Ga0123357, IMG submission 89873) | Embiratermes neotenicus P4 segment gut microbial communities from Petit-Saut dam, French Guiana - Emb289 P4 | ecosystem: Host-associated > Arthropoda: Insects > Digestive system > Gut ...
CAAGGACAAAGGCATCGACCTGGTGCTTTCCCCCGATCTGGGAGCGGCCGGACGCGCGAAGGAAGTCGGAGACATGCTCGGCGTCCCGTACGACCATCTCGAGAAGACCAGACTGTCAGGGACGGACGTACGCATAGCACCGGCCAAGGCTGAATGTATTGACAAGAGTGTCCTCATCGTCGACGATATAATCGCTACAGGCGGGACGATAATCGCGGCCACGCAGCAGCTCAAAGAGGCCGGCGTGAAAAGCGTCACCGTGGCATGCACGCACGGCGTTTTCGCAGGCAATGCAATGGAAAGGCTGACGGGAAGCATGATAGACGGGATACTGTGCTGCAACACGATCGAGAATGAGGTGTCGCACATATCTGTCGCTTCGACGGTGGCCGATCAGCTGAGGAAGAAAAGGTGGTGACCTTGCAGAAGGATGACAACTTCAATGAATGGTACAACGATATCGTTGAGAAGGCCGCACTTTCAGATAAGAGATATCCCATAAAGGGGATGAACGTCTGGACCCCGTACGGATGGAAGATAATGCGTTACGTGGACACATACATCCGTCAGGAACTTGATGCTACGGGTCACGACGAGGTATGTTTCCCTCTTCTGATTCCCGAGACGGAGTTCAAAAAGGAAAAGGATCACATCAAAGGTTTCGATTCGGAGGTCTACTGGGTGACGCACGCCGGCACCAACGAACTCGATGTGCGGCTGGTCGTCAGGCCGACCAGCGAGACGGCGATGTATCCGATGTTCTCACTTTGGGTAAGGTCTCATAACGACCTGCCGCTTAAAGTGTATCAGATCGTTAACACTTTCAGATACGAGACAAAACAGACGAGGCCGTTCATACGCGTCCGCGAGATACATTTCTTCGAGTCGCATACATGCCACGCAAGCGAAGAGGACGCACAGGCGCAGGTGGAGGAGGATTTCGTCATACTGAAGAATGTGATGGAGAAGCTTTGCATTCCTTATTTCCTCCTTGTGCGTACGGACTGGGACAAGTTCCCGGGCGCCCATTACACGGTCGGATTGGACACTGTCATGCCGAACGGAAAAGCTCTTCAGATAGGCTCGATACACCACTACAGGACCAACTTTTCCGTGCCGTACAACATCACGTACGAGGATGCTGACGGAGAGCACAAGAATGTTCATCAGACAACATACGGAATGAGCGAACGCCTGATCGGTGCGATCATCGGCGTCCACGGTGACGACAAAGGGCTGGTGCTTCCGCCCGCGGTGGCACCATTCCAAGCGGTGATCATCCCGATACTGTCGAAGGACAACAGGAATGCGGTAATGCTTGAGGCAGAGAAAACAAAGATGATACTCGAAGCAAGAGGCATGAGGGTGAAGATCGATGACCGCGACGAACGCCCCGGAAGCAAATTCTACGACTGGGAGATAAAAGGTGTCCCGCTGAGGCTGGAGATCGGCGGCAAGGACATCGCCAACAAGGTAGTGACGTTCGTGCGCAGGGATAACGGCGAAAAAGGATCTGTGTCAACAGACTGTCTTGCCGACGGCGTCCAGATGATACTGGACCGGATCGCTTCGGAAATGCGCAGCAAAGCATGGGGCAAACAGCTCGATGCGGTTCTTGATATAACCTCACTGGACAGCATACCAGATAGGATACTCAGGTTCGGATGGTGCGGTTCCGAGAAATGCGGGCACACGCTTGAAGATGAGCACGAGCTCAAACTATTGGGAACGCCGTACATAGACGAGAAGTTCGACGGCAAATGCATAGTCTGCGGCAAGAAGACGAAGAAGCCCGCATATGCCGCAAGATCAATGTGAAAGTAGACCCTTCGCTCCGGCGTAAGAACGTTCTATCGGTTCGAGAGTGCACCACTCTTTGTCAAGGTACATTATGTCGAAGTCCATACGTTCAGCGAACTTCTTCGTCGCTTCGTGGAACTCTTTCTCATCACCGAGACCCGTGGGTATCTCCATGACGTAGTGATAATCTGCCATTTCGAACACCATCTTCAGCTGGCTATCATCATCAGTGCCCATCCCTCTGAAAAGTTCCATGCGGCCCTTCAAGTCGTCGAAGTTCGTTGCGAAAGCGGGAGTGAAGTACATTATTCCCGGATGTTTCCTGAGAAGGCGGAGGTAGTTCCGTGTACCTCCGACGGCAACGGCTATGCAGTCATCGCACGTGTTCCCGTCGCGGTCCCTGATTATCGTGATCGGTATGCGTAGACCCTCGTCCTTCCATTTATCGATATCTTTCAGGGCATTGCCGCATAATCCGTAATAGAGTATTATCGCATCAACGGAGTTCTGCATCCTGTTCGCGCTATTTTTGACGAAATCCTTGAGATTCGTAGGCTCCTCATGAAGACCCAGATCCATCATCCATATTGCAACGTTGTATCCTTTATCCGGAAGTTTTGAAGAGCCGTTCAGGAATCCTTCTTCAGAGCAAAGACTGTACTTGACCCCATTCCTCTCAAGTTTCGGTCTCACACTCTTCGAATAAAGGTTGTCAAGAAGCAGGACGGTCCCGAGCTCTTTGTCATTTGACAGATTGTAGACCATCTCTTCCTCAAGTATCGGACAGGCGATGATCCCGAGGTTACCTTCAGTCATGTTCTTCGTATCATCTCGTCTGTATTTATGGTATTGCCGGCCCGCCCCTCAAAGAGATAAATATCGCATGAAGCCATCCCGTCTCAGAGGAAGACCTTGCGTATCGGTATCGTTGCCTGCGAAGTTCTGAAGAACGAGATCGAACATCTGACGAAGGATGATCCGTGCTTCGTCCACCGCGAATATCTGAAGTTCGCGCTCCACGAGGATTCGAAAGAAATGAAGAGGATACTGATAGAGAAAGTGAACGCGCTGAAAGGAGAGGTGGATGCTGTGTTCCTGGGATACGCAGTCTGTCAGTCTCTTCAGAATGTCACAGATGTTCTGAGCGTTCCGACGGTCATGCTTCCCGGGGCAGACTGCATAGACGCGCTTCTCGGCCAGGAAGAATACAACGCGGAGAAGAAGAAATGCATAGGCACGTGGTTCTCATCTCCCGGCTGGGCGGAGCAAGGAATAGAAGGACTGATAGAGCAGTTCCATCTCGATTCCGCGGAAGGCTATGAGCCTCAGTACTTCCTCGATATGATGTTCGAATCGTATGAACGGTGCCTGTTCCTGGATCCAGGAATAGGTAATTCTGAATTCTATATACGGAGGTCGCAGGAGTTCGCAGACAGACTGGGGCTCAGACTGGATCGCCGTCCGTGCGGCCTGGGCAGGATCGAGGACAGTATACTTCGGACGAAAAATATCGCCGAAAATATTTGCAGTGATCAGTGCAGGAATTCATGATACGATTGCCGCAGGAATGCACAAACACTTAATCCGGCAACGGTATGGAGGGATGATGTTCAAAGAGAACGAATATGTGTTCCTGGCAGACGGGAAGGGCAACAGGCATTGGCTGAGACTGTCGGCAGGAATGATGAAGGTCTCCTCGCTCGGTACGGTCGACGGGTCAAAGATATTGGCAATGGATGACGGCCAGACCTTCATGATCGCGGGAAAGGAATTCACCGTATTCCGGCCGGGAACGGTCGATCTGATGAATTCGGTGGAAAGAGGAGCACAGACGATCTCCGCTAAGGATGCGGCGACGATCATAATGAACTGCGATATACGGTCGGGCAGTACGGTGATAGAGATCGGGGCGGGATCGGGGGCGCTGACCACAGCATTACTGAGAACGGTCGCACCTTCCGGTAAGGTCCATACGATCGAACTGAGGGAAGATTACGCTGAACGTGCATCAAGGAACATCAGACGCGCCGCTCTGGACCAATATTGGTCATACCAGATAGGGGACGCCAAGACCGCAATGTCGGACGTTGTCGCCGATGCCCTCGTCATGGATATGCCGGATCCGTGGCTGGCTCTCGACAATCTTTACGGCAACCTGAGGTCCGGAGGGTTCATTTCCATGTACGTTCCGAACGTCAATCAGCTTGAGTCGTCGGTAAAGGGGCTGCGGGACAGGAATTTTGCTGACGTGTTCGCTGTCGAGAACATACAAAGGGAGATGGAAGTGCATGCGGGCGGCGTCCGCCCGTCGTTCGGGACCCTTGGGCATACAGGTTATATGGTGTTCGGAAGAAAGCGGACATCCGAAAAACAATAGGAAAAGAGGTTCCGTATCCTTAAGCAGGACAATCTCAGAGAAGTCCCGGATGGCCTTTGCGTTCTTTGACAGGTCTCGCTTCAATATATCCTCTCTGCCCTACCGGCATGAGCTGGAACCTCGGCGCATCGGCATCCGCCCATTCGAAGCCGTAGAATGCCGGATCGAACCTGTCGATCGCATCCCAGATATCGGCGACGGCATCGTCGAAATCATTATCGTCGTAAGGTTCTCCCCGGAAGACCATCACCTTGCACGGTTCCAGGTCCGTTATGTCGAATCCTTCGGGCACCGCACCTTTGTAATCGGCCGGGACCTCAACCCCGAGAACATACTTTGATGTGCCGTTTCTTATCAGCTTCTCAGGGAGCCAGAATCCCGCCGGCTCATACGTCGTTCCTTTGATGCTTTCCAAGATGTCCCAGACATCGCATCCGACCTCGCCGCAATACCCGAAATATTCTTCGGCCTTCACCCCGCGTTTCATTATCAGTCTGCGTTCCGGTCTTTCGGCCACCCGAGTGAAGACCGTCTGTTTTTCATTCCTTTTCATTTTTCTCTCCTCTTTGTTGCTGACGAGGTGACGGATCAGGAATAGATGGCCAAGCAGTTCTTATATTTTTATTGACTCGGATGGCCATCATTGCATTATGGCGGATCTAGCATGAACTCGTTTGAAAGATACCGGAGGGCTGGATGAACTTCGCAGGAATGGTCCTACTCGCTTTGGGACTTTCTATGGATGCCTTCGCGGTCGCCGTCTGCAAAGGTCTCGATCTCAAAAAGGTCACTCTTAGGAACGCACTGACAGTCGGATTGTACTTTGGTGTATTCCAGGCGGTCATGCCGCTGATCGGGTATTTTCTGGCGACACAGTTCTCCGACAGCGTGGGTTCCCTCGGTTTCTGGATCGCCTTTGCGCTGCTCACGATACTGGGCGCCAGGATGATCTGGGCAAGTTTCAGGGGAGGATCGGCCGACACCGGGCCGGAGACGAAGAAGGTGTCGCTCGGACCGGCGCATATGCTTCCGCTTGCCTTGGCGACCAGCATTGATGCTCTGGCCGTGGGGGTCTCGTTCGCGTTCATGGAGGTCAGCATCTTCATCGCCGTTCTGATCATAGGGTCGGTCACACTCTTTGTGTCAATGATCGGTGTCAAACTCGGACGCATGTTCGGTGAAAGGATAGGATCGAAGGCCGAGCTTATCGGCGGGGCCATATTGGTCCTGATAGGCCTGAAGATATTGCTGGACGGTCTGGGTGTCACGATCTTCTGAGCGGGCGCTGAATGCCCAGGATCATACCTCGATCTTGATCTCCACGCGGTCGCCGTCGCTGAGGCTTAGCGTCCTCCTCAGATGGTATTGGCACACGATCTCGATAACATTGGTGTAATGCGAACGTTCGGGTATCACCATCGCGCACTCGATGTTCCGGATCTTGGCCTTATGTGCGTTCACCTTTCCGAAACTGCGTCCGCCTCCTGCAAAACCCTCGATGACACACCCTTCCGAATTGCGGATGAGGTCCAGCTTGTTGAGGTCCGATTTATCCACTTCTATGTTCAGGGTGCCCTCGTAAGGCCTGAAATTCAGCTTTTCGCTGAACTGGTCCATATACGGCTTCTGGCAGATGTAGTATCCGCCCTGGCCCATACCGGTGCGAACGATCCCGCGGAGATTGACGTGATCCGTCAGTTCGAATATACGGCGGTATTCGTTGTATTCCTTCCTGAGTTCTTCAACCCCGCGCTCACTCAATTTTATCCTCTGCCGCCGGGCACCAAGGTCGCGCGTTATCAACTTTTCGTCCAGCAGTTCCAATATCCTTTTAGACGCGGATTGCTGACTCATGTCAAGTGCGTCTCCGAGTTCTCTTGAGGACAATGCAACATAATCATCAAAGCCGCCCAACAATGCGATCTTCCTTAGTGCAAATGTGTATTTTTCGTCCATCGAAACCCTCCTTGTTAATCTTACCATGTTTATAGTTAATCAGATTCGTAAGAGAATATATACCCTATATTCATACCACTTTCTTAGTATTGTCGGAGGAAAACCCAGTTAAGTTACACCTGAGTTACCAATTTTTTGTAAGCACAGCGTGTAAGACGGACGTATTTTTTAACCACCGCAGACGCAGAATGTAACGATACGATTAATAAGTTCAATGGAACTTACCCTTCAGGTATAATCATGTTTGGGAAACCGAAACAAATGACAGCCGCGTCCGGATTGGCCGCCATCGGCGCCTTCATATCGCTGGTTGCTGCGTTCCTAGCGTTCGGCTCGGTAGACGATCCGTTGGACGAGGTCATCGCCATCGGGCTGATGATGCTCACGGCAGTTATGTTCTTCGCGATCTCGGGGTCTCTCGGTACGAACGGTCCGCGGTCATGGAAGGCCTCAATGTTCTTTGTATTCCTGACGGGCGTGGCGATCGTGGCAGCGTTCTTGTACGGCAAGACCGTCAACGACATAATCGTGGCCCTGCAGATAATAATCATACTGGTCGTGGGAGTGCTCGTCTCAAGCGGCAAATCCTCAGACTGGATCGAACTGAACCGGGCGTAATCCTTTTTTTTATAAAAAAGAGGGGGTATCCCTCTTCAGAGTTTTTCTTTTATCAAGGCTATCTTTACACAGCTCATTGCGAACCATACCAGGAACACAATGACCGCGACGCCTTCAGTGTACTCGGTCGATTCAACGAGATAGGTCACGACGATTATTGCAAGGAAGATCATCGTAAGTCCACCGAATATGACACGCCCGTATCTCCAGTCGCCTGCACACATTATGATCATTCCGATGATGCCGGTCGCGAACAGTCCGTACGCGAACATATCATGTGTGTTGCCCGTATCTGTGGGGAACAGCCCGATCATCGCAAGGAATGCCCCTGCGATCGCCGCAAATACACCTGCCGCGACGTATATGCGGTGTTTTTTCATTGAAGCTATGCCGATCCCGGCGATCATTACAAGGATACCTCCGAAGAAGCATCCCAGGTTGAAGTAGTTCCTGGCGTCATTGGTGGTCGCACCGAGATCGCTGAGCATATTCTGCCCGAACACCCATGTCGTATCAACCAGTGTGGCGAGCAACCACCCCAATCCGAATATGACGACCGCAGTGAGCCCGATGATCCCTACAGACGTGTATCCTCTGAACTTTTGCATGGGCCTAAACCTGCTTTATATTAATTTAAACTTATGCCCTCACGACATTCAAAACCCAGAGGGGAATCACCGCACCCATGATCATGCGAACATCAGTGCGGGCGGCTTTGAGATGCGGTTCTTCTCGGAATCCAGGACCTTCGTCTTGGCAGCCTCGAAATCAGACATCGTGACGGTGTCGCGGCCCTCCCTTATGGCGAACATACCTGCCTCTGTGCAGATAGATTTGATCTCGGCCCCGGAAGTGCCTTCCGTGCTTACGGCCAGGGAATCGATGTTGACATCCTGAAGACTCATCTTTTTCATGTGTATACCGAATATCTCGCGTCTTCCCTCGGTGTCCGGCAGCCCGATGTCTATGACACGGTCGAATCTTCCCGGCCTCAGGAGCGCATCGTCCAGTATGTCCGGACGGTTGGTGGCGCCGATTATCTTTATTTCGCTTGTCGGGGTGAATCCATCCAGTTCCGCAAGAAGCTGCATCAGCGTGCGCTGGACCTCGCGGTCACCGGACGTGGAGCCGTCGAGTCTCTTGGCGCCAACGGAATCAAGTTCGTCAATGAATATGATGCTCGGAGCCTTTTCCTTAGCAAGCTCGAACAGTTCGCGCACAAGTCTCGCACCTTCCCCGATATACTTCTGGACCAGTTCCGACCCGACCATCCTTATGAATGTGGCCTGAGTTGCGTTAGCCACGGCCTTGGCCATGAGCGTCTTCCCTGTTCCGGGAGGGCCGACCAGCAACACACCTTTCGGCGGTTCGATCCCTACTTTCTTATACAGTTCGGGTCTCAGGAGCGGGTCCTCCACTGCTTCGCGCAGTTCTACCATCTGCGCCTTGAGCCCGCCTATGCTGTCATACGTCGTATCAGGCTTTTCGATCACCTCTGCGCCTGATACTATCGGATCCAGCGACGCAGGAAGTACGTTCATGACGGAAAGCGTCTGTTTGTTGAGTGAGACCCTAGCACCCGGTATGAGATCCCTTTCCGGAACGTACTCGGAATAGGAGACGATGAAATCTGGGCCGGTGGAACTTTTCACTACGACCTTCTTGTCTGGGAGGAGATCCTTCAGCATACCTACGATGAGCGGGGGGCTCTTCAGTCTCTCCATCTCCGCTCTGAGCCGCGAAAGATCCTTATTTATCCTGTAGAGCTCGCCCTCTGAGTACCGTTTGTCGTTCTCGGCGGTTCTTAGGTCCTCTGCAAGCTTAACGTTCCTCTCTTCCAGTAACAGTATTTTATTCCTCAGCTCGGACACAAGCTCTTCCCGGTGACCTATTTCTTTTTTGGTGCTGATCACGTCAGACCAGGTCAGGTCGGAGTCCTCATCCTTTTTTACCTTGCTCATATGTAGTCTCTCCACTAGACTTCTTTTAACCATATACGCTATTGTTTATTATCTTTGCTGAGGGGGCGTCGCCGACCAACATCAATGTTATACACTTGCAAGGGCAGCGTTAAGTTAATTAGTCGTCTGCACATAATCTCTGAGCATGGTATGCGAGATGTGCGGAAAAGCGGGTCCGACAAAGCCCGTTTTTGTGGAAAATACTAAACTCAACGTTTGTCCGGCCTGTGCCAGATTCGGGGATGAGAACAAGACATCCGGAAAGAATGCGGGAACAGGGCCCAGCGCGACCATAATAGAGGAAAGGCTCCAGCGCCGCGAGAGGCGTATGCAGACCAAGGACGTATATGCGATGCAGTCCGGAGAGCTGGTTGACGACTACGGCGGTCTCATAAGGAGAGTGAGGACACGCAAAGGCCTCGATCAGGAACAGTTCGCCGCGTCGATAAACGAGAAGAGGGGGATAATCGCGAAAATCGAGGCGAACGATCTGATCCCGGACGAGAAGCTGACCAAGAAGATAGAGAAGGCACTCGATATCAGTCTGACAGAGACGGTCCAGGTCGGCGGAGAGATAAGCGCGAAAGGCGGATCGGGTAAGATGACCCTTGAGAATTTCATAAAGAAAGTGTGATTATCTTCCTTTCACAAGGTCGCTGACTTTCCCGATGAGATCGGAGACATCTGCACCTTTGTCTCTCAGGAGGATCAACGCCGCGACCTCTATGTCGATATCCATCCTTTTCTGGATGGATCTGCACGAGGAAAGGAAATCCTTCTTGTCGATGTCTGCTGCGGACGCCCTCGCGATAAGCGTCTGGAACAGGTCCTCCGGTATCTTCCCAAGAATATCCTTGGATGGTTTGTAACCCACTGGAACATTGACGGCGGCAACATCGAAGCACGGTCTCACGTACTCGCCGTCCTTTGAAACGACCTTAGAGGTGATCATGGAAGAAAGAAGTCTTTCGGCATCGCCGTAAGGCATCCATCTGTTGTTCATGGATATGCCCATCAGGAATTCGTTCTCCGTGATGACGTTCTTCCCTTTGTTGCGGAAGAACGCCGCCGCACAGATCCTAAGTTCGTCGCTCACATCTTCAAGATGATGGAAAGGATATTAAACCGTTGCCGACGAATGTAACAAATACGGTTCTCTTCGGAAAATGACCATTCGTTAAAAATACGCCCATACACGAGAACGGTCAGAAATCTTTATAAGTATGACCTTAATATCACACCACTTCAGTATGGTGAATCAATGAAATACACTAGATTTGAGAAAGCAAGGATAATTGGTGCGAGGGCGATTCAGATATCGTTCGGTGCACCTGTGCTGGTGGATTATCCGGCCGGTATGCTGGATCCGATCGACATCGCCATGCTGGAGTTCGAAAAGGACATGGTTCCTATCACAGTTACTAGAGAATGACCCGGGGTTTTTATATGAGTGAAACGGAGAACATGGATTTACTGGTGCCCGAGGACACATACCTTACTTCAGGCGTCCATATCGGCACGCAGCAGAAAAGCGCTGACATGAAGGACTTCATCTACAAGGTCAGGCAGGACGGATTGTACGTTCTTGACGTCAAGAAGACGGATGAGAGGATAAGGGCGGCAGCGAAGTTCCTTTCGAGGTTCGAGCCGAAACGCATACTTGTTGTGTCTGCGAGGCAGTACGGTCAGAGGCCGGCAAGGGAGTTCTCCAAGACGATCGGTGCACCCGCATTCGCAGGCCGGTTCGTTCCCGGGACGCTGACGAACCCCGTGGTGCCCGGATTCGTTGAGCCGGAGGTCATCGTTGTCACCGATCCTGCGGCCGACAAACAAGCCCTTAACGAAGCGCTGAACCTCGGCATACCGATAGTGGCGATGTGCGATGCCAATAATGAGACCAGGAACGTCGATCTCGTCATACCGACGAACAACAAAGGCCGCCGTGCTCTGGCATGCATATACTGGGTTCTTGCACGTGAGGTCCTTATGGCCAGGGGTGACATAAAGGCTAACGAAGACTTCAAGATGGAGATCGAAGATTTCGAGGCCCGTCTCTGACGCACAAAACTTATTATTTTTCTACTCCATTGCAACGGTATGCGTATGCCTGCCGTTGCCGGACGTTTCTATCCGGCCAATGAAGTCCCTTTACGCAAAGCTATAGAGGATTGTTTCATGCACCCGCTCGGACCCGGACTTCCCGGGAGGGAAGGTGATTCGAGGAAGATTTCCGGAGCCGTGGCGCCTCATGCAGGATATATGGCATCGGGCATGAACGCCGCCCATATTTACAAAGAGATAAAGGAGGACGGGCTGCCCGAGGCGTACGTGATAATCGGACCGGACCATCACGGCGTTCCGTACAGCGCAGTCATGTGTTCAGAACCATACCTGACACCGTTCGGACCATGCAGGGTCCACGAAGAGATCGCAGAGCGTCTTTCTAAGTTCGTGCCGGATGACCCAGATGCACATTTCTATGAGCATTCAGTAGAGGTTCAGATTCCTTTCATACAGTACATAGACAGCGATCCGCGCATCGTTCCGGTGATAATGAGGAATCAGGACCAGAGGTCCGCGGAGAAGCTCGGGAGGATCATCAAAGAAGTTTGTGGCGGATTCGATGCGATCGTCATAGCATCAAGCGATCTCTCTCACTACATCCCGAAGAAGGAGGCATCCTCGGTCGACGCCGAGTTCCTGAACAGACTGACGGACGGAGATATCGGCGGAATGTACGACGCCGTCATCAGAAGAAGGATGTCAGTATGCGGTTACGGCCCCATAGCTGCGGCGATGTATGCGGCATCGTCATCTAAGGCAGAACTTCTGAAATATTCGGATTCGCAGGACTCCTTGGGGCCGAGCGGTTCAGGCGTCGTAGGTTATGCGTCAGTTGCCTTATTTAAATGATATTAAAATATATACTGTATTCAGATGCAGCGGCATGGCAGATTCAAGTTTCTGTACGGTCTGTGGAGAAGTCATAGATCCGCAGCGTGATATTTATTGTCCGAAATGCGGCGCACCTGTTAAGGGCGGACCTGCAGACATACAAGCGAGAGAGATCTATAAACAAGTCGCCAAGAATACGGTGAAGTGGGCTGGGTTTTTGATGCTCGTCGCGTCCATACCGTCACTCGTCGTGGGGTTCGACTGTCTCCTGAACAATTCCGCGATTGCGACAAATATTTGGAATATGTACGAACCAATTGGTTTCTCGTATGAAACGTTGAAAGGCGAGGTAAGCACAATCGGCGCAGCGTCGTTGGCTGTGGGATTATTGGGCATCATCGGGGCGATACTCTGTTTCAAGCGCAGATATTGGATCGTGGCATTGTTCGCATCCATAGTGTTGTTCTTCTTCGGTATATTCTCTTTCTTGGGACTGTTCACGTCATTGCTCGCTATGTGGTTCCTGTTCTCAGCCAAATACGGATTCAAGGAATACGCTTCGAAGATCTGATCAGACGAGGGGAGAATATGGAAAAGAAGATACAGATTGTGAAGAACGGCCCATACAAGGTCACCGGCGGTGTACCTCTTGTCCGGGCGACCATGGAAATAGATGAGGAAGGTATATCGCAGAGCTGGGGCCGCGGGAAGCAATACGAAGACCGTGACACATATTTCCTCTGCAGGTGCGGAGGTTCGGACTCCAAGCCGTATTGTGACGGGATGCACGTCAAGATCGGCTTCAGAGGCGAAGAGGTCGCGACACACGGGGCCGGACCTACGAAGAAATATTCTGGTGAAAAGATCGATCTGATAGACGAAGAGGGGCTGTGCGCATCAATGCGTTTCTGTGACGGTGCACCCAGGGCATGGAACGCGGCGGTGAATTCCGGCATCGGAGGGAACAGAGAGATAGCAATAAGAGAGGCCTGCGACTGTGCCGCAGGAAGACTTACCGCGGTAGACAAGGATGGAAAGGTCCACGAACCGAAATTCGGTCAGGAGATCTCGCCGATATATGACACGGCGGCCGGACAGCGCGGTCCCCTTTGGGTCAAAGGCGGGATACCGATCGAAGGTGCTGACGGGCAGGAATACAGGATACGCAACAGGGTCACGCTTTGCAGATGCGGTCATTCGCGAAATATGCCGTTCTGTGACATATCACACTTCGGCGTACCGTCGATGAAAGGAAAGGATGTCTGACCCATAAACCCAAGGTGTCATATCCCTCTGACGAAGTCCCGTATCTTTTCCTGATAAGCGGGGCTCATCACTTTGTCCTTGTCTGCATACGATATGACAATAGATCCCCTATATTCAAGTCCTGTGCCGTCACAGAAGAACTTCATGTAGTTTATGCCGTCGGCCGCAAACTTCTCATCGGCGCCTATGGTGATCGCCGCAGCAATCTTCTTTCCGCTCATCATCTCTGCCGCAGAATCGTTGAATCTGGATTCCGAATTCAGAACATCCGTGAAAATGTTGATCGGTTCGGCCAGACGCCCCATGATTATTGGGCTTGCGAATATCGCAATGTCACTTGACAGGAACTCGTCGATCAGTTGCTTCAGCGCATCATCTCTGCACCCGCCCTTGGGACCGCACGTTAGACATCCTTTGATGCCCATGTGATACAGAAAATACTCCTCGACGGATGCACCGCCGGCGATCATCATGTTTTTCACGGATGCCGTCAATGCTCCTGTTCCGTCCTCTTTGTTAGGACTTCCGTTGAATATGCTGACCTTCATGATGGTGTATGCGCGTCAGAGCGGAAAAAGGTTTCAGCGCATGCGTGACGGCGATCCTCATTCAATAACAATAATGCCCGATCATGAAACTCACTTGAAAGCCTTTACCATGTATGATCTACCTTCCTCAATGACCTCTACGGACGCAGTGAATCCGTTATCCTCGGCTGCTTTCACAAGTTCATCCGGTGTGTATTTTCTGAATACGTCGGCATGCGTAAGTTTGTCGAGCCGCTCTTTCGTGTAGAGCACATTAATAAAGACGCCGCCCCCAGCAAGTTTTCCGCGTATTTCGCGTAACCCGGCGTTCAGGTCTTCCCAGAAGTATACTGTGTTGATCGTATAGATGCAATCGAACTCTTGCGTGAATGGTACGGAATCGGCGGACCCTTCGCTGAGGATCAGTCTCCCTTCGCGTATAGCCTTTTTATTCCTCTTTGACGCCGCCTTTACCATATCGCCGCTTTTGTCGATCCCGTAAAATATGGCGCCGGAACTCTTCATGGCACGTTCCAATGTGACCCCGTTCCCGAAGCCTATGTCAAGTATCCTGCCTGTATTCGGAATATTCTTGATCACTGCATCATACATTGCAACATTCACGCGGTTCATAATGAATGCCGTTATCCTGCCGCCAAGACCGTGAGGGTATGCAAGTTGATTTGCCCAGTACCTTCCTAAACTCAACCTTTCACAGCTCCTGTTTTCCGGATCATTTCACGATCCACTTGCCTGTTTTCTTAGATCCTTCACGTTTGATAACTCCTTTTTCTTTTAAAGAGGTTATTGCTTCTTGTACGGATCTGCGTGATCTATCTACCGCATCGGCCGTTTCTATCTGTGTTGCATCCGGGCGTCCTTTCAGATATTCCATTACGGCAGACTCGATTGGACGGAGCCCTGAATCTTTGCGCTTTATCTGCGCTTTATTTTGCGCTTTATTTTCTGTACTGTCCGGAACCACGAGCATCTCGCGATTTTTCAGAACATTCTTTTCGCCGAGAAGCAGGTTGCCGAAAAAGCGGTTCAGATATTCGTTGGTAGAACGGACCCCTTTTTCAAGGTCGTTATAGTTCGCTCTGACCAGTGCATTCCTGAAATACCACGAATGTTCGGCGAACATATCATTCGTTACCGCGAAACCCAACGTACGCAGATACTTATTATGAACACTGCGGTTGTTCTCGTGTTGCCTTCACCGAATGCGTGTATCTGCCAGAGCCCGGATACGAATTTCGCAATATGTTCTGATATCTGCGTTTTTGTCAATCCTCTGTACCCAAATTCTCTCTCAAGACCGAAGTCATAATTCAGTGTCGCCAAAATACTGTCAGCGCTTGCGTAGTAGACGGCCTCTCCGTTAAGCACCCATTCGGATTTTGTTATGTTATAGTTGCGTATCTTCCCGGCGAAGTCGTAGATCCCTGTGAACAGTCGCTTGTGTATAGTCTGATATTCTGCAGGACTGAAAGTGAAGCTCTTCTCTGACAGGATCTCGGCGATGCGGGCAGAGACCTTATCTGCTTCCTCTACACGGTCACCGCCGTCGATAGTAACTGGTTTCGCCCTGTAATAAACGTCTAAACGCTCTTTTACCTCATAGAGCGTTATGTCGCCGTCGATGTTCTTCTTGGCGGTCTCAATGAGATAGGCCGACGGCCTCAGACCATCGGTCTGCTGCAGGCCGATCGCGGTCTGCCATATGCGGCTCTTCTCCGTTTTGTCCGGTTCTCCGAGCCGCTTGTATATATCAAATTCTGCCACGAACGAAAGCGTCCTGTTCTCTTTGTCAGACATCCTTTTCCTTCACCCTGGCACAAATTACGATGGCCCATCATCAAGATTGGATAACAGGGTAACCGCAACCAGTATTTAACCAATGAAACGCAGACATTTAAAGCCTTTTGTGCACAAACTCAGAGGCCGTGTATTGACAGCGAAATACATCTGTCCTGTGCGGTCGGCTCTTTCCGCGGGCCGCCGTTCATGACGATGAGATAGCAAGCGAATCGCGTCAAGCGATAATCCTCAACTTCTCTTTTGCCGCCTTTGCCATGTTCTATCAATTTGCCGGCGCCGGCAAAATGATATTGAGGTTCTTGTTCATTCAGTTTACACGATACCATCGCCCGGTCTATCGGATCGCGGAAGTTCCGCCACTGGGTATACCCAAGGACGTCTGCAATTCCCGTGCAAGCCACTACTCGTTGCTGTCTTCGCCGAGGTGTTTTATTTCCTCGAACTTCCTGGACCGCCACTTTTCAACTTCCATGTCTCTCCCCTTCTTACTTACATTACAGTGATGCTTCTAACACATTCCTATGGATCAGCCTAGATCAGACTCCGATCAGTCTATACGCTTCAGACGCCCGAGCATCGGTTCGTACACGAGTCCTTTGTCCATCAGGGAGTTGGTCATCTCTTCAAGTTCGATGTCGCTTATGCCCTGTTCTCCGGCGGCCCTCTGAAGGTCCGAGTACAGCGTTCCCTTTCCGTCGGTATTGAGCGTATCAAGCAGCTCCAGGACGATATCCTCCTTGTCGGCGCTGATCTCCGATGCTTCGATATCTATTTCGTCCGGGACATTAGACAGATCTTCGGGAAGACCGAGGTCTATGTTCCTCTCGGGGAGAAGCAGACGCATCGCGCTCTGTATCGTCTTAAGGTATCTTGACGACTCGGGAAATCCGTATACTTCGAGTGCTGTGATTATACCGGATGCCTGTTGCTGGCTCATTCCTTTGTTTACGAGATCGTCAACGGTCGGATCCTGGACCGCAAGGGCATCCTTCATTATGTTCAGACGGTCCCACATCGATCTTGCCGAGGCCAATATCCATCTGTTGCGTGCGGCCTCGTCCACCCTGATGACCTTCTCAGGACGTATTGATACGTACGTTTTTCCCTCTTCGTTGGTGAATGTCCGTATCTTTCCGATCATGGTGACGAATGCCGGCACCTCGATGCTCGCCATCGCCGCAGCAGCCTCGGGCTGATAACGTCCGACGCTCATGAAGAAGCTTCCGAATACGTCCTGTACCCTCGCCCTCCACATGGGCTCCTCCTCGCTTCCGATGTTGTCCTTCTCAAGAATGACGCCGGACACGATCACGCGGTTTATAGTGGCACCGAGCGGGGATACGACATAGGACGGAGATTTCTCTTCGCTGCCCTTTATCTCATGTGTGGATGCGTTCAACTCGGAAGAGAACACCCTCCAGGCAGGTTCACGCATCATCATAGGGATTCCTCCACAAGGTTCAGGAGCGCCTCAGCTTCCTTTTCCACGGACACGTCATTGAATCTGACAGAACGGACTATCATCATCGGTCCGTATTCATCACTCATCACCTTCCCGATAGCGGTCACGTCCCTGATGAGTATCTTCTCCTCTATCAGCCGAGATACCGCCTCCGGATCAGCTTTCTCCTTGGCGATATTGAGGGCGGCGTCCAATGTAACGCCTGTGAGGCGTTCAGTATCCTCACGGTTGACCACGGCGTTTATCGCTCCGGTTCCGTCGTCAATTATGAGTTTCATCCTGAGGTCCGGTGTCGGCACGATCTTCCCGTGCGCAACGCATTCGTCGCTCATCACTGAGCGGTTGCATTCCGGGCACCTCTTTATCAGACCGCTGCCTGTCCTGAGGTCTATGACGGTCCCGGAGACGGAGATGTCAAGCCCGCCTCCGACCTTGACGATCTCAGCGACGGTCTTGCTGTTTGTGTCGGACACCAAAGCATCTCCGAACGTGTCGTCAACCCTGCTGACATTCGTCCTGTCACCGAGGTTCAGTTGCGGTATGCCTCTCCATGTTTTGATATAAGCGTTCTCTATCCTTACGGATTCATTGTTCTTAAGTTCAAAATCCTTCCATGCGGAGAACTCTATCTTGCCGGTCTCGTCGGCGATCGTTCCCGACCAGACAGTCTTCGTTTCGCTCTGCGTGTTTATCGTTCTCGTTTCCACCGAAAGTATACGTCCGGTGACGATCACGTTTCCGATGCCGTCGCGGAGCTCCCCGATCTTGACCTCCGAGGAAGTGTATACGATGGTGCGTTCCGGAAGCGTGATCTCGGCATCGCTTTTTTCGATAACACCGCGGTTGCCGAGGTTTATCTGCACTTTATCGTTCCAAAGTTTGGTGTAGGCGTTCTTGAGCGTGTACACATGGCCTTTTTCCATGACCGTGTTCTCGTTCACGTCCCATACAGTGAATGATGCCGTTGCGGTCTCGTCGCCGAATATACCGGATATGATGGTCTTGGCGGCGCCTCTGACCTGTATGTCCTTCCTTTCAACGAAGACGGCGCGCCCGGTGATATCGACGCTCTGTTCGCTTCCGTTGAGTTCGGAGATCTTCTTGGAAATGGATCCGGCGGCAACAAATCCTATCTCTCCGCCGTATTTCCTGATTATACCGCGTTTAGCCGCGTCCATAGATACGTGGTAAACGTTCAGGTATGTGTTTAATTCTGTCTGCAGTTGTTCTTCGTCCACTTTTCCTTCAAGCACCCTTTTCAGTTCTTCTATATGGGGTGTCAGTTCTTTCATGTCCATTTTATCATCTCCAGGCTGGTCAATGGTACCCGGCCATGTTACTGCATTGTGTTCGTCGCCTTATAAAGCAAACGGGGGGTTGGTCGAAAGTTGAAAAGTCATCCCAACCAATGATATGTATGTAGAAGAATAGAACGCGCGCGACTTCGCCGTGAATTTCAGTTTTTTATCCTCTGTTTTCCCGCTGAGATTGCAGTATCCCTACAAACTGCATGCAATTTCCGGATGATTTGGTCAGGGCAACGATATCAATTGTGTTAGTCAAGACATTATATCCTCGTATAGAAGTCAGATGCTTCAATATAAACGGCGTTATAGTTTGTAGTAGAGATTTGTAACATCAACAATGTCCAAAAAGTAAAAGGTCTCTGCGCGGTGTGCGCAGAGATTTGGTGTTTATTTCAATCAGATTTTAACATTGAGGCAACCGAACCGATCAAAACGAGGATGCCCGCCACCATAATCATGTAGAATCCCGCGGCCAGATCATCTGTCCAGCTGTAACCTGTTGCGCCGGAGTAGAGGTCCGACATGAGGAATACAGGCAGCACTATGATGAGAACACTGACAAGGATGCACAGCGCCCCCAACGCCTTGCTCGATCTTGCGAGTTCGACCAGCGATGCCAATATTGCCACGGCTGCCAATGCCAGTAGCACCAACGGTATGTAATAGTACTCGTAGGAGCCGTCCCCACCTTCAGTATATATGTCCCATCCAGTCAGTGAGAATACTTTGGTTCCCATGACCGATACCGATTGCCAGTCAAGGAATAATGCGACCACGGCCAGTATGCCGCCGATCAGTATCAATGACCCGTAAACATTACCTTTTCCACTCATTAGTTCACCATGCACCATTTTCGGCGCTGGTTTGAATCGTCAAATGTGCTTAAATAATTTAGCAGCACATAAACGGTGTAGGGTAATTTCGGCTATCTTTTGTATTCCTTTTCACAGTTCGGAGCTCTGAGCAGATAAAGACTCTGCTGTGTCTTGACCCAAGATTTAAATTCAGAATCGCAATATGTCAATATGGTCCCAAAAAAGAAGATCGACTCGATTTTGAACGGGTACGATAAGAAAGA
>Ga0123357_10003015_pt1 | contig 19067 bp, 19 predicted proteins | sample TergutEmb28metaG_FD_89873 | JGI IMG/M metagenome (GOLD analysis project Ga0123357, IMG submission 89873) | Embiratermes neotenicus P4 segment gut microbial communities from Petit-Saut dam, French Guiana - Emb289 P4 | ecosystem: Host-associated > Arthropoda: Insects > Digestive system > Gut ...
GGCCATGTGCCGCGTGCTGGGCCACCCGGAGTGGGCCGAGGACGAGCGCTTTCGCACCAACACCCTGCGCGTGGCCCACCGCGACGCCTTGCGCGTCACGCTGGCGCCGGTGCTGGCCGAGCGTCGCCTGCCCGAGTTGCTGTCGCTGTTCGGCGCGGCGGGCGTGCCCTGCGGGCCGATCAACGACATCGCCGACGTGTTCGAAGACCCGCAAACCCGCCACCGCCAGCTCGAACTGTATTTGCCGCACAGCCGCGGCGTCGCGGTGCCCAGCCTGCGCAGCCCGCTGCGCTTTTCGGCCACCCCGGTCGATCACCACGCCCCGCCCATGCTCGGCGAGCACAGCGCCAGCGTGCTGGCCGCGGAACTGGGCATCGACGAGGGGCGGTTGCAGGGGCTGCGCGAGCGGGGGGTTGTTTGAAAACAACAGTTGGTAGGCCCTGACTGCAAAGCGCTCCACAGCTCCAAGAAGGTCTGGGAACCCGCGCCAACGCCTGCTCTGGTCGGCGAGTTGCACATGCAAGGCGTCCAGTTCAGGAGCCTCACCGACTCCACCGACACTGGCACGCCGTCCGGGCGCTTCTTCTTCCACGTCATGGCAAGTCTCGCCGAGATGGAGCGAGAGCTGACCGTCGAGCGCACCCGCGCCGGGCTGGAAGTCGCCAAGCAGCTTGGCCGTAAGGGCGGTCGCAAGCCCAAGATGACCGATAGCAAGATTGAGTCAGCCAAGAACCTCGGCGTGTCCATTCCTACGCTGTATCGCTGGGTACCAGCCTCCACACACGCTTAGCGTGCTTTATTTTCCGTTTTCTGAGACGCCCCCCTGCTTGTTCAACCACTTTGCCAGTGGCGACAAAGCGACAGACACCACGCAAAAAATGCAGATTTCCTGCCTGTTTTGATGCAAAATGTTGCAACTTTTTGGAAGGAGAAGTTATGCAATTTGTACGTTTTTTCGCTGCTGTTTCCGTCTGCGCAGCTGCAACTTTTTCAGGCCAGGCGCACGCGGATGATTGGGGCTGCGAGGTTCTTTTGTGCCTCTCGAATCCAGCAGGACCAATGGCGGTCGCGCAATGCGTCCCACCCATCAAACGCCTCTATGCAGCCCTCACGAAGCTCCATCCAGATCCATTCCCAACGTGCGAGCAAGCTACGGCTTCCAATCATGCAGGGGTCGATTTCAACGATTACTATGACCCTTGTCCAGAGGGGACAACAGCGCTAGGACCAAGTACTAAAGCCGTACAAGGCACGGCTGAACAAATTAAACAACAGAATAAGCCTCCGTTATCGAATGCATTATCAAATTATGTTGTTGGCATCGGCGAAGGCTCGGCAGCTACGCTAGGAATTTTATGGCAGCTGGCGCCGAAAAAAATTTGCGTCGGCAATTATATTGGTGCCGTGTATATTCGCAGTGTCGATGACGGATTTTACTCAGTCAATGTTTATGATCGCATCGCTACGGTCGATCGAGCTTCAAGCGGTTTTGCAATTAAAGTCTGGCTGGATAACAAATTAGCGCGAGTGATCCGTCCTGCATCATTTTTATAAGTCAAAAAACCCGCGCACAGTGCGGATTATGAAGGTCAGTAGCAACAACAGAAGGATAACTAGGGCCCAAATTTTGCCTCGCCTGACCAAGAGCTAGTCCAAAACAACCCTAACCACTACGCCCGCTGCGAAGATCGCCGGGAAAAGCCATCCGAGCGCCATGCTCGATGGCTTTTTTTTGGGATGCTGCGCCAGCACTGGCGTCGGCATTGGGCTGGAAGCCACCGGAGCTAGTAGCACAGGTTTGTCCAAGAGGACTTTTATTTCATCTGTACGCAGCATGAATTTCGATAACGCCTCATTTGCCATATTGACGAAATCATCAACGCTGCGCGTCGTAACGTCGCCAAAATTCGACGTCGCCACTTCCAGATCGCGTGCAGCGCGGCCAACACGATCATCATGGCTACGCTCAATGACCGCGTGCAACTGCTCCATGCTTTTTTGAGCTTGCTCGAAACGCGTCAGCAGGTGATCCATATCGCCAAGTAACTCGGCGATCAAGGCATCTTTTGCGGTGTGCGGGCTGTTCATCACTTAGACAGTCCAGCGAAAGCATCATCCGGGTTCTTATTTGCTGAAACCGCCAGCCTTTTCAATTGATCATGGTAATAGCATCATCTTTTTCATCTTCTATTTTTGCTTTGCGTGGTTTCGCACGATAATCGGTGCCGTACTTGAAATCGCGCCGAGAGGTTTGCCGAAGCTCTTGATACGGTCAAAAAATTGATTTTTGTAAACGATGGCTTTTTTATTTGCCGTGCTGTATTTTTCGGCTTCACAGAGGCCGAAAATATCCGCAAAATCATGTTCCACATCATCATCAACTTCGACTTGTTAAAGATGACGCGAACTCGTTTCCTATCGACTCCCGGCGCTTTGAGATTTCGCAAGGCCTTGATGGTATCGTGCTGGCGCTTTTCATCTTTCACGACGGGTGCGACAAAATAATCAAACTCGATCTTGCGAGTCACTGAACTGTTGCATGAGTTTTATGAAATCGTTAAAATTTGTCGTCCCGACGTCAACGATTGCATCATCAAGCCGCACGATTTCGTCTGTCAAATCACCAAAATTCCCCATTTCATTTTTCTGCTTCAATTCCATCCATTTCTGCGCCGGAATTTATTGTTTCGATGGAAAAGAATTTTGTGTTTTCAGGCGCGGCATGAGCATATTGGATGCCAATGTGGATTTGCAGATATTACCCACATGCTGATGACTGCAAGTTTCATTGGTTTTCTTTTTTTTGCGAATTTCGCTAGTGATCGTAAATCTACTTCTCTGTTATGGATTTCATTCAGAGCTGCGGGGCTATGCGCAATCACAGGTGTGGATATCTCATCTTGCTGGATATTTTTTGTGCAATTACTTCTGGTTTTTCGGCTTCCTTCTTAATTGATAATGATGTATGTGCTGCGCCGGTAGCGGCTGCTTGCGAGCGCTGGCGTACAAGGTGCAGAAATCCGCATAACTGATGGGCCGCCCTTCGCTGGTCAGTTCTTCCGCAAAAGTCTTTTGCGACTCTCCGTGGAGCTGGCGGGCTTGGTAGGTGGCCACCCTTGACCGAATGAGGCAGGTAAGGGTCTGGCGGCGTGGTGCGGGCTTGTCCATGTCTGCGTTTTGTACCCAAATTGTCAGCAATGCAAGTGTCGCATCTGCATTATGTCTGCAATCTGTTGGCAGATTACCACATTGCAGACATAATGCAGACAAAGAGGGGTGACAGAGGATGGGGAAAGATGGTAGAATTTTCTAATGCAGGATAGGCTAACGCCGGTTGTTGTTTCTACAACCAACACGCTTGACGGCGTGAAACAGAGGGTCTTGGGGCCCGGAATGCTCAGGGTGGACGGTGTGCCGCCAGAGACACGGCAGGCGCTTCAGGCTGCCTGCGCAGCGCCTCTACGGGTGGCCCAACGCATCGCTCTTGGTGCGGCAGATCATCGCGGCGCACCTAGCCAAGAGTGAGCCGACCGCCCTGCCCTTGAACCCTGAGCAGGCTTGCGACACAGTACGGGTTGAATTGCGTTTGCCGCATATCGCGTTGCAGAAAGCGACTGAGCTGGCCGAGGGGCGTTTTTTGGCGAGAAATTATTGTTTAACTAGCATTATTTTGGCGTGCCTTGGAGTCCCGCAGTTGCAAGGTGATGAAATCGAAGTGTTGCGGTGCTCTAATTATGAGCTTTCCAAGGTCGGGGGTAACATAAACCAAGTGACTAAGGCGTTCGAGGCGCTGGTAAAATGGGGGTGGCGGCAAGGTTCCGGAGGTTGGCAAAAAACTAGCTGCGTTGCGACGGGGTATTGCTGAGCACACAGGCAAGGTATTGCGTGTTCTGAACGTAGGCGCAACAATCTGGGGCAACGCTGGGCGCAGCGCATCACGTAAACGTAGATAATGGAAGGAGAGGTAATGTCAAGTGTTGCATGCATTAAAGCTGGGGTGGATTATGAGGTGGCCCTGGAAATCTTGGGTCAAAGTCTTCGGCCAATGATAAATGCGGCTGAGGATGAGCGCAAAAAAGAGGTGCCATCACTGGCTTTTATCCAGTATTGCGATGCGCTCATTGCTGCTGTCGGTGCGTTTCAAGATGAACTTAGAGCGTCAGACATTGGCACGATTCAACGTATTCTCGATCCCAAAGCCACCTTTGTGATGCGTGGGGCATGAGTTCTGAATATAAATTGCTCTCGGATGAGCAGGTTCAGGTCATAGCGGCTAAATACTATGGCGAACGGGCTGGCAAGACCGAGGCGCAACCACAACCGCGCATAGCACTTGTGGGGGCGCAACCGGGTGCTGGAAAGACGCAGGCTTCCGATTTGGTTAAGCCTGAGTTGTGTGAACGAGGTGGGTATATTCATATCGATGTTGATCGTATGCGAGAGCGCATTCCCATCGGCAATGCAAAACCCACATCCGAGCAAACGCAACCTGACGCTGGTCGGTTGGTAGCGGCGTTGCGTAACATGGCAGAAGCGGATCGCCGTAACTTTTTGGAAGAAGGCACCTTCCGAAATGCGGAAGATGTAGGTCGCTTTGTGGCAGACAAGCAAGCGCAGGGCTATCAGGTTGAAATGTTGGCTGTTGCCACGCCACGCGAGCAGAGCTTACAAGGCATTTATCTTCGCTTTGAAAGACAGGCTGCGAGTGGCTCAGGCAATCCGCGCATGGTGTCTGAGAAATACCACGATGAAGCCCTACAGGGCTTTGATCGCACCTTGGCTAAGGTTGGGCCCATGCTTGACCGCGTGCGTGTAGTTGACCGCGCCGGCACAATGCTTTTTGATAGCCGTACAAGTCAGCGGGGCAATGCGTTGGAAGCACTGGCCGAGGGGCGCAAGCTCACGGATGCCAGGCTCAAGGACACTGCTGATTTGTGGGTCGATATTCGCGGGATGGCAGCGCAGCGCGGAGCACCGGATGACTATCAAGCCACACTCAAGGCGCATCACGAACGCATTCAGGAGATGCAGAAAGATCGTAGCCACGCCCACGCTATAAAGCAACTCGATGCGAACGGGGGCGCATTGAGCAAAGATCAGCGTTACACCCTGCATACGGGCGCGGAGTTGTCGAAGGCGGCTTACTTCCGTGGACTCCATGAAAAGGCGTCAGAGTTCAAGGGGCTTCCAACAGACTTCAAGAGGTACGACGCTGTAGCGGCCAACCGGCAGATGCTCAAGCAAATGCCGGATGTTGCCGAACTGGAGGGAAGGGAGGTTGTGCGTCAGCGAGGCAGGGAAGAAGGACACTCGTTGTAGCAGCGAGCGTAAGCGAAACCGCGGCGGCCAAAACGGGGTGTGGAGCGTTTTTTCGATGGGATTGGTATGTTTTATGGTTGCGCTTAAAAATGCGCTGTAGGCCCGAAAAACAGGCTCTATGAGGGTTTACCCCGATCGGGCGTTCAGTGTGGGTGGCAGCGCCATCTCTGCCGTCTCGTCGCCGTTCGCGGACACGTCCACATGCCCAGATTTCACTGTCGTAGCGGCCTTGCCGCCTGCCGGCGTCGGGCTGGTGAATGTCCAGGTCGTCATAGTGATTGTTCTTGCGTGTCGCGCCGCTGGACGCGTTCCACCGTTTTGTCCTCTACCTTGGCGAAGGTTTCTTCTTTGACGCGCTGTTGAAACTGCGGGTCGGTTGCCATCTTGTCAAAGCGCGCCAGCGTTTCCGCCTGTTCCGCTGGCGGGCGTAGCTTGTCACGTTCCACGACTAGGGCGCGCATTCGGGCAATTTCGTTCAGATGCTCGAACGACTTACCTTCAAGGCCAGGTAATTTTTTCACTGCGTCAAGATGCTCATGGGTGGTGGATTTCACGGTCACGCTCATTTGCGCCTGGTTTTTGTTGAGGTCGTGGCGTGGCGCGATCTCCTCATTACGTCCCGTGTCGCGCTGGCGATCCTGCAAGGGCCGGATTGTGTTGGTCGAGCGTTCTTGGCGCATCTTTTCCAGCCCAACCAGGTCTTGTTCCTTGGGCGTATAGCCCTGCGTCCTGATGCCTTGCGATTCGGCCTGCAACCACGCCTCGCGCCGGAACTCCTGCGAGCCGGTCAGCTTGAGACTTTCCCATTGCTTGGCCTTGGCGAGCGTCACCATATCCTCGATGGCCTTTTTGTCCGTCGTGGAGGTGAGCAGCTTTTCGCCCTTGTCCTCGAACATCACCCGTTCAGAGTCTTTAGCGTAGAACTTGCCGTTTATCTCCACGTAAGCCTGCTCGATGCGACGGGGCATGATGAACTCGCCACGGCCAAGCTCTTTGCCAGATTTTTGAACATCCACGCTGTTCAATCCCAGCATCGCTTGCTCTTGCTCGCGGGCTTTGCGCCGGCGCAGATCGTCCTCCAGTTGGTCTTTCAGTCCTTGCGCCACGGCGTCTTTGTTCTCCTTCTCGCGCTCGCGGGCTTCATGCGCCAGCAGCTCGGAGCGGGTGTCTTCCGGCGTCACGCTGCGGTCGCCGTGCATCCGGTTGCGCAACGCGGCAGTTTCGACCTCCTCCAGCAGCTCGGAGCGAGTGTCTTCCGGCGTCACGCCTGGTTCGCCACGGAGGCGGGTTCTCAAGTCGGTATCCATGTTTTTATCCATTCTGAATAACTCGTTGTGAGGGAGCGAGGAAGCCTGTTCGTCGGTCTTTCTAAATTGTGATCGGTCGTCGATGGGAAAAATCTGTTGTGCACGGGTTGGGGGGCGCTATGATGCCTCCTGTCTAAATTCCGAACTCTTTGAGCACGGCCAGTCCTCGATCCACGGCCATGATGGTTTCAATTGACGCCTTCGGCTCGGTGGACAAGCGCAGCCACTCCGTGCGGTACACGCTTGCCAGCGCCGGGGCATTGCGGAATGCCACGGCGGTTTCGGCGTTGCGCGAGTTGGCCGAAGCGGTGTAGTTGAAGCTGCCGAGCTGGACGGCTTCGCCGTCGGCCACCATGAACTTATGGTGCATTGCGGCATAGTTCTCGCACCGGAAAACCGGGATGCCTTGCGACGACAGGTAGTCAACGGCTTTGTAGCCGCCTTGCTCGTCGATATTTTGTCCATTGTCAACCACCACGCGCACATCGATGCCGCGTTGCTTCGCTTCGACCAGGGCGAACGCAATTTCTTTGCTGGTGAACGAGTACGCTGCCACCAGCAGCTCATGCTTGGCGCTCAGGATGAAGGACATGACCACCTCAAGGGCGTTGCGCTTCGGGCTGAACCCCACTTCAAATGTCGCGCCCGGAGGCAGTTCCTGCACGTCCACGGCACCGGCGAAATGCAGGACAGGGGAGGGGGGTGCACGCTCAATGCTGTTATGCAGATCGGCTTGATCCGGCACGGGCGGTTGCGGCAAGTTGGCGCGACCCTGAAAGACCGGCTCCTTGAACCAAAAAATCTTGTCCACCAACGCCGGCAGCATGTTTTCCATGCTGATGATTTCCTTTTCCGTGCCGATGGCCTTGACTTCCTGCGGCAGCAGGACGGCGCGACGCTGGTCGCTGGTCGATTCGCTGCGCCCGCCGCCTTTGGTGTTGAACGACCGCGACTTCGACAGACCCTTCTCGGTCATGTAGCCGATCATCTCGGAGTAGTCCTTGGCGTCGTTGTCGTCACGCGGGGCGTACACGACCTGCAAGGCCATGTTGGTGAGCATCGTTTGCGCGCCGGTTTCGTCGTACAGCTTGCGGTCTTTGACTTGGCTTTTCGACTGGAAGATCAACAGCAGGCGCATGTTGTAGCCTGCCATGTACGCGGATGCCTTCTCGATGATGGCGATGCGGCCCATCGCCGGGAACTCATCGAGCAGCAGCAGGCATTGATATTTCAAGCTGGGGTCGTCCTGCGGCAGCTTGTCCATGTTCAGCACCAGGAGCTGCTGGAAGAACAGGTTCAGGAGCTTTCCGAACTTGTCGATGCTGGCGGGCTTGATGACCACGTAAATGCTCATGCGGCGCTTGCGCACATCGCGCAGGTCAAACGTGTTCTTGGCCGTGGCCTTGGCCGTGATGGGGTCGGCGAAGATGGCCAAGGGCTGGTCAAACGAGATTCCGATGCTGTTGCGTAGCTTGTCGCTGGTCTGCGCATAGCTGCGCAGATGGGTGATGCAGTCCTCGGAGAGCGGCTCGAATGGCTCACGTTCCTTGACGTAGGCCATGAAGGTTTCCTCGTCCTTGAGGCATGGCAGGGACACGCGCATTTTTTTGATGCTGGCGATGTTGAAGTTGGCCCGCTCCTTGGTCGTGTCCATGATGTAGAGCGTCAAGCCCAGGAACAGGCTTTCTGCCGTGGAGGCCCACACATCATCGCTAGGTGGGTAGAGGATGTTCGTGATGCTCATCAAGTCGCTGATGCGAAACCGTGGGTCGTCGCGCACGTAGGCCAGCGGGTTCCAGCAGGCCGTCTGGAAATTTTCATCGTCAGGCGCGAACTTGTGGACTTCCTGCCCGTACTTGGCGCGGAAACCGGAGGTGATCTCGAAGTTCTCGCCCTTGATGTCCAGCACCACGACGGAATCGCGGTAGTGCAGCAGATTGGGGATCACGATTCCTACCCCTTTGCCTGATCGCGTGGGAGCGGCCAGGAACATGAACTGCTGGCCACGGAACAGCAAGAATTCCTTGTCCGTTTTGCCGACCACGATGGAGGGAAATTTGTCAGCGGGCTTGTCGGCCTGCAACAGCCCGCTTTTGACCAATTCCTGGCGGTTTGCGAACCGCGCCGAGCCGTGCAACTCGCGCTTTTTCGGCATCAAGGCGGCGAAGCCGACCAGGCCGAACAGCAGCACCGGCAACGCGATGCTAACCAGTAGCGCGATGACGCCAAATCCCTTCTCCTTCTTGGAGCCGAATCTTGTCAGATCGTAGGGCAGAGACAGATGCGGAGTTACATCGCTCAGGCTCAAATATTTGACGAGAAGATGCGATGAAACGAACAGCATTCCCGCGATCAAAGCCAGCGCCATAAGTGCCAGCAAAACGATTGCGATCGCAATTTTTTTCTTGCTCATTTACAGGCCGCCACTGAGCAATTTAAGCTTGGTTACAGGGTCGTAATAAAGCTCTTTCAGGTACGTTTTTTCAAAAAAAACAACCACATCAATGGTGGTCTGAACTTCCTGCATGATGTAGTTGAAATCCAGCGTCTGGCCGACCTCAGATTGCTTGATGTAGGAGCCAATCTTGTAAAGTGCGCCACGGCAATCGTTGGCGTGAATCGACGTCACGGAGCCGCTGTGACCGGACTTCAAGGCCATCAAGTAGTCCCAGCTTTCGTCGCCGCGCAATTCGGTGATGAACAGATGATCGGGCTTCATCCGCATACAGCTCGACAGCACCGACTTGGCGCTGATCGTCGGACTGAAAAACAGGTGCACGCTATTCGGATGTCTCGGCGTGGTCAGCTCATGCGCATCCTCAATTGTGAACAGTCGCCGCGACGTGGGGTAAAGGTCGATCAGGCACTTGGAGAAGGTCGTTTTGCCAGAACCGGTGCCGCCGACCGTCACGACATTCAGGTGATGTTCGACCGCCAGCTCGAAGAACCGGACGAAATCACCCTTGGCTGCCAGGTCAAGCATGTGCTGCTCCCAGGGCTGGATGGCATCCGTGGCTGCTGACAGGCGCGGCGTGAGCCGCCCGGAGTCGGCGTAGTTGGTCAGTGAAAAACGGCTGCTGGATGGCTTGCGGATGGTCATGTTGACCGTGCCGTTTTCTGTCGCCGGTGGCAGCACTATTTGACAGCGCTCGCCGTCCGGCAGGGTCAGCGAGGCGATGGGTTCGTCCCGGTCAAGTTTCTTCTGGTTGTATACCGCGACGGCCGTGGCCAGTCCTTGGAGATTCTGAACGGTCAGCGCCGGGTTGGGCACGCAGTGCCAACCCGCCGAATCCTCAACCCAATGCTCGCCAGGTCGGTTGACAGCGAACTCGGTGATGTTCGCCACAAGCGCATCTCGGATGCCGTACTGTGCCAGCAACTGGCGCACTGTCAGCGAGCGATCAACGCGGCTGATCCTTGGGAGGTCATCAATCGACAAGGCCATAGACATTCTCAAAACTTACATCACGGGCAACGAGCACGCTCACAATGGTGGCCGGATTCACGACCAGGGTAGGGGGGATGTTGATCGAGCTGCGCAGCGCCTCGGAAGCCATGTCCTGCGTGGCTTGCTGCGTGTACTGGTACGGCTGCTGGCCGTTGGCGGAGTCGCCGGCCATGCGCTGGGAGTAGGCGGCGGAAAAGTCCTTGATAAGGCTCATCATGATCGCGCCGCCGAAGCGCTGCCAAAAATGCGTATCGACATAGCCAGGAACACCGCTGGTGCCCATCTGGTCGGTGGCCGGGCTGTCGATGTTGGCATAGACGCCGCTGGGGTTGTCGATCCGCGTCCAGATGACGAAGGTGCGCGCCTGCCCCTGCTTCAAGCTGGATTGCTGTTCGCCGAACACGGACGCGCCGCGTTCGACCAGGAGCGTTTTGCCATTGGCGGAATACACATCGTTGAGCACCACGCAAATGACGAAGCCGGGCAAGGTGGTATCGATGCCGGTTTTCAGGGCGCAGGGGATGGACGTGCCTTTCTTGAGCAAGAAGTCCAGATGCGGCAGCTTGCCCGCCGAACGGGCTTGCAGCATTGTGGGTTGCAGTCGTGCCGACAATGAATCGCCGCCGCCCTGACTAGCTGGTGCTGATCCAGAGCTGGAGCTGGCCATCATGCCGCCGCCACTCGCGCCTGCGGCGTTTAGAGGTGCGCCGCTGGGCTGAAAGCCAAGCGATGCCATCCGGGCCGCAATTTCGCGGTCCTGAGCGTCCTTTTCCGTGAGCTTCGCGTCGGTAGCCGGTTTGCTGCCGGTGTTTTCAAGAAGGACACCACTGCCGAGTTTGCGCTCGTGGGGAGTCGGTAGCGGCGGCGCGGGAGGCTGGCCAGAGGAACTGCCAGCGCCCGAGTACGTCTGTGGGCGGGAGGAGGCCACGGCGCTCGACGGCGGCGCGGTAGCGGCGCTGTTGGCCGCTGCTGCTTCGGCGAGTCGCTGCGCCTCGGCTTGCGCGTCGGCCAGCGCCTTGAGCCGCGCTTGCTCTTCGGCATCCTTTTGCTTGACTTCCGATTTTGTTTTCTCGATGCTGTCGCTTTCGATGGCGGAATTTTTTGCGGCGAATTGAGGTTTAACAGGTTCCACTTTTTCAGTCGCTGCCGCTGGAGCCGCCGCCTTGCGGTTTTTTTGATAAATCAAAAGGCCGGCAATGATGAACAGGAAGCCAGCCAGCATGATCCCAAGGACGGCCAGTTTTCCAACGTTGGTTTTGGATTTTGCCGTGCTTTCGGGTATGCCCAAAATTGCGCCCTGGTCATCCAGTGTTGGCAGAGCGCCATGCTCTACAATCTTGGCGAAATCGGTAACTTCCTCATTCATGGCATCATTTCCTTGTCAACGCGCACAACGCCGGGTACGCCTGTTTTTGTTTCATTGAATTTGGGTTGCGCATAGGAGCGGTTGATGATTTCAATCACTTGGTCGCCGAGGCGTGCGCGAACGGTGCGGATCACTTCGTGCAGCACCACAGTGTTACCTTGCTGCTCGTCAATATTGCTGTTGAGCAATGCCTCAGAGCCGTCAGGAAGAACTTTGAAGAACAGAGGCAGTTCTCCAGCATTGTCATAGGCCAGGCGCGTAAACCGTCCATCGTCATAAGCCGCGCTGGGCTTTAGCAGCTCATTTGTGCCGCGCCAAACATAGTCGGTGTTGATGGTTACTGGTTGAGCTTTGGCTGCCGACGTAAGGTCCAGGCGTTTAGCCTCGGCCAGAGCCTCAGTCTTGGCTTTGGCTGCTTCGGTGTCTAAGTAGCGGAAGCGCAGGATGTATGTCGGCGCGTCAGTTCCGGGCGCAGTAAGCAGCTCAAAAGAATAGGTGCGCTTGTTCGTGACTACGACGATATTTGTTTGTGGCAGCTTCTGCGCAGGTTTGAGGACAATATTGTTGCCACGAACGCCGAGATTCCAAGCGTCAGCATCACCAATACCAAGAACGGAATTTGGCGATATGACGAGTGACTCATCATCTTCAAGCTGGATCAGACTGGCGCGACCGACGGCAGTATAGATGTTGTAGACTTGATTGCTATCGTAAATTTCGGTGCGGATACGTGCATCCCCAGCGTGTGCCACGCTGGCCGCCGACAGTAGGAGGAGGGCCAATGCTTTCATTTAAGAACCTCGGGATCAACACGATAGGACACGGCCCGGAATCCGAGTGGATTGATTAGCCGTTGCTGCTCGGTCATCTGGCCGGGTTTGAACCAATAGGCTACTGTTGCGATCCATTTCTGCACGGGTGAATTGTCGGTGTTTTCGCCGCTCGAATTCAGTTTTTCGGTGGTGAAGCGAATTTGAGCTGTGTCGCCAAGAAACGCAATAGATGAAATCTTGGTTACCAACTTGCCCTTGTCTTTAAGGACATGCAATGGGGCATTTGGCGCTTGCACTTTGCGGGCGTACTCTTTGGCGACATCCGATTCGGACATTAACTTGCACGACTCGAAGGCTTCGCTGATGGTGTACCAGTCATAGCTTTCACAGGTGCGCACATATTGGGCTAGCCAATATTTGTTCACCACTTCATCATAGCGGTCTTTGTTATCGCGGATCGAGCGCATTACGGTCGTTGCGCCGGTGCTGTTATCAACTTTTAGAATAACGGGCTCCGGTTCGGTGCGCAGCAGCAGCGCTGCTAGAAAAGCGATAATGGAAATGGTGCAGATGGCGGATGATAAGCTTGCGATAATCCATGCAATTTTGCGTGATAATAATACTTCATGGATTTTTGCTTTTTCAAAATCGGCGGCGGCTTCGATGAAATTCTGCGGCAGGCGTTTTTCTGCGCGCTTCAAAGCTAATTTTTGGTCAGGGGCTTTGGTGTTTCCGGTTTTTGGCATCAATTTTAACCTGCTTTCCTGATGGAATTGTTTTGGTTCGCCTTCGCTGCCTTTTTACGTCTGGCTGCGATCCGGCCTTTGTTCCATTGTTTTATACCTTTGATCTCCTTTGCGGTGCCAGCTACACTGTTTTTGATACCGCTGGCCAACGTTCCAATGCTTCCAGGCATCGCAGCATTGATGCCGCCAGCGCTCAAGGACGATGCCAGCGAGCTTACTTGCCGCAGCAGAAAAAGTAACGTCAGATTTCCAATTGATGCCAAGAACACGGTCGTTAGTGATGTTTCTGTGATTGTGTCATTGCCTCCTGTAAACATTTCTTTTGATAAGCCAATAGAAATGATAGATATGACTGCGACGAAAACTGGGATGAGAGCGTAACTGAGCGCAGTGCTAACCCATGCGGAAAAGTATTGCCTAGTTGCGGGAAATAGCAGAAATGCAAAAAATAGTGGGCCTACCATTGCGACCATGATCGAGCCCACATTGGCAATGATGATTGTGACAGTCGCAGCTACCAGAAATGGAATTAATCCAAGGAGAATGAGCGCGGCTTTGATGTAGTAAGCTGATAATGGTCCGATGTTACGCGGAAATATTGGGCTGCTTGCTTCTGTTAGGCTGCGATCTAAGATTCCAAAATAATGCAGCGCCAGATCATCTAACGTTCCACTAGATGATGAGCCACCGGTCATAACGCCGGCAAGGTCATTCCCTAAATTCTTCACAATAGGTATGACAATGCCTGAGTAAGTTTTTGCATTTAAGCCAATGCCAATGATGATGGCAAAGCCAGCAATCCTCATGCAAAAATCAATGACTGGTTCAGTTTCTGCTCCGCGCATATAATTAATGCAAATCAAAATGATATAAATGCCGAAGCAAGCTGCAATTATTGGTGTTATTGCTCCTGTTAATGCTCCGGCTGCCTTGTCGACGCCAGAACCCACAAGTTGGTTGATCTGATCTATCAGCCACGTGATTGGCGCCTTCTCATTCATGGCTTACCTCTTATAGCCTTCTTTGTCTAGGCAGTCGTGATCCGTGTTCGCGGTGGTGATTTTTTTATTGGGCCAGCATTTCCATAAACTGCTTTTCATCATGCGGTCTGCTACGGCTTCCGATGCATTTATTGCCGAAGGATCTTTCTCAAATTTTGTTGGATTCTTGTGGTACGTATCTAGCATCGCCTTGGCTGCATCCATATCGTGCATGTAGTCGGCTACTGAGGGGGCGTTGTTGCTGTTGTTGCATGCCGATAAAATTGCTGCTGCAAATAATATTGAGATTAACAGGTGGGGCGTTTGAACTCTTTGCATAAAATTTCCTTTTCTGCTGCTGATGATGCGTTTTCCATATCCTGTTTATTCTTGGTTTGTAGGATGGTTAATAGATTCTGATTCGCCTGGACGGCATTTTGTTCGCTGACCAATCGGTTTGTTAAGTCCGTTTTAGCGGCTGGGTCGTTGGCTGAGTCGATTTGCCCCATCAGATCCTGAATCTGCTTAATTCTGGCGTTGGTCTTTGAGTAAAGATCGTCTGTTAATGCGCTTTGGGACGCTATCATGTCGTACATGGCGTTGACCTTGGGCATATCAAGTGTTGTCGGATATTGTTTTCGATAATTGAGATAGCCTTGTGTTGCTTTGATGTTGGTGATTATATCTTGCCATTCTTTTGGTAGTGCAAATGCCACGCCCGCCGTATTGCTCAGGAGCGCGCCCATGCCGCGCGAGCCGGTGATGGCATTAAATTGTGCTTGGTATTGCTCAATTTGTTGTTTAAGTTGGGCGTATTGTGCTGCCCACTTGCTGATTTGCTCTACTTGGTTACCTATGACCACGCCTATTTGAGCGCCGTCGGTCACAGGGATTTGCGCCTGTGCGGCGCCTGCAAAGACCAGCGCTAATAGCGCCAGTGATTTTGCAAAAAAATTTTTTAATCTCACGGTTTTCCTCCTTGTTGAGCAGGTTGAACTACTTTCTCACGGCCTTTCTTACGTAGGGCTTTGTAGGCTGGCACCCATTGGTCAGGATGTGCGCCTGCCTGCGCTTTTGCCGCTTCGAGGAAGGTGAAGTCCTCGGCGGCCATTGCGAGCACCGCAATGTCGTCGCCCATGCCGTTCAAGTCCAGCTTTGCAATGCTCGATTGCGAACCTTGCTTGACCAAGAACATCCGGCTTTGCAATCCTAGTTTCTTGAGCTTCTGGAACTCTTTGATGGTCAGGCCGAAGCGTGAATAGCCGCCGCCATTGTTGGTGGCATATTCCGCGTCGGGGTTCGGTAAAAATATCTTGGTCGGGGTCTGCTGCAAGATCGCTGGCAGCAGCGGGCTTTGAATCGCATCTTCCGGGGATTGAGTCACCAGGACAATGAATTCATCCCTCCGGCGGCCCGTTTTAAGCACGTCCAAAATTTGGTTTGCAGTGGTCGGGTACTTGAGCGGCAACCAAAATTCCTCGACCACCGTGGCCAGCAAGCCGCCTTCGCGAGTCATGAGGCTTTTTAGGTGAAAGAGGTAGCTCAGGATCGGTTCAGTGGCCGGATGCCCGGCAACAAGGAAATCGGACACGTCAAAGCCCACGCGCTCGAATTGCTCCCAATCGAAGGCGTTGCAATCGTTGTCCAGTGCGTAGGCATAGCGCCCGTCGATCTCGCCATAGCACCAGTCGGCCAGTCGTCGCGCCAAGCAGTTTTCGCCACGGTCGGGGATGCTTTGCAGGAGCACGCCAAAGCGGCGTTGCTCAAAAGGCAGCTCAAACACGTTGTCTACCGCACGCTTGATGTCCTTTTTATCCTCTGCAGGAATGTCTTTGTCAGCCTTGCGGCCACAGGCTTCGACCAAGTCGTAAAGGAACGTGCGATTGAAAGGCGTGTCGGGCAGTTGGAACGGGTTCAATCCGGTCGGCTCGCCGCTGGCTAGGCGGAAGTAGGTTCCGCCCTGCGCCTCGATGAAGCCGCGCATGGAGCCGTCCTTGTCAATCGCAAAGAGCCTGCACCCATAGCGCTCCAGAAATGACAGCAGCGTGGTTTGCAGGGTCGTTTTGCCCGCGCCGGTGGCCCCCAAGATGCAGGTATGCCCGGCACGTTTCTCGCCGCGTGAGTCCAGCTCCGGCAGAGAGTAGTGAAAGTTGAAATGGTATACGCCATGCACTGTGGTTTGTAAAGGCACTACCGCAGAACCGTCGGCGAGCGGGTTGCCGAATTGCTTGCCGCTGCTGTAGGTGTTCATGCTGAACAGGCCCAGCAGGTTTCGCGTGGTCTTGGGCATCGGGCGCGGTCGGCGTTTGACGTTGCCTGGAAACATCGAAAAAAACGTTTCCGGCGATGAAATCGTTGTCCCGACAAACAGCGTGGCACATGAACCGCTCAGGACGGTACGAGCCGTCGCAGCGCGATCTTCGGTTTGCTTTTCATTGTTGCCAAAAACAGCCAATGCGCCGTGCAGCTCGCCAAAATAAATTTGACCTGACATGATGGCGCCTTTGCCGATGGCCATATCTTCCATTTGCTCGTCGGCTTCATCGCCTGCGGAAACCATTTTATTCAATGCCTGATTAATCATGCGAATTGAATCTGTCGTGTTAATGAAGGTGAACGACAGACACATGATGAAAGGGAACGGCAGTTCCAGCAGTGGGTTGAATTTTCCTCGCGTTGTTGGCTCGGGGAAATCTTTCAAATCAGAATATGCGGCATACCGACGTCCGCCGTCCGGGAAGCGGGTTTCAATGAGCTTGTAGCCGTGGTGTAGGGCGCTTGTCGCTATCGCCTCGCGCAGCGGCAGCGACGTGACCGGCACGCGCTCCCAAAAGCCGTTGTAGAGGTACGCAATGAACTCGTAGAACTCGCTGAACTGGTGGCCCTGGTGCTCATACATCGACAACACTTCAACCTCGTAAGGTCGCAGTGATTGCATGACGATGAGCTGAATTTCTTCCATTTCGCGGACGCATTCTTCGAGATTGTCATTCATGCCTGGCTTGAGGACGAATGTCAAGTAAAAATCATTCTCGTAAATATCCGTGCCACTAAATTTGGCCATATATTTTGCGCTGAAGTCACGCATCCACTGATAGCCAAATTGATAGTTGGTGCTGAATTTGGTCTGGTAATGATCCAAGTGCGCCCACACAGCCAGCCGTGAGCCGGTGGACTTGGCGATGCTCAAAAAGAGTCCATTCAGACTGTCGTATTGGTTCTCCAGCACGTTGTCGCTGGTGACCTCAAACGGGACGCCCTTCGCCCGAACAGCGAACGCCACGCGCCCATCGTCCAGCGTCACAATCGTATCGCGGACGTGATAGTTGAGTGGGGGTAGCTGTTCCTCACCCGCGAATTGTTTTTTCAAAATAGCGCTTAACATGCTTGCTTTTGCGTCCGTAACTCGTGGGTGCGATTGCCATCGTGCCGCCGTGGTACTTGGCATTGCCGCTGATGGCTTTAATGAGGCTCCATTTCGCCTCAAGAAGTAAAATTTGGATTGCCTTGTCGTCGGTGGTGCAAAGCATTTTGACAAATAAGGCAATTGGAACGCCAATTAGAACAAACAACCATCCTATGCCGCCCACGAAGGTGCCCAGCATCATCCCTCCGAGAAGTGATATGCACATGATGGCTAATCCGGCCATGTATGGGATACCCCATATCATTGGGCTACGCCCAAGGCCGTTGTAACTGATGTATTCGACGGGTGGTTGTTCGTCTTCCATAATGGCAGTTTAGGCGAATAGCGTCCAGGCCCAGCCGCCAATGGCCACGGCACCCCCGACCAAGGAAACGTGAACCACACCCCATCCGAAATCCGCCCATGATTTTTTCTCGGTGAATGCCATGACGCCGAGATAAATCAAATATATCAACGCCATAACTCCAACAAAGGAATAGAGGCCAGTTTTAACATCTTCGGCGGTTGATTTCGCTACATCCAAGCCGCCGAGGGCGAATGCCGGTGAGGTCATGGCGGTTAGTGCGAAAGTTGCGGCAACCGTGCGGGGTTTTGTAATCAGCGATTTAAGAAATTGGCTCATGGTTGGGTCCTTTGTTACGGTCAAAGTTTTTGAAAATATCCCAGCTTTCGTATGACTGAGGGTCACTTTGCTGGGATTCAGGGGTTGCGGTTTCCACCACAATTGCGGGCTTTTTGCCTGCCGATGCCGGCGGCGCGAGCGTTGTTGGGATCACGGGTTGTTTTGAGACCATGGCAATTTCACGGCTGATGGCTTCTAAGTCAACCTGAGCACGGTTCAACGCCGCTTTGTCACCGGCAGCCAAAGCTGCGGCATGGCTGGCGGTGATCTTGTCGCGCTCACTGACCAGGATGGCCAAGCGATCAACCCGCATGGCGTGAGCTGCGCCAGTTGCTGCCGAGACCGCCTTCGGAGCTGCTGCCGTGGCCACCTTCGGAGCTGCTGCCGTGGCCACCTTCGGAACTGTTGCCGTGGCTACCTTCGGAGCTGCTGTCGTGACCGCCTTCAGTTCGGGTTTTTGGGAGGCCACCAATATGAACTCTCGGGGATCCATAGGATCGGCTCTCACGACCGTAGGGCTGTATAGAAGCGTCACCGTGCCGAGACAGAGCGCTACACACCAAGTGCGCTCTTTTTCTAATAGTGACTGTTTTTGGCGCAGCCGTGCTTTTGCTGCTGCGCTCACTTTTGGTACTTGCGCTTGAGTTCTTCGGCTGCCTCGGGGGTGTTGATTGGCTTGTCAGGGGCCGAGCCATCAACTTGCGGCAGCGCTGGCGGCGAAGAACAGGCAGGTAGAGCGGTGACTGCTGATGCTATGAGCAGTGCGCCGATAAGGGCGTGTATTCTGGCCTGTTTTTGCATTATGTTCGAGCGTGAAAGTGCGTCAAAAACGCTCGAACTGTAGCACAAACTTACATTTTTTTACATCTTTTTTTGACAGCAGGCTACGCACTTCTTTGAGTGTTGTTTTTATGCAATTTTCCTTGAGCAACTGGACGATCTGCCGGACGTCGTAGTGAGGTGCCCCCCGAATTTCGTCTTCCAAGGGTCGATGATTAGCATCGACACCTGAAGGACGAAAAGTGCAGAAGATTCCGAAGCAAGAGTACACGGTCGAGTTCAAGCAACAGGCCATCAAC
>Ga0123357_10003017_pt1 | contig 19063 bp, 13 predicted proteins | sample TergutEmb28metaG_FD_89873 | JGI IMG/M metagenome (GOLD analysis project Ga0123357, IMG submission 89873) | Embiratermes neotenicus P4 segment gut microbial communities from Petit-Saut dam, French Guiana - Emb289 P4 | ecosystem: Host-associated > Arthropoda: Insects > Digestive system > Gut ...
TACAAGTCGTCAGCTCCTGAAGATGGGCACAAGGTGGCCCGAAACATGTTGAGCAACCTATAAAGGAGAAATAAACATAATACCAAAAGTGACATCTAGTTGGTCTCTTTATCCACATTGATAATTTCCTACTTAAAGAGTAACTCTATTTGCTTCTAACTTACCCCACTATCAATGTTAATAAAAATCCAACTAGATGCAACAGTATGCAGAGATTTATTTACTGCAAAGATACTCTACATGTTTCGGGTGTCACAGCACCCATCATCAGGAGTACTAAAAACTGTAACCGCAGCCTCCGGTGCAGGTTACAGTGTTTAGTACTCCTGATGATGGGTGCTGTGACACCTGAAACATGTAGAGTAGCTTTGCAGTAAATAAATATCTGCATACTGTTGCATCTAGTTGGATTTTTATTAACATTGAATTACGATGCACAGAACCATGAGCTTAAAATTACCCCACTATCTATATTTTTATTTGTATCTCATTTTTATTTTACCTTAATTTTTATTTTTATCCTTATTACATTTTATTACACTAAACAATTTGTACTGTCCTATTTTACTACATTTATTATACTAAATAAACATGTGATTGTTGTACACACTTGTGTTGATGTCACCCCTTAATCCCAACAGATATGACGATTTCCATAACCATATGGATTATGTAATCCTGTATGGATCTACGGAAGGAAAATAAATGATATGATATGATAATAATTTGATACTAGTATAAAATTTACATTGAGGTATGTAATTACATTAAATTTACTCATGAAAACACCATTACTTTTTCTCTTTCATATATACTTATACACATCACTTAACAGAGAAATATCTGGAGATCATCTGTGACCATATATTAACACAATACTTTCTTTTTCCATTCTAACACTATCATTAGTCATTACCTCATAACAAGGACTGTAGACTGATTAATTGTTCTATTCTTACGTTATTCAATTATATTTTATCAGTTGAATATATTACAGTGATGAATGATGGGGTGATTGTAAATGATGTATTGGGTAAGATTTGGAGGGCAGTTGTCATGGACATTAAAACTACATAAAACAATTTGGAGGTTTGATTTTCTAAGCAGGAAAGAAAATAGCACAACTTGCCTGGTTAAACTCATCAACACTTTCCTTCCTCACATCATAATCTGCAGAATCTTTCAGATCTTTAACCATCTGTGGCATTACATTGTCATCACTGCGCATGTTATTCAGTCGTACTTGTACTGGATCCTTTTTAACAACCTTAGCTATGTGCTGCATTATGTGCTCAATTGTTGCTATTCCTTCAGTGGGACCTGTGAGAAAATGGCAGTTGCTTCATGTTGCAGTGGCTAAGCCATAATATTCTGAAGTGTAACTCATTCTCAATTAACAGTGTTCTTCTGCACAATATGATGCTGTACAATCTGTTGTGCTGTGACTAGAAATTAGTTGCAAGATTTGATGTAAAATAATAAAGGAATATATTGTTCCATAAGTACACAGTTAACTCATAATTATAGGTGACAGAAGAAAACTTCTGACAAAAGGCATAGAGGGTAGAAATTGAAGATTTAATTCTTCTGGTGTGCAATGCCCTGTTGATTGGTCAGTTGTTCCTGACATTTTAGAGAAGCTTGCATTCTAGACAGGGCTGGTTGGTCCTGAGTGGGTCATGGAAACATCTCAATCACTCTCTGAAGGAAAAGGGTAAGCCTCCCCATGAGCACAGAAAATCTTAGCATTACAGCCTTATTAGGGCTAAAATGTCCCTACTCAGGGCTACACACATAATGATCTGTTCTTTCTTTAGGACCTCACTTAACTTCTCATAGATCACCTCAGTAACTACATCCCACACCACCCTAACTTAACTTCTGGTCCACCTCCCCGTTATACCCTAAACTCCAACAACTTCTTTTCATATCACCAGCTCTCTATAACTCTCCTGCCTGTTTGACCTATGGCCATGCACACTGCATAACACCACCACTATTCAGCCCAACTGTCAGACAGCTTGGACTTGAAGCTGTAAAACTCTACCTGGTCCTCTGCACCATGTGGCTGATGGAATATCCGACCGAACACTTAAGCCCTTCACCTTCCAACTACTGTTGTCATAACAACTTGTCATGTGAGAAACAGAAAAAGGTACAATTTTCTCATTCCATGACGAGCCTGCATTCTCGTAAAAGTCTGCTTTCAAATACTGCACCTTTCCATTTTCATCTGTTCCAACCTGCAAAGATTGGAGTTAAATATGATGTAAACAATGTGAGATAACACTTAATTCTGCCTCAGTGTTTAAACCAACAGCTGGTCCAGTTTATGTATTCCTTAACTGTACTGTTAAGCTTACAGCGATGTAAGCAACAATGTGTGACAGAAAATTATGCATTAGTATTGATTCAGATATGATCTGTAATCATTCACACCCTAGAGAATGACACTAAAATAACCATCATGGCAAGCCAGAATGTAGGTGAATATTGCTGCTGTTAATCTGAGTGTCTCCAGAAAAACTTCTCTCATAGAGTGCTAGCTCTCTCTTAATTAAGTGGATACAATTAAGTCAAGGATATATTAATTACTGACGGCTGGAATTTATGTCAACCACCTACTCCCTCACCCTATTGAAAGAAAGTTTTCAGCATAACATATGTTGGAATACACATGTTTCATGTTCGGTGGGGTAAACACCTACAGCAAAGGTGCACCTTAGGCAGATGGTTGAGAATCTGTGTTCATTCTTTCCCTGACCTGGATTTAGCTACTAGACCTTCTGGTATTACAGTCTGGAAGTTAAAAAAAAAAACCCCATCAAAATTCTGGCAGTAAGCTCTTGTCTTTAATCAGATCAACCTCAGCCTTTTCAGTGGCCACTTCATGGAAGGTTTTCTGCCAAAACTTTTGCATTTATTTCTTATTTGTTCTATCCAAACTGGTCTATTACAATGTGAATTTAATTATCCTAACAATAACAGAAAAGTACAGCTGATGAGCTTTCATGTAATTTCCTTTACATCTCTTAGTTTCAGATATTTTCATGAACAGTCCATTTTAAACTCAGGAGTGTGAAACACACGGTTAAATTATTCATGATTCATACTTCAACAATCACCATGGAACTCCTACAGTAAATTAAGGGAAGAAACAGAGATATAATTTTCACAGTTTAGGGGAGGAAGAAACTCCAATAAATCAGTCAGTATACCTGTCTGCCAAGTGATGTGTGATACTTTTGAAACTTTCATATAACAAGCAATGGTACAACAATTTTCAGTCACTCACATTAATTTGTTGCCTCCTTCAGGGAAAGCCACTCTTTCCTCTGATTCACATAAGTGTCACTCTGTTTTAGATCAATTTCAGAGTTGCCATTTTACACATTTTAATCCACAGTAGATAGAAAGAAGTTGAAAAGCCCATGCACACACACTAGCACACAGGAACATATCCAAAATTATTGAAATGTATACACTATTTAGCAAATTACATAACACAAAACCAATAATTGATTGTAAAAATAACTGACATACACTCTACACTACACCCAGCTGACAGAAATGGAATGTAAGAGCACTTGCTCTCTAGTTTATGTTTGTCATTTCCTTGTGTTAGATACAATAACAAGGAAAATAAATTGCAGTTGTCACAACTTGTAAGTGTTTTATTTTTACTTTGGCAACATGTTTCCACCTCAGAGTGTCATCTTCAGGCCAGTAGTATAAAACACATGAAAGGAATTATGTAAATTTGTATTAAGAGCTGTATTATGTTTTGAACTGAAATCTCAATTTTACAATTTCCTAAAATTGTGAAATCAATTATACAGAAGAAAAGGTTAAAAGTTAAAATGGTTAAATAACTGTTCAAATATCTTTGAATTGTATTACCATAACTGGATGTACTAGATGAATGTGAAGAAAAGACTTTGTGGATTTTTGTTGGCAGATCTTGTTTATGTTGTGGATTAGTTTCCTGAATTCTTTTTTCCTTATTGTTGCATAAAAGATGATTGTAGTTATTGACATCGGGATGGTTCAGATCCAAAACCATCCAAAGATGAATTTATTTCCCTCGTTATTGCTAGCTGTCCCTATTAATGTGACGTAATGTCATGCATACTCTGATCCATTCAATAGGCTACTCCAAGTGGAAGCATCTAAGTGACCTCAGAAACTTTTCAACATATAAACACACATGTACCACTGTAAATGCTTCTCCACACATCTTATGTTTATTTAAGGGCCTGCTGCAAGTATGATGTGAAAGGTTTCTGTGTTACAGGCCTGCAAGTGGGCGGAAATGTTGAATATGGCATAAACTGTAAAAAACTATTAGCAAAGAGTATTTTGATTACACTGCGCTATTAACACTTGCTGCATGGGCACCTGGTTCCTATATAAAATACTTCTCTACATGCTGTAAACTAAACATTATATTGTTCCTTAAGTAATTATGAAAATGTATTTGACAAATGTTACTCTCATAAAACAAAACACTCACCTCGTAATTGACAGATGCTTCACACCGCTTCCCTATGGCTTCCATGTTGGATTCTAGGCTCATAATGAGTCGTACTGGTCTGTTGAGTACTTGAGCAGCAATGGCACATGCGACAGAAACTAATGAATTACGAGAAATCTTTCCGCCATATCCTCCACCTATTCTATGCACTTTGACATTAATACTGAAATAAAAACATGACCACATTTCATGATGTGGGCTTACTCAACGATTTATAATTTCAGATACTGAGAGTAGAGTAACTCGAGTTTAAAGTGTTAGCAAGCAACAGAAAGCAGGTCACATTCCTCTTTAAAAGAGTGTTAATATCAGCTATATGAATAATTTCAATGTTGGTGAAGATGTCAGACTACAACAGTTATTCCCATTATTCCCAGTATATACTTTTTATGTCACCAAAATTTATATCTAAAATAAAATTATTTGTCTAATTTGTTTTCTTTATGAATCATAGAATATTTGAAGGCAAAAACTCATACTCACTTTCAACTCTGTACCAAAAGTTCCAGTCATATTTTGCTGTGTGCATTTGCCCTGATTCATGTATGATAATAAATGTATAAGTGTTAAGATAGGAAGAACTTCTGACACATATACTAAAAATCTGCTGTTACAATAATAGCCAATAAACAGAGAAATTCTGATAATTTAATCTCATAATTTACACATTGTGGGCTTTGGAATATGGAGACACTAAAAAATAAGGAAGACAAACAGAAAATATGCCATACACTGATTTATTTTATCCATTGTATTGTCAATATATTGTTTACTAGCATCAGCTTTGAAGTGGTAATGATTTAAATAATACTGCTGGATTATTGAGGAGAGTAAGACCATCACTAATTAACAACATACAGAGTGTTCAACAAACAGTGTGCCAAACTTCAGTATGTAATTTAAGGAGTTACCTTTTGTTGATAATAGCATTTGAATATATTAGCATAGCTGTAACTAAAAGCAGTAAAACACATTTTGTACTGTAAATATAAAATTGAAGTTGTGTCAGATAACAGCATGATTTATAGGCATCCACTAATTCTTAACCTACTGTACAATGTGTCCGATAACAAAACAAAGACAACAATGAGTCTTACCCTCCTGTATGCACATCAGAAGAAAATTCAGTGTCAGATAATACCTACAAGAAAGACATCAATTTTTAGCTATGTCACCTTGATAGTTGAAGTTAGTTAAAATATTTACAAGGTCCTCAGATCTCACGCCACTAGACTAATACTTGTGGAGGCACATTTAGGAAATGGTCTACTGGGAAAAATCACAGGCAAGAGTACTATTGCATCAAATAATCGAATCTACTGACAGCATAAGTGGGAATGATTACATTGTTGGAAAGTCAACAAATATGCTTGGAGAAATGCAGATTTGTGCATACAGAAGAGTGGATGTTATTTTGAACAGTAATTAGTCCAACATAACTGAAAATTGACGTTCTTTGGAATTATCTAAATAGACTTAATTTTTATCATGTTGTAATGTAACTACATAAACAAATGAAACTCACAAACATAACAAAAATTTGTTTTATTTTTGTGGTATTACCCGACACAAGTTTATTTTCATGTGAGGTGAGGCATAATAACTGCCTTTATTTTGTGGTATTATTGAACATTTAGTAAAGAAGGTAAAGACTTAATGGACACCCTTCTTTCATGGTGTTATTTGACATGTAACATTACTTTGTATGTACAGTAAGAAAAATATGTGAAGTTTACCATTTTAAGCTACGGTCATGTAACATTAAAATGATCATAACAAAGTTAACAATTTATATTCGGGCATTTTTTTTTACTAAGAATGACTCATAAAATAACATCCTGAAGTTTGATACAACTTGTGTAGGACATTCTATTTTCTTTACTTAGATATGAATTAAACACAATATGAAAGAATGCTGAACAATGATCATGCTTAATTTCTTATTGAATAGATTTATAGTCTTGCTTCTCCGTTACCATTACCTCCATTGTTACTGTTACTGTCATCGTCATTGTTACTGTTACCTGTTTTCAGGTATCCCTAGAGCTTTTGCAATGCCAATTTGTGTGAGATCCATCCACTGAGTGGATGGATAGACATCCATTCCATCTTCTGTTGGAACACACACACATTGCTGTGTTTCCATTGTGAAGTGGTACTGAGTTCCTATATCAAAATTTCCATGAATCACATGAGCCACTTCATTGTGACCTGGAACTACAAACATAAACTATATATTGTTAACCAGAAGCAAGGGAAGTAAAAGCAGAGGGTCAGTACCTCCAGTTAACACCCCATATTTTTATACGTAACTGAGAACCAAAAATTCACTCAAAAGGTCAGGAAACTATCAAGTTTTCATGGAATCTGAAGGTTTGTTACATGATCAAACTATTGGAACCTATTGTACTGAGACACTTCAATCTTCTAATGTCAGTGTAAGTAATCAACAAAGGCTGGACAGTGCCATGGTCTGAGTTGCTACTTATCAGCTTCTTACCATGGAAGCCTGGGTTCAATTCCAAGCTAATTCATGTGGGACTTGTAGTAAACAAAATGGCATTGGAACATATTTTTTTCTTTCATCATCTCTGCTTTCCCCTGCCACTATCATTCCACCAATGTTTCATCCTCATTCATTCGTGCATAAGCAATGCTACACAATCTTAGCAAGTGACAGCATAATTAAATGACACACTTAAGGAAAAGAAGGAACTGGATAGAATATTAACAGGCATGATTGGAAAAGAAATTTATACAAAATTTTAGCAGAAAATGTCGTGGTATATGTAGAAACATACAGAAAAATATAAAAAGGGATGTTTCAGAAACAGGGTACAAAGACATAAACTGACTGAAACGGGATTTCAGGCTTCTGCCGCAATGTAGATGAAATCTGTGCCCTTCTAGGATGTGACATAGAGCAGAGTGGTAACTCATTACCTACATTTTGGATTTCTTGACATTTGAAGACTGATAGGTTGTCCTGAAACGTCGGTAACGATTTACCATTCTACACTGAGTAATATCTCAGAAAAACACAGATCTGATTGCAACAGCTTACATTGGAGTCTGGTGGAAGTAGTTTTGATTATGGTAATGAACCTTGCTCTACAAAAACTAGGAATTCTTTTTCTCATTTGAACAGCTATTACTGCTCAAGGAATATTCTGCCATTTAGTTATTTTGTCAAGTCTGTCAGTCAGAATATGATGTTGGCACCCCTTAACGTTGCAGCACACACAATTAATTAATAACGTGAGATATGAAGTTATCACAGCACTGCTACTAAAGAAGTATTCTGGGATGTTATGTCTATATGTCAAGAGTTACTAGCATCGCAGATGGTCATAGTGCCTCCTTCTTCAGGGTCAACAGCATAAGTACCGTGACTGCTTAACCTTGAAGATAAAAGCACTTTAGTTCTTTACAACGTCAGTAACTATTTACGATGTGTCATGGCATAACACATCCCCAAGGCTGAAATCATCATAATTAATGCTGCTGTCACTACTGCATAATGCAGTCGCACATTCATTGATATTAAATTAGGATTTTTTATGAATAAGGCAGGTTTCAAATATTACTGTGTAAAAACAGTGGCACTAAAAATACCCAAAAATAATTGGAGAGGTCACATTCTGGTTTTCATCAGTCTGAGTTGAAAGGTGAAGTCTTGAAGAACAGGACTTTGAAAATCTTATGGTATGACTTCCAGAAACACTCTTCTTTTGCACTTTTACCACCATCTAATGTACAAATGAAGCACACCATTTCTGAAGGTGGCTCTGCTGCCATCCATAGCAGACAAATACATCCACTCTGTTGGACACCTTAGAACGAGCTACTGAGTCAATAGACTCCTTCTAAGGGTTACACCTGAGGGTGTGCATTCCCCACTACGTGAGGATGGAAGCCGAGATAGCTTCCAAAACATCATGCTTCAGTTGTGTATTAGATTATGGATAAAGTTCAAATGAAGCATGTTTCTAAATGCCACACTCCACTGTCAAAAGTTATATATTTACTTATGGTAAGTAGTTTAACTGTTCATATGAAAATGTGTCTTCTGCAGACACAGTGAAAAAGTTTTACTAAGCTGGGTAATGAACTCATGTTATCCAAGGGTTAAGGAGTCTATTTCTGAAGCTGTAAAACAGCTACAACATTGTACAGTAAAGAAAGGTGTGATTACGGGCTGATATGCCAGAAATATTTTGTTCTTTAAAATTTATGTTTACCATCTTTTTTGATTGTATCTGCTTCTTTATCCACCCTGATACGAGTCTTATCACCAGATGCAATTATATGTCTCATGTTCAGCCATGGACGGGATGCATTACTGTAATCCACTTTGACTTTTGGAACTGCTTTTAAGGCTGAAGCTTGTGTCTCAGCCACAATCAATCCAAGTGGTTGACCAGCATACTTTACTTTTCCACTGCAAAACACCTGAAAGTTGTGCATTAAATGTTACTCTGAAATCTGCAAAATGTTTAGCATGGATTATTAACCATTAAATTAAAAATTATCAGAAAGTAAATACAGATAAAACTGAATATTTTTATATTACAAAAAACAAAAATGGGGAACAGAATCCTACTGTAACTGTGAGTTGCCAAATAATTCAAAATGTGTCTAGGAATAACATTACCATACAGAAAAGAGATCCATATTAAAATTTCGTGAATAACTTTTGGAAATGGCTGTTATTAAACCTGATCAGAAATTGTTATTGTGAAATATGCTTTAAAAAATTACATTACATACATAAAAGACCAATTTGGTTAGTTTTGCGTGGATGTAAAGTGTGATGTCTTACTTTGTGGAAAGAACATTAATTCTAGATGTGAATATTTTGGTATGGTGGAATGCAATACAATATACACGTAGTAGAGTAAACAAGTACCAAACTACAAATCATCAAATTGTAGACAATCTCAAACTTCTTATTCAGAGGTGAGAAACTCAGATCTCATAAACACACACATATGCATAATGAATGTTGAAAGCCGAGCGTACAAAACCGTGTTGAGATTTATGAGGGACACAGTAAGTAATTTAGGATACTGTGTAATAAGTAACCTTGTGGTGCATATTGCTGCTAGGGTAGAATAGAGGGAATTGGACATGTATCTGGGACAGAAAAGGATTCCACATACAGCTATTGTACTAAAACCTCTTGGATTATGGCCATTTTGAAGATCAAAAAGTTTATATGAGTATAACATCTGTATTATAGACGATGAGAACTTTGAGGATGCAAGGTGTATTAAATGTCCTTGGGTGCACAACCTAGGGCAGTCTTTTTGTCAGAAGTGCTGAACCTTTAAACCCCACTGCAAGAGAGGTTAGGCTACATTTAACTAAAAATCGTGGATATCTAATTGATTATTAGTTAAACAGAATGTTATATCTCATTATTAAATATAACAACTTTAAAATTTTACCTCTTCATATTCTTCAAAGAAAACTGGTGTGAAAGTGTTAAGTCCTGGAATGTCTTTGGCACACAAGAACTTCACAACACCAGGAATTTTCTGAAATTGTGAAGGATAATAAATGTTCACTGTTGTGGGTAAACTATTATTGAAAAAAGTTTCTTTTTACATTGCTAGACATAAGCCACCACAATAATGTAATGTATTGTAATGTAATGTAATGTAATTTATTTGCGTTCTATAAATCCAAATTAGGATACAATCCTGTGGATATAGACATCATGTTTTCATGGCAGTGAGGGAAAGTGGTCAACAATGCTTCTGTCCCCGGGGATTTTTTGAAAAAATAAAATTGTAAGAAATAAAGAAAATTACAAAATATTATTCCCATTAAATCTAATCTAATAAAAGTTTGTTTCACAACATGGACATAAAACTCTATAGTACCCAGTAAAAGTTTTCTTAAATAACTTAAATGTAACTTTGTAAACAGGTTTTCTGACTGCAAAATATGTTGGCATTGCTCATGAATCTTTTTGTACTTATCCTATTATTACTTTTTTGACTCTATTATGCCCATGTCTTTTAATATATCACATCAACAAACTGTGCAGAATATTTATAAGTTTCAAAACAGTTAAACTCAATTTGGCATAGGACTGTAAGTTGAGCAGAGTTTAAAACCCAAGATGCATTCACTTAAAAATAAGACAAAACAGCAAAACATTTTTAAATTTATTTTTTAAAATACATTGTTATGACTCCCAGACCATTTGACTTAATATATCATTGGGCCAGAAGAATTTTCTAAAATGCCAGAGTGAGTTTTACAGAGAAACTGAGAGAATTAAATACAACAAACATTACCAATTTTTCTTCATTTGGCATTAATATTATCTGTTACTGATACACCATACTGAAATACGTGAAACTCTGTTCATGACTAATTTTTATTATAATGGGTGGGTGGAGATAAGTTGCAACAGGTTTTCTTAACAACAGTTACAGTTTCTAAATTACATGTTCATAACATTTCTATAGCACTGCATTTGCAGAATTTCAAAGTTTCTTCCATTCACATACAAATTATTCTTAAATTAAGATTTGGAACTTCAAGATAATTAGTAAACATTTTACTCAAAACACCTTTAAAAACACTCTGCTATGATTACAAGTATAATACACATCTTTTTTTGCCACACTGTTGTTTCTTAGGTATATAATAATTACTGAATTTAACAATTGAAATTTAAGGTTCTCATGGCAGGTACCAGGAAAAGAACACAGCCTTTTTGATTTGTGAAGCCACGTAGTCTGGTAGAGATTTACTGACTTTTGTAGGAACCTGCTGATGCCATCTCCAGGATAAAGAGCCCTAAAGAGGAGACAGAAGTTTCCTCTGAAAGATCAGTTAATTTATACCAATTTATACAGTGCCACAGTCTTTCAAGACTTAAAAGATGACTGACATGAAAAACAAAGGATAAGCTGGGAATTTCTGTGTCATAAATGTAAATTTATCCCTCTCATTTAAGCTAGCAGATAATATTTTTTGGTAATGTTTTCTTTAGTTGTCTTTATAGATAAAGGTTAACCAGCATGAAGTGTTTTATACTGCCCACTTTCATCCCACTTGCAATAAATCCTGTGAAGACCAGTCATGGAAGAACTGTTGCCCTACACCAACACACCAAAGCCTGCAATTTATAACTGTGTTTGTTGTAGTCACCGTAGTACCAATAGTTGCAGCCACAGTCATAATGGCGGTGAACACTGCAGTCTTAACCATCTTTGTAATCACTTAAAAAGTGGTGTAGCACAAATCATCCACTACATAAAATCTGCTTACCAGAGCTTCTCTAGGATCGATATTTGAGATATATCCTTGACCTACACTGGTGAGAACAAAGGCAGCATAAGTCTCCCTAGGCAATGATGGCAAGTCATTTATATATTGGGCTTCTCCTGCAATAAAAATAACATACTACATCTTAAAAGAAGAAACAAAATCATCTGGTCACATAAAAGGAGAATGCTGCTTACCAGAACACTGAGCAATAGCCTCCAACTTAGGCACTGGTTCAGTCAGAGGCCACAAGTTCTTGTCAGTTTCAAATATCTGCTTCCCTGAAGACAGTGGTCGAACCAAATCATTTCCTCCACTTAAAAGACGTGCTGGTAATCCACGTGGAGATAGACTCAAAACAAACTGAAAAAGTAGAGTTTAGAAACTTCTTATGGTTTTCTTACAAAAAAAAAGTAATTAGAGGATGTTTTGGAAAAAGAAGGTCAATGAGACAGCCTGGATATAGATGGAAGCATCCTGTTTAGTGGAATGCCAAAGAATTGCTTCAGATGTGGAACCGGAAAGTGATTGCATGGAGGAGACAAGGTTGGGCAAGAAGATTGGGAAGCCCTTGGTCAAAGCGTTGAAGAAGAAAAAAAATAGTAATGAGGAAGAGGGGGGAAGATAGGATGAGGTGGCAGCAATAGAGGAGAATCAGGAGGAGGAGAAGAAGAAGGAACTTACAACCTTAATTCTTTTTTCACAGTGAAGGAAGCACATTACACTTAACAATATACACCCAAAAAAAACCTCAGAAATAATGTGTTCAGTGTTGCAAAGTGGCTTCGAACCACAAAGAGTTAACATATGCCTCTGTAAAATTAACACTTTACACATCAGTGCCTAAAGCACTATATCCCTGCATTTCACAAAGCTTGTTCCTTGAATATTCAAAGTTTTGAAGTACCACTTGTGAAAGTTGCTGGCTTGTAACTTATTATTTCAGACTTCCTACACTACACAATACAATGATTATGAATCCTAGATGTTGTTGAACCAGTTAGCATTCTCTTGGGTAAAGAAGAGACTGCAACCTGACTCTAGTTATGTAATGAAAAACTCTGTTTACTTAACCCTTATCCTGCTAACGTGGAGAATATGGTGAGCTCCTAATAATGCCAGCAGATGGCAGATGGGATTTAATTTGGCGTTTAAAGGGTTAATTGTCATTAACAAGATGACTGCATTTGAAGGTTGTGAGACCCAGTGTATAAACACAGGGTTGCTGTCAAGATTACTGTCTTCGGTTATGTTATGTCATTTACTCTGGTAGATAGGTGACAGTGTTCTTGAGAAACCTGCTTCCTCCTTCTTGAAACTAAATATGGAGGCATTGAATCCCCAAGGACCATAAGCTTGTTTTCAGTGCCCTGAGAACCTTGCATCTCACAATGTAGTTTCTTAACTCATAGATATATTTTGTGTAAATACACATATATATAGATGTAGTTACAAATTCAACTTCAAATTGATCTGTGGATTTTGTATTGTTGTTTATTATGTTGTATTGTGTGGATGTCCATATATTATAGGTTGTGTTGTAAATTGTAAATTGTAATTGACGTGTCCAGTGTTACATATGTGACTGAATGGATGAACAAATAAACTAAACTAAACTAAACTAAACTAAACAGGACAGCACAGAATTATTGGTCTATTTTGTAACTACAGAAAATTCCCTACTTGTGAGCAGTACTCCACAGCTGAACTGGTGACAACTTCCTGGCACCAGTAACTTAAAATGCATGTCAGTAGGCAAATTGTTATTGTCAATTATGGATTTATGTACTCTCTTTGTACCTTCTCAGGTTCTTGCAGGACAGTCCGACATCACAAACCCCTTGAAAGGTAGCCTGATTCTAATGTCTTATGTATTTAACTAGGATATTGCAATGTGTAAGTTCAAGTAGCCAGACAAAACAGGGAATCCACTGTTAAACTAAATTTTCTGAGTCATGTGCTAGAGGAATCCCATATTCCAAGTCTGCCAATTATAAAGCTCCAACAAAGTAAGGTAAAAGTAAGTTTCCCCTATACAAAAGAAATCCATGTTTTACATTAGGTTCAACATCATTATGCAGTTGTCTATTTAATGAGAGATTTTAATAAAATCCAGTACTCATGTAATTTTTTATTGTTAGATGGTATTAAAATGTTATGAATGAAATATCTAAGGTTTTATATATGAAAATACAAGTATCTCATATGAGTCAGTTTATATTGTAGCTTCCTGCAATACTTTGTAAAAGAGGGCTGAGGCTAATTTCTTCCTGAATATGGCAGACGCATCAGGTAGAACTTGATCTGGTTTCACTTCTGTATCTAGTATTCTCAATGCTGTCTGCAAGGTCATAACATCAAAAAGGTCCTTGCCATCCAAGTAATTCTCTGTATTAACAGCATGCACCTGAGAATGAAATATTTGTAACCTGTTAGCATCATAAAATCTACCCATTATGAAACAACCATAATGAATGTGCCCATTTCAAAGTATAAAAATAATCAGTGTTCTGACATAGGCCTACCATGTAAATCATTGTTGTACCAGCTGCTAAACATAGTTATATTTTACAGCTTTGACACAAAATGAGTTTCTGATTGAGGATAAATCAAGTTAAATAGAAAAATTCACGCAGCAGATTCATGCATAATGCATTGCAATTACCTCAGACACCAGTAACAAAACACTGCTATAATTATTACTGAGATGTCAGGTTTATGATCATATTCTAAAGGATTTTCTTTGGAATGCTTACAAAGTAAGGATTGATTCCACCATACACTATGGTTGGCTTCTTTAGCACTCTGCCTTTAGTGTCTTTCTGTAGCTGAAATAAAAATCCTGCATTCACGTATGCATGAGCATTCTGAGCTCTTGGCATAATCTGAAAGTGCAAAACCTGTGTCATGAAACACATAAATCATCAACATACACACTGCAATGCAGTCAGTAACTCTATAATACAAATTCTTTCCTTGCTAGGAAGAATCAAATTTAAAATTATGGACACTTGCTTAATGCGTAACATACGTAGCTGTGAAAATAACAAGAATGTGTATCTTACATATTCAGGTTGTAAATTACATTCTCTGGAGTACATGAAGGAATGGCTTTTCAATCTTAAAAAATGGAAAATATAAGAAGTTACATGTAACACAAATAGTATTCATTCATTCACACTATTTTCTGATCTCTCAAATGAAATGTTCACAAAAAAGACTTCATAATGTAACTCTGAAAAATGTTGTAATGTATGTTGTAATGCATGTCATTCAAACATTTTTCAGTTTACTCACAAAATGAGGATATATTTTTGTTTAATATATAAAATACAACACATGTGGTTTGGTGAATGTAGTGCGCAGGGCATTATTTTAAATTTCTTCTTTCAAGGGTTGTAAGAGTATGGTACATGCTTACATGCTAAATACTGGTTCAAAGTACTTGTACAAAATCATGAATTCCATTTTATCACCATTCCCTGGTACAATCAGCCTGCAATGCTAACATTCATATTTATCTGTGCAATGTAAATTCAATTCAATTTATTTTGCATTCATTTGATCCTTAGGGGTTGTGACCCGTCGGATACGGAAATTATGGAAAACTGCTTCACACAAGCTTTGTGTAAGTGTTCCAGAAACATTCTGTCAACAGAACATAGAAAAATTAAAATATTCCATCATCACACATATTGTAGTGAAATACTGTGCTTAAATCACATTTAGATTAACTGAAGTAATAGTAATCAGGAAAAAATGAATGTTTAATGGCACAGGAAAGCATTTTGTGCATAATCTACACAGATGATGGTAGGACTGTGGATACACTTATTTTTTTCTGAATTCATTATTTAAGTGCACAGAACAATAAATTATAAGTTACAGAGAACACAGCTTATCTATCCACATTTCTAATGCTTGTGCAAAACTAACATTTAATCCCGATAAACTTTGGTCAAATGGGGTTTGTCTCTATATGTAGCTGCTTTCCCATAATACTTTTTTTTGTCACAGGCTGAATTAAAGTTGTGATCACTTTCATCACAGAAAGAGTACTGAAGATTTTTGAGATTTTCTACTAATGCTGTATACATCATGTAAAAACTTGTACCCACAAAATTCTCAAGTTTGTAATTGGAAACTCTCAAATATTCATACTACTTACCTTCCATTGTCATAACTTTCACAAGGTCATCAATTTTCTTGTCAGAAAATTCAACTGTGCACCCAGACCTGGGGTCATATCCAGGTGAGTCCCTTCTCCTTTTGGGATACTTGATACTTAATTTTGGTTAGTACAGAGGAATACAACACATAAAGTAACATGTTTCACATTATTTCATGAAAAATTTAATCACAGATCAATGTTAAATATTTGCTAAATCCACAGCATTTGCAGAAAGCTGTAAAGAATATGTTGTCACTCTCAACACCAAATTACTGGCCTGGGTAATTCAGAAAACATCACTACAAATCACTGAATGCACCTAATGCAATACCTCACAACAAGACTTTGTATATGTCACTTTATTTTTAAATTCTATCACAGTATTTAACCTACCTTATAAGTCTTTAGAATGTAACTGTCATCAAGTTGAGGTAAAGTAACATGTGTGATAACTTTGTGCTTCATGTCCATATCCAAATAAGCAGCCATGCTTACATCCTTCTTTGTGGATTCCTTTGACGCTGTTTAGCAATTAAAATTATTATCTGGTATTTAACAATCAACAGCACTGGTTTCTTTTGTAAAAAACATTAAAAGTGTGCAAAAAATTGCACACGTTTGGGTTATGATATGATACACTTACTGAAAGAATGAACAATTTGTTGCCAATAAGAGTGTAAAACTTATTTAACCCTCTAGTATTGTCAGAATTTCAACACTTTTCCATCAGTTACATTCAGGCATTTCTTCAGCATGAGCCCATCCTACCTCAGAGATATTGTAATTCTAATATAAGCAAGGACAAAAATCAGGGTCCTGTATTGCTGTAAACCATTATATCTAATGTATTTCCAAAAGCAATACATACAATGTTAAATTTTCATAAAAATACTTTGAAATAAACTAAATGAACCACCACACAGAGGGATGCATAAATACCAATTCATAAGGTAAATTATATGGAATAAACTATTGCAGAATATGAACTTGGTGAAGTTCCAGGTTAGGACAAGTCTGCCAATGTTCTTCAGTAAAACTGCAGTGGTGGTAGTTGTAATAGTATTAGTATTAATATTAGTAGTAGTAGTAGTAGTAGGAGAAGTAGGAGGAGGAGGAGTAGTAAGTCTCATAGTAAAGTGAGTGATGGTTCTAACAGAAATAAGCAATGTTTATTGCATGTATTCTCACAGTACACACCACTAAAAACATCGAATATAGGAAGGTGCATGGCAGGTATGTCTAAATGTAAGTAAGGCATTTATATATTAAAAAAGTGCTGTGCTTTATTCTAAGACTGCAAATTCAGTCCTAGTTATGACAGCCCATAAGAATAGTGAAATCTTGATCCACGCACATTATACAACTAGGTGAAAAACACCAAAAAGTATCTCATAAAAAATGTCTTTTATTCAATAAATGGATTAAAGTCAGTAATCACAATGACAAGCAGTTCAAATTTTTTAGAAAGAAAAGATAATGAACAACAGTAAAAAAAAGTTGACTCAATATTATGTAGGGTACACATGCAAAACTTCAGACACAATAATTTGTAATACTCATATTGTAAACTATACATAGCTTTTGGACTATGATAAGATTGATTGTACAATCAAATTTTTGTACTGTATTGTGTTGTATTGACCAATTTCATAATCAGTTCAAATTAGTTTGAATTATGGATCTGTGAAATATGAACTATGTACATTTAAATAGTGAACTTGAATTAAGGTTAAATTTAATCACTAAATCAATGTTGCTCATTATTTTATGTCAATATTAACATTATCCACCTACATCTTCTTTCCATTAGTGTAATAACACTCACTCATTCCACTGACAATATTTAGGTTACAATGAAATGAAGCAACTTACCAATTGTTAAGGTGGCTCCAACTGTTTCTAAAATCAGAAACATATCGGATGGAAATTCAGAATGTTCATGCTTAATGGAAAGGTTTCCAGCAATTGTTCCAATCTGAAATGCATTTACTGAATATAAATTGTAAAGCTATACTATCAGCAAAATTATCTCCCCTTAGTATTCCACATTTTCCTTCAGTGAAACACAGCAATAAAATGTTTCTAAATGTTTGAAGAATCTACACAAAAATAATCACAAGTGACATAAGGAATAATGCAGTTAATTTATTAATATTCTTGCTACCTCTTTCTGAAATCCTGATCTTGAGACTGGCAATACTATCTCATGTTATTTTGTGTTTTCTCTCAGTTCCTTCCACCAAGTTCTCTGTCTGTACATTAAAACAAACCATCATGTTTCAAGACAACCTACTTGAAATGTCACAGGCAAATAATAATGTGCATGTTTTGAATAAAAATTAAATTTTTAGTAATATTAAGAATGTCATGTCTCTTCACTTATCTCAATTTTCTCCTTGTGATACACAATTATTTGCAATAGTTTTTTTGTTTGAAAATATTTCTGTGCTATTACAAAGGTCATAGTTTCAAATAAAATCCACATGTGAAATATCAACACTGAATTTTAATACACTAAAATGCATAAAGTATAAAAGCTTACTGTTATTTGCATTTTGGGTCCTTTGCTTTTTCAACACTGTATAAATGATTTATCAGTTATTATTAATGGAAAGTCTGAGCCGACTTTATTTGCAGATGATACTACTTTAGTATTTACCAATTCAAATCCTTGAGATTTTAAAAATGATATGAAAATAATATTCAAATGTTTAAATAAATGTTTCAAAGCTAACAGACTATCACTAAATTTTGATGCAACCCATTTCATTCAATTTATGATAGTCCTCAATTTGATTTGGATGTTAGCAATGGAAACAAATGAATTTCCAAAACATACAATACAAAATTCCTTGGAATATATGTAGAGAGTACACTGTCCTGGACAATATATCAAACAAAATATGCACAAATTACACAATGAGATCAGTTAAGCCTTTTTAGTCACAGGAAACATTGAAGATGGTTCACTGTGCCTATTATTGCTCTCTTATGAACTATTAAATCATTTTTTTTTTTGGGGGGGGGGGGGGACATTTCCTTATTGTTTAAAAATTTTTAAAATACGAAAA
>Ga0123357_10003018_pt1 | contig 19062 bp, 17 predicted proteins | sample TergutEmb28metaG_FD_89873 | JGI IMG/M metagenome (GOLD analysis project Ga0123357, IMG submission 89873) | Embiratermes neotenicus P4 segment gut microbial communities from Petit-Saut dam, French Guiana - Emb289 P4 | ecosystem: Host-associated > Arthropoda: Insects > Digestive system > Gut ...
GCATGCCGTTGGCGGTCGGCGGCCCCTCGTAGAACACCCAGCGCGGGCCGTCGGCGGTTCGCGCCATGGAGCGCGCGAAGACCCGGTCCGCCCGCCAGCGCTCGATGACCGCGCGATCCATCGCGGGCAGGTCGATGTGCGGCGGCAGCGGTTGATAGCCGGCCAGGGGGGTGCTCACGGCGGCGTTGCTCCTAGGTGGCGTGCGGTGGCGGGGTCGCGACATCGCATTATCCCGCAGGCGCCGGCAGCGCGCCGGTCAAGCGGACCGGCGCGGCGCCCGCATAAGTGGCGGTTCCCGCGTTGGCTAATCCGTCGCGGGCTGTTCCCCGGCGCCCGCTGGCTGTTCGCCCGGCGACCCGGCCTCGTGGTGGATCGCCCCGGTGGTGGCGCGCAACGGCGCCCCGGTGCCGCCCCAGCGCCGCGCGACGATCTCGGCGGCGATCGAGACCGCCGTCTCCTGCGGGGTGCGCGCGCCCAGGTCCAGGCCGAGCGGCGCGCGCAACCGGGCCAGCTCGGCCTCGGTGAGCCCGCGCGCGCGAAGCTGGCAGGTCCGCTCGTCGTTGGTGCGCCGCGAGCCCATCGCGCCCAGGTAGGCCAGCGGCAGACGCAGCGCCAGCTCCAGCACCGGCACGTCAAACTTCGGATCGTGGGTGAGCACGCACACCACGGCGCGCTCGTCCACCGCGCCGGCGGCCACCTCCCGGGCTAGGTAGCGGTGCGGCCAGTCGACCACCAGCTCGTCCACTCCGGGGAAGCGCGCCGGGGTGGCGAACGTCGCGCGCGCGTCGCACACGGTGACCCGGTAGCCGAGGAAGGCTCCGAGCCGGGCCAGCGCCGCCGCGAAGTCGATCGCCCCGAAGACGATCATCCGTGGCGGCGGGGTGTGCGCGGCGACGAAGACGGCGAGCTCGTCGCCGCGCCGCTCGCCGTCCGGCCCGTACCGCAGGATCGCGCTCCGGCCCTGCGCGAGCAGCCCGCGCGCGTCGTCGCGCACCGCCGCGTCCAGGCGGGCGGAACCGAGCGATCCGGCCGTCGCGGCCGGCCGGACCACCAGGTGCCGGCCGACCCGGCCGACCCGGCTGGAACGGCTGGGCCGCTGCTCGCCTCCCGGCGGGCCAGCCTCCGGGGCCTGCGTGCCCAGGGCGTCCTGGACCCGGGCGCCGGCGCCGAGGGGGTCCGTTCCCGGGGCGCCGGCCTGCCGGGCCTGCGTTCCTTGGGCGTCCGCGCCGTCCGTGCCGTCCTCGTCCGGCGCGCTGTCGGCGATGACGGTGGCCACCGCGATGGGCTGCCCCGCCGCGAGGTCCGCGGCCAGCGCGCCCAGCTCCGGGAAGGTCTGGCGGTCGATCCGTTCGATGAACAACTCGATGATCCCGCCGCAGGTGAGTCCGGCCCCGAAGGCGTCGTCGTCGCTGACCCCGAACCGGTGCAGCCCGGGCCGCGCGCCGTCGCGCGCGGCCCGGGCCAGCTCGTACACCGCGCCTTCGACGCAACCGCCGGACACGCTGCCGATGGCGCCCCCGTCCGGGCCGACCGCCATCGCGGCGCCGGGCGGGCGCGGCGCGGAGCGCCAGGTGCTCACCACCGTGGCCAGGCCGGTGGGCGCGCCGGAGCGCCAGCACCGGGTCAGCTCGTCAATCAAGTCGCGCACGGGCGCTCGCCTCCATGTCCGGGACTGGTTCATTCCGGGGGCCGGGGCGTCATCCGCCCCGGCCCCCGGGTGGGTCGCGCCGTTGTCGGCGCACCCGCCGAGCGTATTGGGTCGCGGACCGGAGCGGTCCGACCTGGTTGGCACTACGCGCGCATTTTGTGAGTCAAGCGCGCATTCGGATTGAGTCGTCAAATGTGGATTGACAACGCCGCGGGGCACTCCTAGAGTCTCAAGCACTGTGCTGGCACGCGGTGCTTTGCCGCGATCCTGGGATCTTGACAAAGTGCCGACAGTATGCAGATGGCGTAGCCTGACGAGCGTCCCGCTCGCTCGGGGAGCCGCCCTCGGCAGCCAGGGCTGGCCCACCGCCGGTCCGCGCAGTGGCAACGAACCCGCGATCATCCGGCACCTGGTTTCTTCCGAAGTTAGGAGTTGTTTCGTGTTCGAACTGTTTCCCGGCGACTACTCCCGCTCCCAAGCGGTCAACATGGGGTTGCGCTCAGGGCTTCAGATAGGTGAAGCGATGCGCGCGGCCAGCGACCTCGCCAAGGATGGCTCCTCGGCCTGGGACTGGTACGCGAGCTGGCGGCGGTTCGCCGAGCAGCAGGTGGACCAAGCCGAGGACGAGTTCGCCGAAGGCTTCGTCATCGCCTCGGGGGAGCGGATGCTGCGCGCCTCGGTCGGGCTGTACGTCGCGCAGGCGCGCATCCCGGACCGGCGGCACCGCCTGGACGCGCTGCGCGAGCACTGGCGGGTGTTCGACCTGGGCATCGAGCGCTCCCGCCTGGGCTATGAGCGGGTCAGCTTCGACTCGCCGGACGGCGAGCTGCCGGCGTGGTGGATCCCCGGCTCGACCGACGGCTCCCCGACTCCGGCGCTGGTCTACTACCCAGGGTTCGACCTGGACAAAGAGATGATCGTGCTCACCCTGCGCGACAGCTACCAGCGTCGCGGCATCGGGGTGCTCATCGTGGACGGCCCGGGCATCGGCGAGACGCTCTGGCTGCAGCAGATGCCCTCGCGCTACGACTACGAGGTGCCCAGCCGGGCGGCCCGTGACTACCTCAAGACCCGTTCCGACGTGGTCGCCGACAACATTGGGGTGGCGGGGATCAGCCTGGGCGGCTACTACGCCACCCGCAGCGCCGCCTTCGAGCCGTCCTTCGTCTGCTGCTCGGCGTGGGCCGGCACCCGCAACTTCGGCGGCAACATGCGCCGTCGCTGGGATCCGCAGAGCCAGACCAGCCCCGAGGTCAATCACCAGCTCATGGCGGTCATGGGCAAGGACAACATGCGCGACGCGCTGGAGCGGGTCATCGACTGGAACCTCACCGGACAGGTCGGGGGGCTGCACATGCCCTACCTGATGGTGCACGGCGAGTTGGACCGCCAGTCCACGCTGGCCGAGGCCAAGGCGATCTTCCGGGAGATCCCCGCCGAGGACAAGACGCTGCGCGTGTTCACCGCTGGCGAGGGCGGCGCCGAGCACTGCCAGATCGACGAGCCGATCGCCTCGCGCGAGTACATCAGCGACTGGACCGCCCTGCGCATGGGGACGGTCAAGCCGGCATGACCGCCAAGTCCCGGGCGCGCGCCGCGTCTGCCGACGCGGCGGCGGAGCCCGTTGATTCGGTCCCGGCCGAGCGAGTGGCCGGAGCCGGGCTGGTCGGCCAGGATCTGACCCCGAGCGAGTACGACGGGTACCTGCGCGGCACCGCCAAGTACCTGGCGGACCTGGTGGAGCCGGGCGACCTGCACGCCGCGTTCGTGCGCTCGGTGGTCGCCTCGGCGCGGATCGTCTCGGTGGACGCCAGCGAGGCCGCCGGGATGGAGGGCGTGGTCTTCGTCGCCTCCGGCGCGCAGCTCGCCGCCGACGGGTTGCCGATGCGATCGGACAGCGCCCGCGTGGATCCGACATTCGCGGTCTTCCACCAGTGGTTCGCGCCCACGCTCCATTTCCCCGCAGTGGCGGTGGACGAGGTCCACTACGTCGGCGAGCCCGTCGCCATCGTGATCGCCACCGACCGCTACCTCGCTGAGGACGCGGCGGAGGCGGTCGTGGTGGACTACGACGAGCGCGCTCCGGTCATCGACGCGCTCGACGCGCTGCTCCCGGACAGCCCCTTGGTGTATCCCGAGCTGGGGTCCAACATCGCCGCCTCGATGCGCTACGGCAAGGGCGACGTGGCGGCGGCCCAGGCGACGCCGGGCGCGGTGACCGTGCGCCGGGAGTACGAGGTCGGGCGGCAGAGCGCGGTGCCGATGGAGGGGCGCGGCGTGCTGGCCCGCCCCGACGGCGCCGGCGGGCTGGACGTGTTCAGCTCGACGCAGTTCCCGTTCATCCTGACCCAAACCCTCGCCCAGACGCTGGCTTGCGATCCGGCGTCGGTGCGCGTCCAGGTGCCGTCCGTCGGCGGCGCCTTCGGGCAGAAGACCACCGCCTATGGCGAGGATCTGGCGGTCGCGTTCGTGGCCCGCCAGCTCGGCCGGCCGGTCGCCTGGGTGGAGGACCGCTACGAGAACCTGACCACCGCCACGCAAAGCCGCGACCAGCGCCACGTGATCGAGCTGACCGTTGATCGGCAGGGCCGCATCCTGGCGCTGGACGACGAGTTCGTGGTGAACTACGGCGCCTGGTCCACGATCCGCTCCGGCGTGATCGCTAACACCGCGATCCACCTGATGGGCGCCTACAAGATCCCGGCCATCGCGGTCCGGGCCACTGGGGTGTTCTCCAACAAGGCCCCGACCGCCCAGTATCGCGGCGCGGGCCGGCCGGAGGCCGCCTACGCCCTGGAACGGGTGCTGGACGCCGCCGCGCGCGAGATCGGCGTCAGCCGGCGGAAGATCCGCGAGATCAACCTGCTCGGTCCGGACGACCTGCCGTACCACCAGGGCATCCCGTACCGCGACGGCGAGGAGATCGTCTTCGACGGCCGGGACTACGTCGCGGTCGCCCGCGCGGCCTGGGAGCTGCTGGATCCCGACGAGCTGGAGACGCTGCGCTACGCCGCGCCGCCCGGGTGCTATCTCGGCGCCGGGCTCGCCACTTTCATCGAGGCCACCGGGCGCGGGCCCGAGCCGGAGTACGTGCGGGTCCGTCTGGAACCCGATGGGACGATCGCGGTGCAGACCGCCGGCGGCCCGAGCGGCCAGGGGCATCAGACCACGCTGGCCCAGATCGCCGCCGACGCGGCGCTGGTCGACTTCGCCGGGGTGCGCGTCACCACCGGCTCGGCGGTGGGCCTGCCCCATGCCGGACCGACCGCGGCCAGTCGGACCGCTGTGATCGCGGGCTCGGCGGTGCATGTCGCGGTGGGGGAGCTGGTCGCGAAAGTGACTGGCTTGCTGGCCGATCACTTCGGCGCGCCCACGGTCGCGCACACCCGGTCCGGGTTCGAAGCGGGCGGCGAGACGGTCAGTTGGGCGCGCGCCGCGCAGCTGTGCCACGACGCGGCGGCCGGCGCTCCGATCGAAGTGGTCACCGGCTGGGCGCCGCCACGCGCCACCTGGACCATGGGCGCGCATGTCGCGGTGGTCGAGGTCGACGCGCGGACCGGTAAAGTCCGCGTGCTGCGCTACGGCGTCGCCGAGGAGAGCGGACCGGCCATCAACGGCCGCATCGTCAACGGCCAGGTGCGCGGCGGGGTCGCGCAGGGCATCGGATCGGCGCTGCTGGAGGAGTCGGGCTACGACGCCAGCGGTCAGCCGATGGCCACCAGCTTGGCCGACTACCGGGTGCCCGAGGCGGCCGAGGTGCCGACGGTGCGCATCGCGCACCTGCTGGAGCCCTCGAAACTCAATCCGCTGGGCATCAAGGGCGTCGGGGAGAGCGGCGTGGTCGCGGTGCCCGCCGCGGTCGCCTCGGCGGTCGAGGACGCTCTGGCGCAGTTCCACATCAGTCCGGCGCGCACTCCGCTGTCGGCTGACCACCTGCTCAAAGAACTAGTCAGGGCTGGGGTGAGGTCATGAAACCGCCCGCGTTTGAGTGGGTCGCCCCGGACAGCTTGGAAGCCTGCCTGGCCGAGCTGATCGATTCCGACGGCGACGTGCGCGTGATCGCTGGTGGGCAGAGCCTGATCCCGCTGCTCAACCTGCGCTTCGCCCGTCCGCTGCGGTTGGTGGACATCAACCCGCGCGACGAGCTGGCGGCCATCACCACCGCCGCCACCGCGACTGGGTACGAGGTGCGCATCGGGGCCACCGTGCGCCACCAAGGCGTGCTGGAGGACGCCGCGCTCAACGACGTCTGCCCGGTGTTCGCGCAGGCGGCGATCGAGATCGGGCACCTGGCCATCCGCAACCGGGGCACCTTCGTCGGCGCCGTCGCGCACGCCGATCCGCATGGCGAGTGGCCGGCGGTGGCACTGGCGCTGTCCGGCGTCGTCTCCGCCCAGTCGGCCGAGCGCGGCGAACGCGCGATCCCGGCGGCGGAGTACTACCTCGGTCCGTATTCCACCTCGCTGGAAACCGACGAGATGGTGACCGCGGTGGCGTTCCAGATCCCGCGCGACCAGTCCGCCGCTTGCTGTGAGGTCTCGCCGCGCCGGGGGGACTTCGCCCAAGCCGGCGCGGTGGCCGCGCTGTCCGCGACGGACGGCCAGGTGCGCTCGGCGCGGGTGGCGCTGTTCGGCGAGGCGACCGGATTGCGGTCGCTGTCGGTTGAATCGCTGGTCGGCGCGTCGCTCGCGGAGCTGGACCCGCGCGCCTGGGACTCGGTTTCGATTCGACTGTGCGCCGGCGCGGCCGCTGGCGCCAACCAGCGGCTGGTCGAGCACGTGGTCGCGTGCGCGTTGGCCGACGCGGCCGGGCAGCGCGCGCGCGCCGCGGCGAAGGAGGAACAGTGACCTCGCTCATGGAAGACATCGTCGACTCGGCGCCGGCCAGCCTTGAGGTGTCGGTGACCGTCAATGGCGCGCTGCGGTCGGCCTCGGTGCCGCCGCGCACCACCCTTGCCGACTACCTTCGCGACGCGCTCGGCTTGCGCGGCACGAAGGTCGCCTGCGAGCAGGGTGTGTGCGGCGCCTGCACGGTGTTGCTGGACGGCGCCGCCGTCCGGTCCTGTCTGGTGCTGGCCGTGCAAGCCGACGGCCACACCGTCCAAACCGTCGAAGGTCTCGCGACTAGTGAGGAGGAGCTCAGCGATCTGCAGCAGGCATTCGCGCGAAATGACGCGATGCAGTGCGGTTTCTGTACTTCAGGCATGTTGATGACGGCCGCCGCGATCTTGGATCGGGGCGTGCCGGTGACCGCTGACGAGGTTCGCGAGACGCTGTCCGGGAATCTGTGTCGCTGCACCGGATACTCGGGCATCGTCAACGCGGTGACCGATGTGGCCGCCGCGCGTGGCCTGACCAACTGTGACAACCCGGTGTGATCGAACCTCGGGTCCAGTCCCATCCCCCAGTAGGACAACGAAAACCAGGAGCAGGAATGACAATGCGAGCACCAAGGGCAAAGACCTTGGCGGCCATCCTCGGGATCGCCGCCCTGACCCTCACCGCGCTCACCGGCTGCGGCTCGAGCAACAAATCCAACGGCGGCGGCTCCACTGGTGGCGGCGCCGGCACCAGCGCGGCGGCTCCCTCCGGCGGCGGAACCTATGAGATCGGCCTCACCGGCGACTTCTCGGCCGGCTACGCCGCGCTCGCGGTGCCGTGGCGGGACGGGATCCTGGCCTACTTCGACGCCGTCAACAAGGCCGGCGGCATCAACGGCAACAAGGTGAACGTGACGGCGCTGGACGACGGCAACACCCCGACCAACGCGGCCGCGAACGTGCACCGGTTCATCAGCGCCAAGGACAGCGCGGTGTTCGTTTACTCCTCGACCACCGCGGTCACCGTGGGACCGCTGCTGAGCGACGCGAAGATCCCGGCCTCGATCCTGGCCCCGACCCTGGACCAGCTGGAACCGGTCCAGCCGTACCTGTTCACCATCACCGCGCCGCTGGCCAGCCTCGGCAAGCCGATGCTGGACACCGTGGTCTCGATCGGCAAAGAGAAGGGCATCGCCAGCCCCAAGGTCGGCATCCTCACCGGCCAGAGCCCAGTGCTCGCGGCGCTCAACGACGCTGCCGTGCAGGCGGCCAAGGACGCCGGTGTGACCGTGGTCGAGAACCAGAAGCTGCCCACCACCGCCACCACCTCGGACGCCCAGGCCCTCGCCCTCGCGTCCAAGAAGCCTGACGTCGTGGTGCTCGCGGCGAGCAACAACCTGGCCATCTCCGCGGTCGGCGTGCTGCGCCAGCAGGGCTTCACCGGCCCGATCATCGCCTACCCGGGCGCGGGCTCGCTGCCCACGATGAAGCAGCTCAACGACGCCAACTACTACGTGCTGAACACCAGCCCGTACTCCCAGGCCGGCACCACCCCGACGATCGACAAGTTCATCGCCGACGTCCAGGCGTACGGCAAGGACCCGAACTCGCCGAACATGATCAACGGCTACGCGCAGGGCATGGTCATGGGCAAGGCGCTGGAGGCCTGCGGGTACCCGTGCACGGGTGAGAAACTGCAGGCGGCGATGAGTGGATTGAGCAACCTTGATCTGGACGGCTTGCTCTTCGGCCCGATCGACTACAGCCAGAACCACGCCGGTTGCACGCTCGGCCAGGTCTTCGTGTGGGATCCCGACAAGCAGGTGCTCAACAAAGTCGGCGACCCGACCGAGATTCCGCTCAGCTGACAGCTGACTGACTCCCACGTAAAATGGAATCCTTTGTTCAGGCCCTAGTTGCCGCCCTTCCCGTCGCTGGGATGTATGCGCTGGTGGCTGTCTCGTTGGTGACGATCTTCCGGGCGGTGCATATCTTCAACCTCGCCCAGGGGTCGTATTCGATCATCGCCGCATTCATCTTCCTTGAGATCTACAAGGCGATAGGAGGAGATTTCTGGCTCAGCTTGCTGGCCGCTATCGCATGCGCCGCGCTCATGGGCGTGATAGCGTTTCGGGTCATCTACCGGCCGTTGTTGGGCCGGGTCCCGATCCAGCTGCTGATGGTGTCCATCGGGTTGGATATCGCGCTCTCCTCGTTGGCGCTCACCATCTGGGGCCCGAACATTGTTTTCATTAAATTGCCGCACCTGTTCGATGGTGTCTACCGATGGGGATGGATATCCATCTCCAAAGTCAACGTCGTGATCGTCGTCGTGGCAGTGGTTCTGATCTCGGCGTTCGGCGTGGTCTTGAAGTACACCAAGTTCGGGTTGAGCATGCGAGCCACCTCCGATCTGCCAGTGCTGTCCACGGTGCGCGGCATCCGGGTAGGCCGGGTGTCCACCGCGGCGTGGGCGATCGCACTGGCGTTCGGGGTGATCGCAGCCGTGGCGATGGGGTCATCCCAGGGGATGACCCCGAACTCGGCACGGGCGCTTGGGATCGCGGCGGTGCCCGCGGCGGTCATCGGCGGCATTGACTCCATCGCCGGCGCCTTGTGCGGCTCCTTGGTGCTCGCGGAGGTCCAGATGCTCGCCACCCAGTACGTCGGGGGCGCGGAGGCCAACGTGGTCGGCTGGCTGCTTCTGCTGATATTCCTGGTCGTGCGGCCCACCGGCCTATTCGGACGGCGCGAGGTGGCTCGGCTGTGAGGAGACAACCAATGAAGAGCGCCGTGCCGTCGGGCGGCGCGCACGCGAAGCCGACCAAGCGGATGCGTGTGCGCCCGGCCCAAACCGAGGGCGGAGCCGAACCAGGCGCCGGCCGCCCGCTGCCCAAGTGGATGTATTGGATGACCCTGCGGTCCTGGATCACTGCAGTGGTCGCCGTCGGGTTCATAATTTGGACCTACACCGCGGCGAACGACGTCATCACGTATTACGTCGACATGTCGTTGCTGGCCGCGATGAGCGCCATGGCGCTCAACTTCCTGAACGGGAACGCGGGCCTGGTGTCGATGGGCACCGCGACCTTCCAAGGCTGTGGCGCGTACCTGGTGGTGATCACCGGGAAGTGGTTCACCGGCAGCTGGAACTGGCCGCTCGCGCTGCTGCTGGGCACATTGGCCGCCGGGCTGGTCGGATTCCTGATCGGCATCCCGTCGCTGCGACTGCACGGTCTGTACCTGCTGTTCGCCACGCTAGGGCTGATCGAGATCGGGCTGTACGCGTTCAACTGGTATGACACCAAGAGCGGCGCGTTGTCCGGGACCTTTGTGAAACGCCCGCGCGTGGGCGGGTTCGTCCTTCAGTCGGAAAAGACCTGGCTTCTCGTCCTCTGTGTTCTCCTGGCGATCGCCACCTGGTTGATCTACAACATGGTCAGTGGCGACCCCGGCCGGATTCTTGCGGCGGTGAAGAGCAACGAGAACGCGGCGTCGGCGATGGGGATCGGGGTGGTCAGCGCCAAGCTGCGAACCTTCGTGACCATGGCGATGCTCAGCGGTTTCGGCGGGGCCGTCGCGGCCTACTTCCTGCAATCGGTCGGCAGCGACTACTACTCGTTCCTGCTTTCGGTCACCTTTATCGCGATGGTCCTGGTCGGCGGCCTCAGCTCGGTGCGCGGCTCGATCATCGGGGCTTTCGCCATCACGTTCCTGCCGTTGGCGGTCAGCACCTGGCTGGACACGAGCATCCTCGGCCCCTTCCAAGGCTACTTCCACCGGCACCTGGGCGAACTCCAGACCGTCTTCTACGGCGCCTTGATAGTGATCTTCATCTTCTTCTTCCCCGGTGGTTTCGAAAGCCTGATCAACCTCGGCAAGGGCCGGAAGCGACGCCGTGAGCTGGAAAAGCTCGCGGAAGCCGCTGACGGCGCCAGCGATGCCCCGGCATCCCTGGCCGGCCCAGCCCCAGCCGTGAACGCGTCCCTGGCGGGTGCCGAATGAGCGGCGATGCGATTCTCGAAGTCCACGACCTGACGGTGGGCTACCGGGGCGCCGGGGTCGGCATCGATCACATCAGCTTCGATGTCCCCGCCCAGGGCGCGGTGGTATTGCTGGGCGCCAACGGCGCGGGGAAGTCCTCCACGTTGCGCGGCATCGGCGGCATCATGGCCAGCGAGCCGGCCGTGGTCCGCAGCGGGTACGTCGTCTTCGAGGGCGACCGCCTCGATCGGCTCGGCCCGAACGCGCGGGCCCGCCGCGGCATCTCGCTCGTGCCCGAGGAGAACAAGATTTTCCCGAAGCTCACGGTCCGGGAGAACCTCGCCGTCGGCGGCATGATCGCCGGCAAGCGGGCCAAGGAGCACTTGGAGCGCGCGCTCGATGTCTTCCCCGACCTGCGCGAGCACCTGCCACGGCTCGGCGGGCTGCTCAGCGGCGGGCAACGGCAGATGCTCGGAGTGGCGATGGCGCTGTGCTCCGGGGCCAAACTGCTGATCGTGGACGAGTTGACCCTGGGCCTGTCGCCGATGCTGGTGCCGGTGCTGGTCCGGCAGTTGAAAACCCTGGTGGACGGGGGGCTGCCGGTGCTGATCGCGGACCAGAACCTGTTGGTCGCGCGGGCGTTGGCGAATGTGGTTTGCCAGCTCGAGGGCGGCCGGTTGATCTCATCGGGGCCACCGGCCACGGTGCTCGCGCAAATGGCGGCGGGCGAACGCGGCGGCGCAATGGGGGTAGCACATGTGGAGCGTTAAGCGTCGGCCGGCGGGCCCACAGACGGCGGCGCCCGATTCCGGCTGGCTCACTGGGGCCGGCCAACCGATCGTGAGCGTCCGTGGCGTGTCGCTGGCCTTCGGCGGGCTGACGGTCTTGAACGAGGTCAGCATCGATGTGCCGCAAGGGTCGGTGGTGGCGATCGTCGGACCCAACGGATCGGGCAAGACCAGCCTGCTCAACTGCATCAGCGGCGTCTACCAGCCGCATGCCGGACAGATCCTGTTCGAGGGCACCGAGCTGCGCGGAAAGCGACCGCCGGAGATCACCAAGCTGGGCATCGCCCGCACCTTCCAAGGCGTGGAGATCCCGCGCAACCTGACCGTCGCCGAGATCGGCCTGCTGGGTCGGCACCTCGCGCTGTCCGCGAAGTACGGGTTCGTGGCCTACGGGCTGGGCATTCCCCGGTTGAACGGGGCGGAGCGGCGGGAACGCGACTATGTCGTCAGCGTCGCGGAGCAGATCGGGCTCGGCCCTTACGTCAACGACCGGGTCTCCGGTCTGCCGTTCGGCCTGGCCAAACGCGCCGACATCTTGCGCGCGCTGTGCTGCCGCCCCCAGGTGCTGCTGCTGGACGAGCCGGCGGCCGGCTTGACGGTCACCGAGAAGGCGGAGCTGATCTCGGTGATCAAGGAGGTGGCCGACGGTTCGGTGACCGTGTGCGTCGTCGAGCATGACATGGGCTTCCTTGAGCAGGTGTCTACCCTGATGGCCGTGATGGTCAGCGGGCAAGTGGTGTTCGAGGGGTCTGTCGCCGATGGTCTGGCTCGGCCCGAGGTGGCCATCGCGCTGCACGGGCTCAGCGACATGGCCGACGATTTCGGCGCCGACGATTTCGGTGCCGACGGTTCCAGCGAAGCGGTGCCGGCCGGCGTCACTGGCGACGAAACGTCTGCTGCGGCGTCCTGAGCCACTGGCGAGTCCGATGATCGAGAGCGCGAACTTGGACTTGTCAGTGGCGGTGCCGACACCGAGTCTGCACGTCAGCGGACCGACGCCGCCGGGGAGCTCGACCACGATCTTCCTGACCCAGGACAAGCCGTTGACCCCGGAGACGGCGCTCACCGACCGTCGCGCGCTGGTGCTGCTGAGCATCCGAGACGTGATGCGGATCACGCCGCTGGCCCAGGAGATCTTCGATGAGTTGACCATCGAGATCGTCGAGGGACGGCTGCGGCCGGGCGACACGCTGGACTCGGTCACCTTGGCGCGCCGGTTCGGAACCAGCCGCACCCCGGTGCGCGAGGCGCTGCGCGGGCTGGAGCGCCAGGGCGTGGTCGTCGTCCCGGCGCGGCGCCGGCCCTACGTTGCCGAGCTGACGCTGCGGAAGATCGAGAACATCACCGTGCTGTGGGCGGCGCTGGCCGGGCTGGTGGCCGAGCTTGTGGTGGAGCGCGCCGAAGCCAGCCAACTCGCCGAGCTGTGGCGTTGGTACGGCGCGCTCGAAGACGACGTGGCCAGAGGGTCGCCCGACGACTTCTTCTGGCACAACGTCGGCTTCCGGGCGGTGGAGGCCCGAGTCGCCGGCAACGAGGACTTGCTGCGCGCGATCGAGTCGCTGGGTTTGCGCGCGCTGCAGTTGCGGCACCGAAGCCTGTCCCAGGTGGCGCGCATCGCCACCTCGCTGCAGGGGCACCGCCGGCTGCTCGACGCCTACCGGGACCGTGACGCCACGGAGGCGCCCCGGTACTCCCGCGAGCTCATCCTGGCCGGACTTCATGAGATCGAACGCTCCCTCGTCTCCGACGTCGTCGCCGAGCCGCTGCGCGCCGGCGTCGCGGAGGGATAGGAAAGAGAGGCGATGTTTGACCATGCCTGACAACAACCCCCACCACGAGGCGGGCGGACCCGCTGGCGCGCTCACCCTGGCTATGCCGTGGGGCGAGCTGGCCTACCGGCGGGCGGGCGCCGGGGCGCCGTTGGTGATGATCCACTCACTGGCCCTCAACGGGGCGATGTGGCAACCGATCCTGGCCGACTTCACGGCTGGCCACGAGGTGATAACCGTCGACATGCGGGGTCATGGGGCCAGCCGCTGGGACGGCGGCGCGTTCACCGTTCGCGACCTAGCCGAGGATCTGTGCCGCCTGCTGGACGCATTGGCCATTGACACGATCGACCTGCTCGGGCTGTCAATGGGCGGTTCGGTGGCCACCTGCTTCGCCGCCGCGTGGCCGTCCCGGGTGCGCCGCCTGGCGCTCAGCGACACCACCGCCTGGTACGGGCCGGAGGCGCCGCAGTCGTGGGCCAAGCGGGCGGCGAGCGCGCTGGACACCCCGGACCGCCGCGACCTGCTCGACTTCCAGCTCGATCGCTGGTTCAGCGCGGCGTTCCGCGCGAGCGAGCCAGCGACCGTCGCGCACATCGCGGACATCTTCGTGCGCACCGATCCGCGCGCCCACGCCCAGGCCTGCCGGGCGTTGGGCGATCTTGACGAACGGGACCGCCTGGGCGAGATAACCGCCAAGACGCTGGTCATCACCGGCGAGGAGGACTACGCGACCCCACCGAACATGGGTGAGGCGCTCGCCCAGGGGATCGCGGGCGCGGAGTTCCGACTCTGGCCCGGGGTGCGGCACCTGTCGCCGTTCGAGAGCGGCGACCTGCGAGAAGCACTTGTCAACCATCTTGATCAGTAATTCGGAGAACCACACTTAGGAGTGTGCAGAGTTATGGAACTTATCAATAAATTCACTGTTCCGACTTCGCTCGAGCAGACATGGGCCAGTTTCCAGGACATTGTTGGCATCGCGCAGTGTGTCCCGGGCACCCAGGTGACGTCGGTGACCGGCGATTCGTTCGAGGGCACCATCAAGGTCAAGCTCGGGCCGATCTCAATGATGTTCGTCGGTGGTGGCGAATACCTCGAGAAAGACGAGTCGGCGCACCGGCTCGTGGTCACTGGGCGGGGACGCGACAAGCGCGGCGCGGGCACCGCCGCGGCGACCCTCACCGTGACCATGGCGGCCGCGCCCGATGGCGGCACCGCCGCCCAGGTGAACACGGACCTGGCGATCACCGGCAAACCGGCACAGCTCGGCAAGGGCGTGATCCAGGATGTCGCGGACAGCCTGCTCGCCCAGTTCACCGCGGCCATGGCGGAGCGGTCGGCGGCGCAAACCGATGGCGGCGACCAGCTGAGCCAGCCCGGAGTCTCGGTGACGGCCGCGCCGGCGAGCGAGGACAACGCCCTGGATCTGGGCACCACGGTCATCCCGGTGCTGGTGAAGGGCTACGGCAAGCAGGCGGCGGCCGGGCTGGCCGGCCTGCTGTTCCTGATCTTTGTGGTTCGGCGGATGCGTCGCCATCACTGCTGAGGGCGCCGAATCCAGGACCGGCCCGGTGGGTGCTGCTGCCGCCACAGGTCTCGCTGTGGCGGCAGCAGCCGTCTCGAGGAAGGAAACAGTCCGTGGCTGAGGCCACCCAGGCGTGCCATGACGCTGACGCCGCCGAGCGCGCGTTGCGCTATGCGAAGGTCCGGGCGCTGGCGGCGGAGCAGGGGCTCGACGCGACGCTGGCGTTCGCGCCGATCTGGCGCCGGGAGAATGTCCGCTATCTGACCGACGCCTCGGTGGGCGGCGCCGCCGTGTTCGCGCTGCTGCCGGCGAGCGGCGACCCAGTGGCGTTCACCACCCGCCCCGAGGACTCGTCCGCGATTCGCTCCGCCGGCTGGGTGGACGAGGTCCGGACCATTCGCGTCGACGACGCGAGCGAGCTCGTCGGCGCGCTGCGCGACCTCGGCGTGCGACGGCTCGGGATCGCCCATCTTGAGTTCCTCCCACTCGCGTTCGCGCGCGCGATCCGCGCCGCGGCGCCCGAGCTCAGCTCCGCGACGAAGCTGTTCGATGCCGCCCGCCTGGTCAAGAGCGGGTGGGAACTGGAGCGGATGCGCGATGCGGCGCGGGTTTCCGACGCGGCCTGGCGAACCTTCGTGCGGGTCGTGGCGCCGGGCGTCACCGAGTACGACATCGTCGCCGAGGTCGAGGCCGACATCAAGCGGCTCGGCGCCGAGGACAACTTCATGCTCATCGCCTCCGGCCGGGACGAGGTGCTCGGGATGACCCCGCCCGGCCCCCGTCGGCTCGAGACCGGTGACATGGTCCGCACCGAGCTCACCCCGCAGACCCATGGTTACTGGCTGCAGATCTGCCGCTCGGTGGCCGTGGGCCCGATATCCGACGCGCAGCAGCGATCATTCGACCTGTTCCACGAGGCCGCTGAGGCCGGCTTCGCGGCCGTGCGTCCCGGCGTCACCGCGCACGAAGTCGCGGTCGCGGAGAACGATGTCTTCCGCAAGCACGGCTACGGCGAGTACTGCGGCGATCAGTGGACCCGGGTGCGCGGCCACGGCCTCGGGCTGCACCTCGATGAGACGCCGATCGTCGAGGGCAACCACACCGTGCTGCCGCAGGGCGCGACCTTCATCATTCATCCCAACACCTATACCCCGATCGCCGGGTATCACGTCTTCGGCGACCAAGTCGTGGTGACCGCGGCCGGCGCCGAATACCTCGTGTCGACGCCGCGCCGGATGTTCTCCTCCGACGAGGCTTCCCCCGACGATGGGAGCCGGCGATGAAACACGGGCTGGTGGTCCTGGACCCCACCGAGATCCCCAGCGCGGAGTGGGACGCGCGCCTGCGCGCCGTGCAGGCGCGGCTTCGCGCCGCGGGCGCGCGCGTCGGGCTCATCTACAACGACGTGTCCCGGGGCGAGGACATCGGATATCTGACCAACCTGGTCGTCTACTGGAACGAGGGCGTGCTCGCGATTCCCGCCGAAGGCGATCCGACGCTGCTCACCAAGCTCTCCAAGCGCGTGTTCTCCTGGATGCGGCGGACCTCGGTGCTCACCGACCTGCGCAGCGGCAAATCCTTCGGCAAGCTCGTCGGCGACTACCTCTGCGGCCAGCCGGCGGGGGCCATCGGTTTCATCGACGCCGACCTGTGGCCGGCCGCCTACCTGGACGAGATCGCGGCGGCGGCGCCCGAATGGACCGCCGTCGAACTCGGCCCGCTGGTCCGCGAGGCGCGCGCGATGCTCTCCGCCGCCGAGCTCGGTGTCACCCGAGCCGGCGCGCCTGTGTTCCGGGCCGCGCTCGCCGCGGCGGACGCCGCCGGGCCCGACCTTCGCGCCCGGATGGGCGCGCTCGAGTCGACCGCGCGCCACGGCGGTTTCACCGATTTGACCCTGCGTGGTTTCGGCGCGGACGGCGCTGAGACTGACGGTGCCGGGGCCGACGGCGCGGAGACTGACGGAGCAGGGACCGGCGGTGTCGATGGCGCGGGGACCGTCGGCACGATCGAGGTCGCCGGCCAGTACCGGCACAGCTGGCTGCTCGCCGGCCGCAGCTACGCCGCCCGGTCGGTCCGCGATCGGCTCGCGGCGGCCCAGGCGAGCGCGCTCGGGGCGCTGGGGTCGGGCGCCGGCTGGCCCGCCGTCGAGGCCGCCGCGCGCGGCGCGCTCGCGCTGCCCGCCGGCGCGACCGCCGCCATCTCCTGGATCCGCCAGGTCGACTTCGCCAACCTCGGCGAGCTTCGCCCGCGCCAGCGCACTGGCCCGGCCGCGGGCGAGGCGGGCGCGCTGCGGATCGAGGTCTTCGCCGCCGACGGGCGGCGCGGCGTGCTGACCGACACATTCCTCATCGTCGACGGACCGCCCGAACTCTTGACCGCCTGAACCAGTCATCGACCACGCAACCGCCGGACAACCCACCCAACACGCGACCGCCAAATACCCCGCCAAACAGCAACGGAGAAGCGATGCGCATCTTGTCGAATGCCGACGTCGAGCAGCTCCTGAGCCCCCAAGATGTGCTCGAGACGCTCGAAATCGCCTACCGAGACCTCGCCCAGCACCGGGGCGCGAACCGCCCACGAAACCACACCTACTTCCCGGTGGAGGATGAGCGGTACCCAGGCTTCCGGTTCCGCTTCAAATCGCAGGAGGGCGGGAACGTCTCGAGTGGAGTCTGGGGCACCCGGATCACCTCCGACCTGGCCGGCGTCGAGACCCTGCCGACCGGCGAGCAGCGCCGCCGCCTGCTGCCGGTCGCGCCGGGCGGGAACTATGTCGGGCTGGTCACCCTGTTCAGCCTCACCGAGCTCGCGCCGCTGGCGATGATCCATGACTCGGTGATCCAGAAGTACCGGGTCGGCGCCACCACGGCGCTCGGCATCCGCGAGCTCGCGCGCGAGGACGTCAAGGTGGCGGGCATGTTCGGCGCCGGCTGGCAGGCGGCCGCGCACCTGGAGACGCTGCTCCTGGTCCGCCCGGGCATCGAGGAGATCCGCGTGTTCAGCCCAACCGCCGCGCGCCGGGAGGCGTTCGCCGCGCACTGGGCGGCGAAGACCGGGCGGAACGTCAAGGCGGTGTCCGACCCCAAGCAGGCGGTGGCCGGCTGCGACATCGTGACCACGGCGACCGCGGCGATGGACCCGGTGTTCGACGGCGCGTGGCTTGAGCCCGGCACCCACGTCTCCTCGATCACCAGCCCGGATGGGACGGCGATGCGTCGCGAACTGGACGACACCACGTTCGACCGGGCCGGTCGCATCGTCGTCTTCTCCCGCGAGCAGGTGCACCACGACAACCAGATCGACATTCTCGGCCCGGTCGAGCGCGGCTTGAAACGCTGGGAGGACATCGCTGAGCTCGGTGATGTGCTCATCGACCCGGAGCCGGCGCGTTCCAGCGCGGAGGAGATCACGGTCTTCGCGAACAACACCGGCATGGGCATCCAGTTCGCCGCGGTCGGCGCGCGGATCCTCGAACTCGCCGAGCAGCGGAACCTGGGCCACGTCATTCCGACGGAGTGGTTCGTTGAGGACACGACGCCGTGAGCTCGCCCCTGATCAGCTCGCCGCCAGCGGCCAGCGCTGCCCTCGGCGGACGCGCCATCGTCTTCGGCGACGACATCAACACGGACGTGATCATCCCCAGCCGTTACCTGGTGAGCATTGACCCGGTCGAGCTGGGCGCGCACGCGTTCGAGCCGCTCGGGCCGGCAGCGCAGGCGAGACTCAAGGACAGCCGGGTCGTCGTGGCGGGGCGCAACTTCGGCTGCGGCAGCGCGCGCGAGCAGGCCGCGACCTGCCTGATCGGGGCGGGGGTCAAGGCCGTCGTGGCCCGGTCCTATTCCCGCGTGTTCTTCCGCAACGCGATCAACACCGGGCTGGTGGCCGTCGAATGCCCAGCGGCGGTCGATGAGATCGCCGAAGGCGACGAGGTGTGGGTCGACTACGCGGCGGGCGCGGTCACGGTCGGGGGACGCGCCCACCCATTCGCCCCGTTCCCGCCGGTGCTGCGGGAGATCTTGGAGGCCGGGGGCCTCATTGAGCACCTGATGGCGAAATTCGCGAAGGAGCGCGGCTGATGGGCAAGACGTTCGCGGTCAAGGCGCTGGAGCGCGCGTCGGGTGAGACCGGGCTGGTCCCGGGCCAGATCGTCGACGCCTACCCCGACCTCTATATGAGCCACACCGCGACGTGGCGCTGTGTCAAGACGCTGGAGCGGATGGGCAATCCGGAGTTGTTCGACAAAGACCGGATCGCGATGGTCATGGATCACATCTCGCCGGCGCAGACCACCAAGAACGCCAGCGACCACCAGCTGTGCCGGCGCTTCGCCCGCGAGCACGGGATCAAGAATTTCTTCGACGTCAACGCGGGCATCGCCCATGTGGTGCTCATGGAGCACGGCCTGGTCAAGCCCGGCGACCTCATCATCGGCACGGATTCGCATTCGACGATCTACGGCGCGCTGGGCGCGCTCGGCACCGGCGTCGGGTTCAGCGAGATCACCGCCGCGTGGGTCACCGGCA
>Ga0123357_10003020_pt1 | contig 19054 bp, 10 predicted proteins | sample TergutEmb28metaG_FD_89873 | JGI IMG/M metagenome (GOLD analysis project Ga0123357, IMG submission 89873) | Embiratermes neotenicus P4 segment gut microbial communities from Petit-Saut dam, French Guiana - Emb289 P4 | ecosystem: Host-associated > Arthropoda: Insects > Digestive system > Gut ...
ACGGCGTAAGTGGAAGGTGGTGAGGAAGTGAAATGTTATTGTTTGGAAGGGGATTCTTTTTCTTTTTTCTGTCTCTTGGCACCACTCGACTCTGCTTCAGACCCACTGGGCCTCTGTCTCACTGAAAAGTTGTCCAGTGTGATTTGTTTTTGTCTACGTTTTGATGGCTTGCGTGTTCGTAACTTGAGACACAGTACGTCATCCGAGACGCTTTGGGTTCAGAAAATTTGTTCGTAAACTGAACTGTTCGTGATCTGAGGCGTTCGTGAACCGAGGTTTGACTGTATCTGTATGAAGTGATTGTGGCAAATCTTCTACTCATTCTTTCAGAGCAGCAGTTGGCATGTAACCTATGCAGGTGATACTGGTGTTAAGTAATGCAAGAAACACTGAGTTTGTCACTGATGTGCAAGCTCATGTTTCAGATGTAATGGACATAGCTATGCAAACTGATGGTTATCAGTGTTCTGGTTTTGTATCCCAAGTGACCACTGGCACATAATTCATTCACACTCCCCATTGTTTTGTACAGCCCATTTACTTGATTGATTCATTTATTACTAGGATATATAGTACCATTTTCTCAGTTACATGGATTATGATATATCAGATGGTAGAATGATAGAGAATGATGAATTTGAAATGAAAGGGCATTAAGCAGTTTATGAAGCATCAGATGGTAGGACGGTAGAGAGCAATGAATTGAAATGCAAGGGCATTAAACAGTTGTGGCCTTTTTGTACTGTTTGGCCATTTGCTTGGAGGGGTGAAACACTAAAAGACATGAGTCACAATAGCTGAACACCACACAGACTTGAAGCCAGGATTTCACAAATGCAAAGCAATATTTCTACCCTCGTAACCCAGACATTCAATGTAATCATTCTATATTGGCTTCAGTGGCATGTTTATTCTTCATTTACAGAAACACATCACTTTTCCAGTAAAATTTCTGTGTAGAGGAACATGAAGAAAAATTCGAAAGTGGAGGATGGTGGGACAAGAACTGAACCCCTGGATGAGGGAAACCACAATTTAAATAAGAAGGATCCTTTAGAAATGTGAGTGTATTTAAATTTGCACTGTCTGTTAGTGCTTGTTGTGTTACAAGATTTCCAAATGATGTCCACAGTGTAACAATTGTCTATTTTGTGAGTAGTAAAAGCCCATTATCATTCGATTTCATCCATTTATTAGTCTGTCTTACGACAGGTCCAAAGCCTCTTCCAAAGCGAGCTCTCCACATAGTGCGATCTAGAGCTTCCTCTTTCAAATAAGAGTATCTTCTCCTTTCCTTAAGGTCATCCAGTAGCTTCCTACATCTTCTTCGTTGTCTTCCTGTCACTTCTATCCCCCCTTTTAACTTTCCTTCAATAACCTGTTGTAGAAGGCAGTTTCTACCCAAAATGTGACCAATCCATTTAGCCTTCTGTTTACTTATTTCATGTCGGATATTCCTCTGCTCCTTGTCTCTAAGTAATACTTCTTCATTTCTCACCTGATCACTCCAACTGATCTTCTCCATCCTTCTCCAGCACCACATTTCAAAACTTTCCATGTGTTTCTGCAGCACCATACAAAGCTATGCTCCGAATGTAGCATTTTCACAGTTTCTTCCTCAATCTCAGGTCTGATGTGCTAGTAAAAAGAGCCCTCTTCTTGTTAAATTCAGCTTTTGCTATAGCAATCCTGGATTTAATTTCACAAGTACATGTTCCATCATTTGTTAACATGCTGCCCAAATATTTCAAAGATTCCACATTCCCTAGTTGTTTTTGGTCTATTATACTTTTTACTGAGAATGGCTATCTTGAAATTCTCATTACTTTTGTTTTTTCCACATTCATTTCCATTCCATAGCATCTTCCAGTTTCAGTTACTTTATCAATCATGTCCTGTAACACCGTTTCTTCCTTAGCCAGTAACACAGGTCATCTGCATATTTCATAATGTGAATGATTTACCCTCCTATTGTGAAGTCTCCAAACCCTTTCAGACCTTCCTTGGTATGGCATTCACTGTACAAGGTGAACAGAATTGGTGACAAACAGCATCCTCTTCCAATTTTCACACTTCTTTTCTCCCCTCAGGTCATTTGTACTTTAACACTCTGAGCCATGTACAAGTTGCTAATCAGTCTTCTTTCCTGCCAGTCAATACCAGTTCGCCTTAGGATCTGCATTAATTTGATCCAATTGACTTTGTCAAATGCCTTCTGCCAGTCTATGAAGCAAACACACAGTTCCACGTCTATCTCCAAGGTTCATTCTGATATTATTCTCAGCATCCCATTTGCATTCCTAGTTTCTTTTCCTCTTCTAAATCCAAACTGATCTTCAGTTGGGTGCAGATCTTGGCAACAAGTAAATTGTGGTCAGAGTCAGTATCTGCCCCAGGCTGTATTTGCACATCCTTCACACTGTTTCTGAATTGATGCTTCATATCGTGCAACTTTTAACACTAAAAATCCATATATGTGTGTGTGTGTGTGTATGTATGTGTGTGTGTGTACATGCATACATGTAAAGGGTCAAGGTGTACTGTAAATAAGAGTAAAATGATCCTTGCAGTGAATGCCCATTTGAACAAAAAGGATGTCAAGAACATCAGATTTGGTTGTTTGAATCCTGTTATGTTTTGGAAGATCCCTAGTTCATCTCCTAAGATATGCTGTGAATTTTATGAGCTGCTTGAGATAGATGCAGCAGTAAGACCTTGAAAGAGAACATGACATCCTGCACATCCTTCACAAGTCTTGTGTGGTGGTGATGCACTTTAATGTCATCTGGTGTTCCCTTGTGTCATATTGTTTGATGTTTTTTGATGGAGTTTACCTATTTGTTTACTTTATTTATGTGTGTTTCTTCCAGGGAGTTAACAAAACCAAACCAGGAAGAAAAGAAAGAAGATGACATCAAACCAGTATCATTTCTCAAACTGGTATGAATGGTTGTATAAATTAGTTACATTTGAATGCAGACTACTTATACTATGAAAACTTGTCTATAACGCATCATTGCTTCACAAAATCATATTTTTCCAACAGAAACTTCAGTCCTACACCAATCAGTCACCATTTCTGCAACCATTTCATCTCTTTTCTGTCTCCTTAAGTGTCTTTAATTACTTTTTACAGCCCCTCTGAACTTATCCCTTCAACATATTTTTTCCAGGTTTTTCTATACCATTATATCCTTTGTCATTGATTTCTGTTACAGTGTGGGGGGGGGGGAAACATGTAACCAGCTGACTGTTATGTGAGACATATTTTAGTTGACATTAATCTTCTGTAGTTCTGTAGTCTTAAAAACTGCAACACTCATATCAATGAGTCTTATTTACTTGACAAACTCTGGCAAAAACACTACATTAGTTCTTCCTCTGCAAGAATTTTTAGGCATGTTCAAATAAATATAAAAATCAGCCTGTAGCTTTGTCATGTCGCGCATAGTTCCCACTGGATGGATTTTCATGAAATGTTATACTGTGGACTTTTATGAAAATCTGTTCAGAGAATCCAAAGTTGGCTAAAACTAGAAACCATATCAGGCACTCTACATGCAGACCTAAGTATGTTTATATTGTTTTCTATAGAATGGGGAAACAAAATTATCAATAAGAGTCAGGATTTTTAGGCATGTTCACATAAGTTGCAGAAAGCACTTGTTAGCTTCATCATGTCTGTGTCCATTTGTTTGTCCACATATATCACTGCAGCTTCCACTGAGTGGATTTTCATGAAATTTTGATATTGGGAACTTTTATGAAAATCTGTCAAGAAACTTAAAATTTGGTTAAAACCAGACAAAAACATTGGGCACTATACATGAAGTGCTAAGCGTGTTTCATGTTGTTGGCGGTGACACATGTAGTTCAACAACGCAGAGAATGAATTGCTGTGTTCCCACAGCAGTGCTTTCAGTATTTATTACTTTGTTGACAGTGACATATGTGTGTCAATAATACAAAAGGAACACATTTTTGCTTTTCCATATCAACAGTAATTATGTAAATGCACCACAGTATTACAGTATATGTATATTGCCTTACTTACTTACTTACTCCATGGTGCAGAGTCCTTCTTGAGAAGCTAACTGGTTTGCAGCTAGTCAAGAAATTCCCTGCATTTCACAGAACCCGAAGGTTCATTACTGCACTCACAAGTGTCCACTACCTGTCTCTATCCTGGGCCAGCCCAATCCAGTCCGTATACCCACATCCCACCTCCTGGAGATCTATCCTAATATTATCCACCCATCTAAGCCTAGGTAAATTGCCTACCTTGTTAAAATAAGCATGCAGTGTATAATTCTTTTATAGACAATTGACCTGATTCCAGTAAGTGTAACATAACTTTCTATACTGCAGTATTGCAGGCTGATTTGCTTGGGTATGGATAAAAGTAAAACAATGAAAATATATCATTACTTTGTACATTACTAATCTGCTACATGTGTGTTAATAAGAGGTAGTAGTTCATTATGCAATACTTCATAAATGCAGCTCACAGTTGATGGCAAATCTAAACACACATTCTTGGATGACACATTGCACACAGGCTGGTGTATTCATGGTGAACCCATTTTTCTCAAAATTTTCTGGACTTAATTCCACCAAATTTCTGTATGTGGGGAAATTCGCTTAGAACATTGGGTATGTATGGTGAACGCCCTATCAGTAATTATTTCAAGGCAAAAATCATTGTGGTTTTTGTGCAAACCATACCATAGATGCTGAATGATGTTTGGGAAGAACTTGCTATATCAGCAAGGGGTTTACAGTGAGAGTTAAATTTATGTTTCATTCCAGATTCTGTGAGCCTTGTGTTAATAAAAATTGACAGTTCATATATTATAACAATTTGCTTTTATCCGCAGCCAAATGGATTACTCTTTGTACGTCAGACTTCCAAACAACTTGACACAGGCTGCACATGGAGAGTAGAGACGCATACGAACTTTTAGTTGGAAAATTTTAAGGGAATAGACCACTTTAAAGATATAGACATATTTGGGAGGACAGTATTAAGATTAATGTTATCCCCTTGTGTGAGCTTTTAATGGCCTAATTCTGTGCCTGGAGTGGTGATTGAAATTGAATTATGGCTTTTTATTTCACTTGGCTTTATCTTGGAAATCAGAGGATATGAACACAATAGAACAGTATGGGATCAGCAGACAGATATCTTAAGTTATTTAAATGATACAAAATGGCTACCACACAGCAGTCTGTAAAATTGTGATGCTAGAGGCAGCTGAAAACTTTCAGGCAAGATGTGTTACTGCCAAATTTTACTTTCGTGGGCCTCATCCGACATTTCCATAAGGTGGGTTGAAGGAACAGGATGTAGAAATGTTGGGTCTGGCACAGAATAGGATAACAGGTATTTTAGAACAGCAATATATAATGACAGTGATAACAGTAATAAATTTTCAAACTGGGCCAAAGTTAGACATTGAAGTGCCACAAGGCCTTATTTTGGGACCTCTACTTTTTCTTCTATACATAAATGACTTGCCCAAGATAATAAATAAAACTTCAGCACCTATAACCTTTGCTGATGATACTAGTATCTTATTTGCTCATTCTGATATAATAGATTTCAATAAAAACATTCACATAGTCTTTGTAACTTTCAATAAATGGTTCAGAGCACACCAATTATCCCTAAATTTTAATAAGAAATTATATACACTTTACAACTAGGATAAATATGACAGTCAACGTAAAAATATGCTTTAAAAATAATTTAATCACCAAAAGCTCCTGTACATAATTCCTGGGGGTGACAATGGATGATACTTTGTCTTAGAATAATCATTTGATTTACTCATGAAAAAATTAAGTGCGACTTCCTGTATAATTAGAAATGTCAAGACATACATGTCTGCCTCATCATTAAAAATAACTTACCATGTTTTCTTTCACTCGGCTATTTGATACAGAATTTTATTCTGGGGAAACTCATCGCATAGTTCCACAATTTTTAGCATGCAAAAAAAAGGGGGGGGGATTAGAATTTTGGAAGGATGTGGGAATAGAGTTTCATGTAAATGTTTATTTAAGAAATTACAAATTTTTCCTTTGACATCACAATATCTGTTATCTTTATTAATGTTTGTAGTTCAAAACAAAAACCTTTTCTCAGTAAGCATTGAAAATCACACTATAGACACTAGACAAAGAAATAATTTATATCTGCCCCAAGAAAATGTAACCAGTTATCAAAAGGATCTTATTATTAGGGGATCAAAATCTTTAATAATTTACCCTTGGAGATTAAGAATTTCGTTGGTAACCTAAAAAGGTTTAAAATTGCTCTGAAACAATTTGTATGCACTAATCCATTTCACACATTGGAAGAGTACTTTAATCAATCATGAATTATGTACTGTATCACAAAATCCCTTATATATTGGTATTAGTTTTAAGGTTCTGTCTATGTCCATTATATAAGTATTCATTTGATTGTCTATTATGAGCTGATCCCATTTCCTTTTGTAAACCTAATGTCTTATTTATGTATTGTATGTATAAAATTATTATTTGTATTTTATTGTTAAGACTCATTCTGAACTGTGCCTATTGTTATTTTAATGACACATTCTGTATCCATTGTGGTGGATCTATGGAATACTGAATGAATGAATAAGTGAATAAGGCCCGGTAGCCGACTGTTGTGGGTATGGTAATGAATTTTGAGTTCAATAGAAGACTTAATAGCTGTTAGCTTTGCAAGAAGGAATTTGCTGCAAAGAGGTACATAATATCACACTTTACTTTCTGTTTGTCTTCACTTGTAACTTTGATTCTTCTCTGCCATTGCACATTCTTTGTTTCTTTTCAGTTTAGGTTTTCAACAGGGACAGAGAGATTTCTTCTTTTTATTGGTTTTCTTGGGGCACTTGTTACTGCGTCAACAGCACCTTTAAATATATTGTTGTTTGGTGACCTTACTGGAGAACTAGTGGCATATGGATATGCAGTACGAGCAAATTATACAGAACCTGATGCAGATGCATTCTTAGATGCCGTTGGGACATTTGCCCTTTACAACTCCATACTTGGAGTTGTAATGCTAATAGTGACATATATATCAGTCTGGACTTATAATTTTGTGGCCAATAGACAGGTAAGAAATTTTTGACTGTGTGACATTGTGATAATGTTTTTTGTACTTCAGCAACATAAAAGAGCCTATTTAAACACTGCTTATGCTGAAGTCTCCACATTAGGTTTCTTTACAGAGTAATTTACCTTAAAAATGAGGAAATTTAACACCCAGATCATTGCTATTTTATCACTGAAATTCAGCGTTATATTTATGTAATGGTAAAGAATCAAAGTCACGGTTAAGAATTTTCTTCCAGAAAGATTTTATTTTCTTCTTTCTTCTTCTATTTTTTTTTTAAATATAGTCTGTAAAGTTTATAGTGCAATGAGATATGGAGTAGAATTGTGCAATTCAAATTACTCACACAGTAAACATATACATCTGCCAGACCATCTAGACATGGGCATATGTCTACACACACACACACACACACACAGTATAGATAACTTATCAGTTCTTAAGATTATTGGTTTCTGCACAGAACACAATGTATAATAAATCCATTAATTATAAATGTAATGTGCCATCATCAGAACTCTTTAGCATTCACACTCTTCTTTGCTATAAGTTTCCAAGTACACATAACAGACTTAAGTGTATGTCTTCATTTCTGTTGTTGTATTCATATAAGCTTTTGATATTTCACTTTCATTTCAGATTCTTCGAATTCGAAATTTGTATCTCAAGTCCGCCTTGTCACAGGATATTGGTTGGTATGATGTACAGCAAACTGGAGATTTTGCTAGCAGAATGTCTGAGTAAGTTTAATTGTACAGTTATATTTTAATAAATTGTATTAAGCATTTTTTTAATATGCACATAATGTATGAGGTACTTAGATCAAACCTGATGCATCTGACTCCCACTGAGTGTTGATTTTACAGTGTGATAAACACAACTATATGGATCTTGTATACCAGTTTTTATTTGATGCTACCAAATGTTTCAGCTGTCCACTTCAGCCAAAATCAGGTAGGCCACTGTTTCACAAAAAGAATAAAAGAGAGAGGCCTCTCCCTAGAAACGGTGGGTATAAAGTTATTGTAATAATACTTACAATAATTATAATTCTGAAAATGGAATAATACGCAATCTTAAAATTAATGTATAAATTATGTTACTAGAATTTTTAGGATACCTAAAAAAATTAGTGTATAAGGTATGTTACTAGACTTTTTAGGTATACTTGAAAAGTATAGTAACATAATTTATATTAATTTTAATATCACTTATTATTCCGTTTTTTGGAATAGTAAGTATTGTAATTAGTTTACAATAACTTTATACCCACTTTCTCTAAGGAGAGGCCTCTCCCCTTTACTCCTTTTCTGTTTCCATACCTTACCTGGTGATGGCTGAAGTGGACAGCCGAAACATTTGGTAACAATGAATAAAAACCAGTATACAAGGTCTATATAGTTGTATTCATCAGACAGTAAAATAAATAGGCCTACTCAATTGATAAATGACACAATGGGAGGATGTCATGTAACATTATCTGACTTGTGTTTGAAAGGTGGCTGGTTTGATTTTTAGACCATCTTGGCCATCCTAACTGAGGTTTCTTGTGATTTTCCAAGCAAAACTTCTTTCTGCCTCCTGGGAAAATACTTTGCAGTAGACCATCACTTCTGCATGGGGCAAGTTGCAGGAAACTTGTTCAAGTGGTTATATTGAAACCTTACCTGAAATTTTGCTCATTAATCGTACCAGCCAAGTGAAGATTTTCAGCCACAAAATATGTGCTATATATGTCAGTAAGGAAATCAAAAGTTTCACATGAAGTCGGTAGTGATTCACAAATTCAGAACTTGAAATAAATTAACTACTACAATAGTGAAACTTAATTACACATTTGAGACAGAACACATAGTTATTCAATATGTGTAAATGTCTCAGAAGTGTGAAATAACCATGACATGCTTTGTATATATGTTTCACTCTCCCCATGACAGTATGTGGTATTCCTGCAGTTTGCTAGTATGATTTGTTCTGATATTTTAAATGCTTATGTTTGCATGATGACACATTTTGATGCTTAACACAAGTACCTGATATGATCATGAAATTTAGCCTTTGAAAAGTAAAAATGAAATAAATTTAATTTCAAACGCTGTCTTGTTGAAATATCTCAAACCCAATAGTTTTGTTGCAGCTGATATTATATAATAAGCTTTGGTAACGTTGTAAACATTTGCAAAAGAACTCTTTGTGAAATGGATGAATGTGTCCTGTTATTCCGGATAGGATTTTAAAGGTATTCATAGTTATGCTTGTTGGTTTGACTAATTCTTAACTGGCATTGTTAGACATAACCGTATAGTAACACTGAACACTACTGATCATGTACCATATCTGTTTGTTCAGGTAATATTGATTTCAAACTTCTTGATCCTGACTTACTGTTTAATACCATTTTAATGCCACACACCTTCCTCCACTTTGCATTCCTTAAAGTTTTCTTGGACACATGCGGTTTATATTAGCACCTGAAATTATTTCGCACAAAATCATCGCTCGTTGTGTTCTACTAGTGTGAAAAATTTCAGGTGAGATTTTTTACGTGATCACCCAGTGTAAGCAGTGTCTTCATTAGTTGTGTAATCAACCAATTGATGCAGGAATGTGTTAAAATATTGTGTTATGTTTCTCATAGTTGGTTTTTTTAAATATATGCAGAGACCTAACAAAGCTGGAGGATGGAATTGGAGATAAAGTGGTTCAGTTTATACATTTTATGGCATCATTTGTGGGCTGCATAATATTAGCTTTTATAAAGGGCTGGCTGCTTGCTCTGGTTTGCCTCTCATCACTTCCTATCACCTTGATAGCTGTTGGAACCGTCAGTGTGGTACAGTATCCACTCCATTGAATAGTTACTGTTAAAGCCAAGTACCTTTATATATTAAGAGTTATGTACACCTTTTTACTTACATATTTATTCATAAATGTTCATAATTTCTTAGTACACAATCATTAAGCATAAATTTAAATTTTGTCAGTTTAAATGGTTCACTTATCTACAGTGCATGGTGCATCTTCTAATGCTGGCAGATTTCTTGACAGCTGAATAACTGCCTCCATTTGTCCACATTTTGTTTAAATTTTTTTGGCATTCACCAGATTTAATGCCCCACATGTGTATTTTCAGCTGTGTAAAGTCAAAGCTGCATTGCACTGTGGGTTGTTGGTTACTCACCTTCTAACTTCATGCATGCATTCTGTCTGTGCCATACATGGATATGTTTTGAACACCATTTTCTAAAAGCCCTTTCAGTGCTTTAAGAAAGTAAACCAAAAACATGGATTGATATTGTTGGTTTGTTTTCTTACTCTGCTGAAATACGCGGTAAATATGTGTCTTAAAATCCTTTTAGTACCATTTTCATTTGGATCTGATTGTGTAAAAAATGTTTTAACATTAGACAGTTTAGGATTTTTGTAGCTTTAGAAACATGAAGTGTCACATGGAACCAGATCAGGTTAAGTGTGGTGAATGTGCTAGTACATTTTGTTTTAATAAAAGGACTTGACTGGAAGTATTGTGTGAACAAAAAGCTTTACCATGATATAGATCTTACTTTTGCAGTTAATGATTTCTCAATGAATGTTATGCTGTAAATATTCCAGACCTGAAGGTAGAATTGGTTGACTGTTTTGGAGGAAATACATAAATTTGTAATGTCAAGTTTTCTGATATCAAAGGCAAAGTTCAGCATTAATTGGACATTTGTACCTTTTTCCAGTTGCACATACTTAAGGTTTATTTGTTAAGGACTTTTATAGTGTTTTGTTTCAGCGTTATACTCTTCGCCATTCATTATTTTTTAAGATCTTGATCATTTTTTTCTGTCAGTTTTTTGACAAGGAAGGAAAATACCACACCAATAGAAACATGCTGTAGCCACATAAGAATTGAATTCTAATGAATGTTAAAAACAGGATTGCTCAAGTATGTCATGTAATTTAGCATACACCACTACACCAGTTTTACCAGTTGCTGAACAAAAACATCTGGTGTGTGTGTGTGTGAAAACAGGTAGTCTTATAGCTGTGAGAGGGTGGTTATGCTGCTCTTAATATAAAACACCTTTTATAAAAATTTACATTTTTTATATGCAACATTCTTTTATGTGTTAAATTGATATGGCATGTATATTATGTATTTCTGTATCATTTTATGACAAATTCAATATCCAGTATGTTTGTTAGACCTTATATGGGTATGATAAGTGTATAATAAATGATTGATTGATTGACTGAGTGTAATGTTGTGAAACAAGTAACATTTATCTTAATACACTCAGAACCTGAAGTAGTGTAAATTGTGAATAGTAATACATCATTAAATGTGGGCTGGGATAGCACAGTTGTTATAGTGACACACTACAGGCTGGATGGTCCAGGGATTGAATCCCGGTGGGCGCGATATTTTCTGCTGCTGTCCAGACTGGCCCTGGGGCCAACCTAGCCTCCTATACAATGGTACTGGGTCTTTCCCAGGAGTAAAGTGGCTGGGGCGTGGCACTGACCACTCACCCCATGTAGTGTTGAGGTTGAAGAAAGAGTACCTCTACTCCACCTCTGGGCCTTCATGGCCTGTTATAGGGTGAACTTTACCTTTAATACATCACAAAATATATATGTGTTACTTTATTTGAAAATTCAATGTTATGGGATGTTGTGCCATGTTGACTGGTCATTTAGAATTCTTACTAGCACCACAACATTTTATTGTTAAGAGGCACCGTAAGTTCTTGTCAGATGTAATTGACATTTTTTGCTGTCATTTTCAAATAGTGAACTTTATTGTGTGATATTTAACTTCTCCAGATTTCATCAAGGCTAGCAAAGAAGGAATTAGCAGCATATGGCATAGCTGGTGCAATTGCTGAAGAAGTTCTGAGTTCTATCAGGACTGTTATAGCATTTGGTGGCCAGTACTCTGAGGTGAAGAGGTATGTTTAGTGATAATGCATGTAATGCACTTCTACCGACTGCATTTAATTTTGTGCAAAAGTTATGTTCTTAGGTCAGTCATTGCATCTGTGCCAAGAAACAGTTCTATGAATTGTATGCACAAACTGCATAAATTGAACTCCTAATAGGTAGTTCATATTTGTCCTTCAGTCCAAATGCTTTGTCTTGAAAAGTTTTAACAAGGTTTTGGTGAAATATGGTATGTAGATTCTACACAAAATGCATGACTAACTTAATTTTAGTTTTTGTTAATATAATGCAATTTTTACTTTACATGAAAATCAAATATTATTTTATCATTCCTCTAAAAACTGTTTCATATTCAAAAAGCTGTATCTAAAATATAACTTGCATGAAAATATGCAACTTTTGTTTGAAATATTACAGGTATTATGTATATATTTAGTAGAATACAAAGTAAAAGCCCCTGAGTAATAACCATGTCCCTCTACTTGAGCATATTGTGGTGCATATTTCTGCACAGTAAGAAGAAACAAGATATATTGGAATTTATTTATATCATTTCCAACTTAGAGTACTGTTTTTACTTGTAGGGTTATGTTTTTTAGATGATTTTTGTCTAAGATGTTTCACTGAAATCTGTGAGGAAGAGTAATATGTGTTTGTCAATTTCTAATTAATTTTTTTAACAGCAAACTTAAGTGTTGCTTACTTTGTAAGAATTTAATCCCAGTTACTTACGCAGTTTTGAATCTTGATTTATGGTGTATCAACTTGAAAACTGCAGCGAGTGGTGGAATTCTTTGGACACCAATACCCTTATTTGTTGAACATCCTGTACAAAAAGTCTGTTGTCATCCTGATTACATTTTGCCTCAGCACACTTTCAATTTTCCTTAAACTGAATAAACCAGTAACAAATCGATTTGGCACATAGATTCCCTTCCATACATGGAGTGGCTACAGTGGATTTGAACTTGGCAAACCATGTGATGCATTGGTTTTTCTCATGAATAAACAAGATTGTACTGACTATATTTGGTGTTTGGTTTAGTGCCATTGAGACTATGAAGTGCGCATTTGCAGCAGACAAGTAATAGGAATCATTGTTGAACATTTCACCATATATAAAAAAAAAGTGTGTGTGTGTGTGTGTGTGTGTGTATATATATATATATATCAAAATAAAATATGTACAAAAATCCAGAACTCAGGAGTTATTTTTTGATGATCTTATAGTTCATTTTATTCTTTTACAGGTACTCAGCTAACCTTGTTTATGCCAAAAATATCAATGTAAAGAGAGCATTCCTCTCAGGGCTTGGATTTGGATTTCTTTGGTTCTGCATCTATGCAAGCTATGCTCTAGCTTTTTGGTATGGTGTTGGTTTGGTTTTGGATGACCGTGGAAAGCCTCCCAACGAAATTGTCTACACGGAAGCAACTATGGTCACGGTGAGAAATTGTACTTGACTTCATTGAATTACTTCCCAAAGAATTACAACATCATGTCATATCCCTTGGGTCAGTAGTTCACTGACTGGTAGACCAGCAGGATATTCTCAAAGTATCAGGTTCTGATCTATCCCACATACAACATTACATATAATAGGGGAGGTGTTTGCAGGACAATAAGGGGGGTGTGGCTGGGATTTGGCAAGGTGCTATTTACTAGATCCCACCCACAGAACTGTCACACAGTACCTGTATTTGTCCTCTTGTTTCCCAGCCCCAGCATTCGTCTTGATCTTCATATCACTTCAAGATGAAGGAAGTGCATTCCACCAAAACATCAGGAACCAAATGCCCAGAGACATAGCATTATATCCCAGAATGGGGTCCTTGTCTTGTTTTAGCATTTTTGATGCATACATCTGATTGTAAAGATATATGAACATGAATAATTTTATAACAGGTGTTCTTTGGTGTCATGATGGCTTCAATGAACTTTGGTATGACATCCCCATTTATTGAGGCATTTTCCATAGCAAAAGGAGCTGGAGCAAAAGTATTTTCAGTAATTGACCGAGTCTCACCTATCAACAGTTGGTCTACAGATGGAGAGTACCCAGAGCTGATGAAAGGCAACTTAAGTTTCAGGAATGTTCACTTTGAATATCCAACTCGGTTAGACGTTAAGGTAAGTAAACATCACACATAAGCCTTACATCACATGCTTTATTTGTTCACATAGTAAGTTGCTACAGAATGTATTTTATCACATTTAGGCCCAGATTTTTTAAACTGGTACAACCCCTGTAACCTGGTTATTTTTCATGAGGTACAAGTTAACCTTTTGGTGCCAGAATTATTTTTTTAAATTTTAGCACATCCTGTATATAAAATGTGAATAAAACAGGAACCAAATATGTTAGAATTATGAAACAAACTGCATTTTGAAGAGAAAAAACGGGGAGTATTTACCATGTTTAAAATATTCAGTACCTATATTTGTTGAATAAATATATAAAATGCAATGTTTAGAGGTTAGCGGTGCGGTACGACCACTATAGTGGTCGTTAGGCGTCAAAGGGTTAAACTAAATCACAGGGTAATATTATGGATCCAGGCTGTGAACTGGGGCTATGTAAATTATAATAAACAATTAGTTTTTACTGTCAGTATATTAAAGTTTTCAGTTTCTCACTAAATACTTTTTATGAATTAATGTATCAGGCTTTGTGTATGAGTGGGTGAACGTGATTGTAACTGAAAAAGAATTTCACTGACATATAGTGAAACATATTGTATATGTGAAGCCTTTCTGTGTAGGTTCTTCAGGGTTTGAACTTGGACATAAACGTTGGCGAGAAAGTGGCTCTAGTGGGAAGCTCTGGCTGTGGAAAATCAACTTGTATCCAGCTCATCCAGCGATTTTATGACCCACGGCAAGGGACAGTAAGCTTTTTGTAATACCCATTTCTGTAGACTCATTCTTGTCTCTGTTTGAAAATGGAAAATGTGATCACAATTTTCAGGCAACCTGGCACATGCAGATGTAATTTATCTCAGATATTTCTGATACTGTTGATTGTAGTAACATCTTCAAGCATGAATATGAAGTGTGGAGAAACTTTAATAGGGTGTACAATTAAATTCTTGTATTCCCATATCTGAACACTTCAGAGAAGAGAAAAATCTCTTTCTGCTGCAGAGTTCAGACTATGGTTACTGCTTATCCTGCTCATTGCTTGTGACCCTACCAAGTGACACGAAATTAGAGCAGTCATTAATGTTAAGGATTCTGTATGAACCTAATATCATAGAAGAGATTGTGTGATAATATAGTTTGTGATGTGGGAAGGGCTGTTTTGGGCAGAATGTGAGCCAGCACTAATAAGAGAGGATAGAGAAAACTTCATGGTAAGGAACTTCGTAATTTTTACTCGTTGCCCTGACGTTATTAAGGGAATCAAATTAAGAAGGATCAGTTGGGCAGGACTTATGCCAGGCATGAGAAAGATGAAAAATTTACACAAATTTGTTTGGAAAACCTGAAGGAACGAGATCTCAGAATATAGGCATAGAAGTGAGGATAATTTAAAATGGACTGTAATGTGGTAGGATAAAAGGGTGGAGTAGATGGATTTGGCTCAGGGTACGGACCAGTGGCACAGTGTTTTGATCACAGTGAACATTTGGATTCCACAAAGGTTGGGGAATTTCTTAAGTAGAAGAATGACTGTTAACTTCACAAGAAGAACTATGGACTCTGGAATTGGTAGATTAGATAGGTAATTTCATACTTGGTAAGAAACCAACAAATGCACATTGATAAAATATGTTTTATAATATATTACTATTCACCGACATGTTTTGGTCAATTCTGTGACCATCATCAGGGTGTCACACAAGAATACGTACAATATACAAACAATTGTATATTGTGTGTATTGTTGGTTTGCTACGTAAGTATAAAATATTCTTTAATGCACAGATATGGAACAAATATAGATAGGTAATTGTTTATTTGTTGAGAAGAAATACATCTGGAACAAAAGTATTTTAGTTGGAACATTTGATGGGATATAACAGAATCTGTGTTATGTTGAGGCATATGTTCGCAAGTGGGTGTTACATAGAAGTAAGAAAATCTATGACTTCAGGAAGTAAAACTGTACTATGTCTTTATTCTTATTAACCTTCTCACTATCTTGTGTTGCTTAGCACTGGAAAGTCATTATAGCTCTTTCTGGAGTAAGGTGGAATATATTCACATAATTGTCTTGAGTATTAAAAAGAATGATCTGAATTCAAATCACATGATCATCTTCAGAATAAAATTGAAGGAGCTGACATAAATTTACCATAGTTGTCTCTGTTGTGATTAAGTCATTACATAGGACACAGATGCATTTAACAATAAAAATGAAAGGTTTAAAATAATTACTAATTGAAATTTCTTTATTATGCTTGGAAATCTTTTGCTGTGTAGGTTATGGTGGATGGTAATAATGTGAAAGAACTGAATGTTGCGTGGTTGAGAAAACATATTGGTGTGGTTGGTCAAGAGCCTGTTCTGTTCAATACCACGATTTCTGAGAATATTAGCTTCGGAGCAGAGGGAGCAACAGAAAAAGATATTGAAGACGCTGCTAGAGAGGCGAATGCACATGATTTCATATCAAAACTACCAATGGTTTGTATCTTGTTTTACAAATGGAAAGATAAAGTGTCTTTATCAACACATGCTGTATGTAAACTTAACACTAGGTGTATAAGTTACATTTTGTGATCACAAGTAGTACAAAATGTCAAAGATTATCAATATTTTTAATGTTCTAAAATGTTGTTGAAACGTTAGATTCAATTTTTTTTTCGTACCCTAAAGGAACTCAGTATCTAAATTAAACATTTTCCACCTCCTCATCTTGTTAAAAAATGCAACATTTCAGAAGCTGGTTCAACTTTCATCCTTAGGTAAACATCTGAAATTTTTATATTTTGTTGACCGTACATTTTAGTACAATGATAGTCTTTTTTTTTACCAACTTGATGCACAAATTCTTTATTTTAGTATATTTATTAAATTCCTCTACATGCTTCGAGTACTATCATGCTCATCTTCAGGAGGACTCTCGTAACCTGTGTACTGAACAGTCACCTAAAGAGAGTGACGATAACAGATGCTGCACTAATACAATTTGTCCTCCTGAAGATGAGCATGATAGTGCTGGAAACATGTAGAGGAATGTAATAAATGTATTAAAATAAAGAGTTTGTGCATCAAGTTGGTAAAAAAAAAAAACTATCATCTGAAATTTTGTCGGTTGGATCCATTAAATAGGGCTATGGGAGGAACCCAAATCATTGAAAAGCTCAGTAATGTAAATGCTTTGAAGAAATGTAGATCAAATTTCATGCCAGTGGGAGTGTCTTAGTTAGGTCCTGGAATATATGAACATACACTAATGCATTTAACCTAGTTCTTGATTGTTAGTGAAATGTGTGCTTAATGGACATGGCTAGCATGCTTGATGCTTATTAATGTTTGTAGTTCAAAACAAAATTATTTTCTTAACAAACAATGAAAATCACAATTTAGACACTATACAAAAGAAATAATTTATACCTTCCTCAAGCAAACTTAACCATTTATCAAAAAGGAGCTTATTATTCAAGGATAACAATTTTTAATAATTTACCCTTAGAGATTAAGAATGTTGCTGGTAACCAAAAAAAATTTAAAATTGCTCTAAAAAATTTTTTACACACTTACTCATTTTACACAATTGAAGAGTGCCTTAGTCAATCGTGAATTAAGTACTGTATCACAAGATTTTTATTATAGTGGCATATTGATTTAAGATTCTATGTGCATTATGTAAGTACTCTTGAATTGTTTTTAAGTTCTGTGTAGGTACATTATGTGCATATTCATTGATTGTTTATTCTGAACTGATCACATTTCCTTGTATAAACTTGATTTGTCCTATTTATATGTTATAATCACAAATCACTTACATGTATCTTATTGTTGAGACTCATTTTGTACTATGCCTGTTGTTATCTAATGACAAGTTCTGTATTCACTCTGGTGGATCTCTGGAATACTGAATGAATGATTATGATTTTGCAACAAGGCTTTTAAAAATAGAACATGATATTTTCACTCTAAACCTTACAAAAGAAGGCATTACTCATGGCATAATGTGAACTGGAAGGAATGTCAGCTTGTCCAGTGGTTGAATTAAGAGTGTGTGTGTGCATGTGGTTGTGTGTGCACATAGCATAATAATTTTAATTTGTATGTTATCAGAGCGTTTATAAATATGTGACTTTTGTTAAGGAAATTTGTTTGGAAAATAATGTTGTTATAACCACATATATGGTGCTGTTTTATGGCATTAACCACTGAACCATCTTTTTTTATGTGTGTGAAACCTGGGATGGATGAAATTCAGAACACCTCCACAAATTTTGTTAATGGACTGTGTGGCTGTGGTTATGTTGTGTCTATATTTGTAACCATGCAAGGTGGGGATTATGTCATCTGGCATGTTGAAAGATTACGGTTATGATCACAATTATTTTGTTCTAAATTTACATATGTTAAATAGTATAAGTATGGCAATGGTTAATGTGAACAAATTGCAGTATTTCTGTGTTGTCCTTCCATATTTATTATTTTTTTATTTCTACAGGGCTACAACACTCTTGTTGGGGAAAGAGGTGCACAGTTGTCTGGTGGGCAGAAACAGAGGATTGCCATTGCTCGTGCTTTGGTACGAAAGCCAGTTATTTTGCTTCTTGATGAAGCTACGTCAGCCCTTGATACATCAAGTGAGTCCAAAGTCCAAAAGGCCTTGGATAAGGTGAGAGATTGTTACATTTTATAGTATAAGTGTGGGTGTTACTGTGGAAGGTGTCTTTAATATTAACCCTTTAAACGCCGAGTTAAATCCCACCTGCCAACTGCTGGCATTATTAGGAGCTCACCATATTCTCCACGTTAGCAGGATAAGGGTTAATACCAGGCACTGAATATTTCGGCTTGCT
>Ga0123357_10003021_pt1 | contig 19046 bp, 12 predicted proteins | sample TergutEmb28metaG_FD_89873 | JGI IMG/M metagenome (GOLD analysis project Ga0123357, IMG submission 89873) | Embiratermes neotenicus P4 segment gut microbial communities from Petit-Saut dam, French Guiana - Emb289 P4 | ecosystem: Host-associated > Arthropoda: Insects > Digestive system > Gut ...
AAAACAATGCGCAGCAGTGGTTAAGGACAAAAAATCAAGCCCACACATAAGTTTCACCCCCCCCCCCCCCCCCCCCCCCCCCCCTCAATCACAACATGAAGGCATTTGGGAAATACAGGCAAAGCTCCACGCACTTTTAACCATATAATGAGCGTATGTAGTCAGCCTAACGCTCCCCGCTCTACGCCCTGTAAAGGACACCTAGTATCCACTGCACAGTAGGCAATATCCAGCCCACCACCATTTTATTCATCGAAGTAGCTGAAGAGATAAAAATGCACAGCCAGACCTCGTCCGTAATCAAGCAGCCACGCCACACTCTGTACTTTGGCCGCTCTGAAATTATCACATTCAGCACGGTAGTCAAAATAACTGCCTATCGCTGAACTACCTAATGCACATGATGTAAAGATGCTAGGGTTAAGGTTGATCACAATTTCAGTTTCGGTCGATATCAGTTTGACATAACCCCTACTTTACGTAAAGGTGACATCAAAACATTCTTTGTGAAAACGGGCATCACACTAAAACTAGTCCATGATTATAAACATAAATAGCACGGACACGTATTTAACACAAATAACTCGGTGTGCTGAATATTTAATGAAATTAAACAATTTCAGCGTATATGCAACAAAGGCCTGTATCAGTCATAAATTAACACATGACCGGTAAGTATACAAAACAATAATAAGCACATCGGTAACGTATGTGTACTCCACTGGGTTCCACTGCAATTTCAGCTAACGCTTTACTGCCACAGATCCACATTATCCAAACAAAAGCTCAAATATCACACGGATGGTCTGTGAACCACAGAGTGCAAACAAAAAAAGTAACAAAAACAAGGTAGTGTTCTATGGAGATACTACTAACACAGAGAGGAGAGTGCTGGACTAATTTCAAATTATTCTCATGCCAAGACAACACCTGTAGTGAAGCAGGGCAGTTCAGGTGCTGTTAAATTTCCAACTTGCACCAAACGAATATACTTTCCAGACTATAGGGTGAGGTAAATTCAGTCAAAAACACAACTATGAATATATGGCTCAATGATGGTGTTATTAGCAATAGAAAACTAAATGTTTCGGCCTATAGCGGCCATCGTCAGGTATTGACAAGTTGTCAAAACCTGATGATGGCCGCTATAGGCCGAAACATGTAGTTTTCTATTGCTAATAATCACCATCATTTAGCCATATATTCATAGTTGTGTTTTTGACTGAATTTACCTCACCTTATAGTTTAAACACAACGGGAATGGCACACCTCGAAATGCTTTCCAGAAATGCCAAAATATGTAAGACATAATTCAGACACAATATTCTGAATTCTTATTGATAGTCATAAGGTCTTAGAATAGTTTCAACAATCGAATACTCAGTGGGGCCCACCCAAGTGTCTTACAAATCAGCCGTAAATGCAGCTACAGACCAAGCAGCTTAAATTCATTCGCTCGGAATACCTATATGTAACAACTGGTATGTGTATAGTGCACTTGCCTTGCTCTTTATTAGAACACTTTATTTATATTCCGGAAATAAAATTAAAAAATCAATAAAGGGCCATATTAACAACATGTAACATAGGCTTCCTTCAGAAGCTGATTGTAATTCCCCTTGTCATGACATCTCCCACATTTTATGGAACCCGCCAATTAATTGCTGCGCACGCAAGAGCAAGCCATATTACCCCATCCTGAGCCAGACGGATTCAGCATACGTTCAGAACACCCAGTTCAAAATATTACCCTTCCAACCACGCTGAATTTCCAAGTGGTCCCCTCCTTTTACGTTCTCCAACCAAAGTTACGTGTTTTTATACGAATTTATCCCGTTGTGTTTACTATAATTGAAACACAAACACAGTATACCGTCAGACACAACACTTTAATGCTATATACAGCAACGTGCTACGTGGTTCGGTTCATCAGACCTATCATTTATTACAGAAGTTTAAAATCATAACGTGCATTTGCAACATGCAAATTCTTCGTTAGTGAGATGTCACTAATACATTTTAAGCACTGTTTACTAAACATATACTTGCATTGCATTTTGGTACTTTCTGCTTTAAATTTGTGTATTTGCTGACGATTTGAGCTTCAATGGCTATAGCAATTCTGTTCGAATTCGACATTTTTGGAAGATGTCACTAACGAAGAATTTGCATGTAGCAAATGTACTGACTCTTTTTTAACTTTTGTAATAAACGTGCCCGATGATGGTTCTGATGAACCGAACGATGTAGCACATTGCTGTATGGCATTAAAGTGTTGTGTTCGAGGGTGCAGTTTGTTTGTATTGTAGTGGCTCATGGTCCACTGCATGCTACGTATCCACCCCATCACACTCTCAATGACCTCACGAACATCTGCCGAGTGTGCAAACAAATCATTAGTCTCGACATTACGCAATTTTCTCCTCCCTGTAATCACGTCCACCTCCTTAGGTTCAAGTGTTCTCCTTAGCACCCTGTTTTCAAACAAACCCTCGATCTATGTTCTTTCCTTGGACGACAGACCACGTTTCACGCCCATACAAATGAAATAACGAAATTATTACCAGCATCTGAAGTTTGCGGCAAGATACATTTTGCTTTCCTTGATATATAAAGAGCTTAGGGATACAGCGATATTAGCTACTAATTAGGGCCAAAGTCTGCAAGAAGAGGCCCGCCGAGATTCGAACCCGGGGCCAGTACATGTGGAATCTGTTACGCACACAGTTGCATCAGGACAGATCTATACTCCGGGCATTACGGTTTCTCCTTGTCAGTATTATTCCACCAATGTTCTATGCTCATATTACGTTCACCTACAACCGACGGTATACAGTATTAGCGAAAGACAGCGTCGTTAAATAAAACACACACACACACACACACACACATATATATATATATATACTGTGTATATATATTTCTTCTTTCGTTCTTTGTGTAATTTTTTAGCAGCAGACGCAACAAAAGCGCTACAACTGCTCGAGGAAATTCCAACCCATCCGATTCTAACCAAACTACAAAGCAAAACGGTGCAGAAACGAGAGACGGAAGCAGTGTTCTACAACGTTTTGTATTCATCTGCGGTTTGTGCTCTGACAGTAATGACGAAAGGGCCAATTACAGCCCAAAGACATACAAGCGAAAGGAAAAGGCCGAGAGGAATCGACAATCTAGTCGTTTTGAGCGGTAGTGAATGATAAAGGAAAATCCGGCGCATGTCCCTCGAACCTGTCAGCCTCACTGTAACTGTTTCGTACGTCATGCTTTCGCGTAATTCCGTTTACAAAGACTGGATACGGTGCATACAGATCCGGCGGTCGGCTTTCGATGGCCGGCAGTGGAACTGAACATTTGTCTTCGCAAAGGTGCGTTCACATCGGGCAAAACAACCCAGCATCCCGCACCCTGATCAATGGAGACAGGCGGTTCCTTCCCCAGTGACAAATTGGGCAGCGTATGAAGCAAGCAACACTTTGCTATCACCTTGTACCGTGGTTAAGAACACCTGCAATTTTACCCTCAATCCTGCTCCCGCTTACACAACCTGCTACTAGTATATCCCTCTGACATCTTCGTCACGAAGACGAGTCCCATTCCACAGTATGACTTTCCAAACCGGAGGTATGGAAGGATTACATCCCCGTCGTTTTGCATAAAAACCTTCAGACAAACCTTACGGCCTTCCTACCTCAGTCGCGTGGTTGAAGCTGCTACGTAAATACAAATACTGACACCTTCCCCGCTCCGACCGCGCAATCACACTGACCTAAAGCGCAATCTCCGGTCTTATGACATCAGCCCAGGCTCGCTAACGTCACCTGCGTATGAAGCTGGAGAGTTTGTGAAACTACTCCTGCTATAACTCTGGGTAAATGACCAACTTGATGCATAATTACGCTATATAAAACATTTATTATTATAATCCTCTACATGTTTCGAGCAACACTGTGCTCATCATCAGGAGGTCGAATTGTATTAATACAGCATCTGGTATAATATTCTCTGTAAGTGACCGTCCGGTATGCAGGTTAAGAAGGAACTTCTCAACCTGCACACCGGAACATGTAGAGGATTATTATAATAAACGTTTTATATAACGTAATTGTGCATCAAGTTGGTCATTTACCCAGAGTTATGCCAGGATGCACGGTCAGCAAAACATAAAATACTCCTGCTATAATTATCCGATCCTACTATAAATTACTTCTAGACTCCTCACGGATAGTAAAAGAATACTAGTATGGAAACCATTGTGGCGCCGATGGACACAAACACCGCGAATAAGACGGTTGGATGATGAGCGTAACGATACGGTGATGAACACGAATAACTGGAAAAAACTTTGAATGACCTAGTTAAGAAAGCCAAACCCACAAAGATTTGTAAAGCTATTGGAAGGAGAAGAAGACCATAAATTATTTCAAATGCGAAATTTACGAGATATAAAAGTGGTTTCTGTTCTATTCACCACCATCAGCCGTAAGCATGGGACATCACAGCTGCGAACACTGGCTACAGGTTCTCTTAATTTCTGATAAAAGAAATGCCATGCATGTTGTTTATCTCTTCACAACAAAATCACTTTCCTTGTTAAAATATAATTCTGCCCACACTTAGAGTAAGCTACAAAGCTCCCATCCGTGCCGTGCACCGATGTACTGTACCCCTTGTGTACGCTCGTCGAGGAGTTCTGCATCTCCGGGCTACAGCGGAAGACTACTACCATAAATTGCACATATTGTCCACATGCGTTCTTTCTGTTTATATATACATAAATCATTCGCCCCCCAGTTCATTTATTGCAGACAATCTATTCACACATTACGGACGGACCCGTCATGAATTGCTTTCTTTGAATTTCAACAAATATTCACCCAAAAAAACAAGTTTATTTGATTAACCATACCGCGAGCGAATCAATAATACCAGGATTGACTCTTGTATACGGGGGTTTATAGTGGGCTGAGACAAACGAAATTATATTTGGCTGGGATTTCTGTGTCACTATGCCAGACTGAGTCCATGTCTGTTCAGTAGCTATGGACACGGAACGCATGGTTGGGCTTGACTCTGCATTATGCGTTCAAAACGGGAAGGAAAACTGGAGATATTACAAGAACCTTTAAAAAGGCATATCAATAACTTACTGATCTCAAAAAGAAAAGGGAGGAACATGTGAGGGGGGAGCGTTCTCTACCCTTACAATGCCCTTCTGCCATCCGTCTATACTTACAGCCTTTGGTGCATAATTAATGACATAAATACGGAAGTTCAGCTGGAACTTCAAATAAATAACACCAATTGTCCTGTTTAAATGCAACGCCCAAATATTCTTTCTCCACTTACCAACAAACTTTCTGTACGGACAGTTTTAATACTGACAGTAATTACTGCTCTCAAGTTTCCCCATCTGCTCCATCAAATATGTTACGTAATTCCATGCCACATTAATTTCATGACGTTTTAAACATTTAGATGAAAAGAAACTGACTTTTGGTACGTCTTAAACATTTCGCTGAAAACTATGGACTGAAGAGTTGCTGCATAAAGGAAGAAGCTCTTAACCTATGGGTGTCCAACCTCTTATTGCGGGGGGGCCACACCCGTTACTGTTATATATGAGGTTTTTCTGTGCTTTTTCCTCAGTTGTAAGTCAAATGCCAGGGTATAACTCGCAAAGACGGGGCACGGCCCGCACTCTTCCCAATTAGTTAACTGTGTTGTTCTATGTATTGTTTGTGTCGATTGTGTTGTTCTAAGTATTGTTTGTGTGTAAATGTGTACTGTATTACTGCCACCTGGTGTCAACCCAATTGCAGTAAACAAATATATCATATATATATAAGAATGAGGAGCGTTCCCGTAACCATTGTTGGCGCGGAAAAGCAATGAGTATTATATATGCTGTGTGTGTGTGTGCGCGCGCGCGTGCGTGAGTGTATGTATGTATATATACATCGTTGGTTATCCAGAACGCAATGCGCGTACGATATATTATACTGTCATCTGTGGCCTCTGGCTCCAACATATTTTTCCACGCTATCTCATAAACGGCACAATTTTCGGAAAAGAGTTACTGAACATAAACTGTATGTTCTGACGTTCTCTACAACTTTTTTCTGAGACATTTCTCATTCTAAGAAGAATTCCGCGAGATGTTATCATAAATGTGTATTGGTCTTCATGTGAGGTACCCAATATTCTTGTCAGGTTGTAATGGCACGTGAACTTTCTCGACAGATTTTATAAAAAATACTTAAATATCGAATTTCATAAAAATCCGTCGGTGGGAGCAGAGTTGCTCCATGCGGACAGGCGCCATTCGCAATTCTGTAAATGCGCATAAAACATGTTGTTACCAAAAGTGACGTGTGTACCACAGACACAACACTGCAGAAAGGCATTCAGTAGCAATAAAAAAAAAAAAAGCACATATCAATGACACCGAGCGTCTGACGATTCACAAGAACTTAAGCCTTAAAACCGCTCACTTTTAAGCAGGAGATTTGTTAAATAAATGTCAAAGGTCGTTACGATTATTCACTGGTTACCTACCTAACAAATTACCACGCAATTTTCTACCTTCTTAACAAATACCACGAGTTACATGCCTTTCATCAAACATCTTTTCCCATACAAACGTCAAATTCTAAGGTCAAAGGTGCCCACACTTAAAAAATTCCAGCAAGTGGCATAATGATATTATTCGCCACGTGATTTTAAACATACTGAACAAATTTAAAAGAATTATGACAGATGTTGGCTGAATTAATCTCGTTAAGAACAAGCAGGGCCGATCCCAGTGACCGCGCGGTCTAAAGCGTGGGTCTGCGGCCGACCGCTTGCTGGGGTTGCAGGTTCGAATCCCGCCGGGGCATGGATGTCTGTCTCTTGTGAGCGTTGTGTGTTGTCAGGTAGAGGTCCCTGCGCCGTGCTGATCACTCGTCAAGAGGAGTCCTACCGAGTGTGGTGTGTCTTGATTGTGGTCGTGAAGCATCAACAATGAGGCCCTGGCCCATTATGGGCTATCGGGACATGGGGAGGAAAAAAACCGGACCAGTGGCAGATTCTTGTCAATATTTTTTTTTCAGTGCCCCCCACATGTCCTTGTGGACTTCGTGGTCTTCCCTCCTGGGCATGGCAGAAGTCTAACCGACTTCTGAGGCTGGGACGCACATGAGGCGCGGTTACGTTGTCCCGATGATGTGAGTGGTGATATAGGAGGATGTAGTGCCAGGAGGGCCCTTAAACCTAAATTCTACTAACCTACCAAGACCATGGTCACCGCGGGAATCCTCCCCTTCAGGGAAAATTCCCACGGTAGAATCGGGAATCGAACCCGGGACCTCATGATTAGTAGGCACAGACTCTGACTACTAGACCACGAGGCTGGTCTTCTTGTCAATATGATATTATTCCTTCAACATCTAAATATGGCAGAGAAATGTATGGGCGAGAAACTATCAGCTTCTCAAGAAGACTCAGCTCCATGTATCTGAGTTCAGAATGTTAAGAAGCAAACTGGAAGGTATCAACCCAGTGGCATGATGCTTGTAATGAATCAGTTTGCACAATTTATGTTCGCAGCCTAATACAGGCAGGGTGGCCAAACATGTCCACCTCACTCAAACAGCCGCAACGAATGGAGAAACCAACAGAAAAGGAATAAATATATGTTTTCACACTTAATGATGTTTCAAATCACAGTAATGACTTCTTCAGCCCACAGTAATTCTAATAAAGCGATACTCGTTACTGACAGGAATATTTATAAGTGAAAGAACGAGAAAGCCACATACAAAACTGCCAAATGCCACACAGTTCCTTCGGATTCAAAAGTTTACAGCAGAATCAAGCGAATGAGGCCATCTATCCTCAGGATTTTTGTAGTAACCCTCAGTCCCAAGACAAAACGTCTGAGCCATTACCACAAAACAGGCCACGATGTTTTCCTTCCACATCCTTTCCAATTCACCGCCATTCTCAAACATCCTAACATGAAACATAATCTACATGTTTATCTTAGTAACTAACCAACCTGATGCACAAAATTTTTGTTTTACAACAAGTCTATTTCAAGCCTCTACATGTTTCGAGCACCATGTGCTCATCATCAGTAGGTCAAAATTGCATTACACAGCCTCTGGTATCATCACACCTATAGGTGTTATGATACCAGAGGCTGTGTAATGCAATTTTGACCTCCTGATGGTGAGCACATGGTGCTCGAAACATGTAGCCATGAAATAGACATTGTAAAACAAAAATTGTGTGCATCAAGTTGGTTAATTACTAAGATAAATATACTGAGGTGCACGGTCAGCAAAACGTCAAAAAATAATCTACACAGTCTGAGACGTCTTGTTACAAAATTTAAGGGTCAATCAAAACGGCCACACAAGCATCATCAGCATCATTCAACAAGTTTACTCGTCGTAAAATTATATACAGCAAAATGATATAGTCTCAGCCCTCGCTATCGGCCGCCTCGCTTCGCGATTTTTCTCTACAGCGACTCGCAGATAACAATACCCGAAATTCGTAGTCCGCCTCGAATCCCCGCTACTGCGACTCCGCGTCCGACAAAACTTCCTACCCAGGGCCAGACAGGAATTTTTATTCACCCGCAGGATAAACGTCGGTATTTACAGATCGTTTCAGTAAATGGATGTGAAGGGACTCATCAGTCCCAGAGTGGACTGTGGGGACCTTCTGCCCCTTAAGATATAAGGGTGGGGGAACAGGTATAGTTGCGTATAGCAGCATGCCGGCAACTTTGTTGGGGGATTTGGGGTGGGATGGGATTGGAACGTATTACTTTTCCCACTTAAAATAATGGGAAACACGGTCCGGCTATCCGGCCCATTTTCAGTATCGAATTACAATCGGATGACGAGGGTTAACTGTATTGCACAATAATATTGCGTCGGCTACGGAGAAATACATTGTAAAATATTAATTCAAAGCAATCATCATCATCATCATCATCATCATCATCATCCGTCACTAGTTAGGCCTTGATAGACCTGTTTCGACCTCGTCTAACAATCTGCTCAAAGGTCTTCCAAGTCGTCTTCGTCCATTTGGTCTATAATTCAGCATTATTTCTGGCATCCTGTTGTTCATTCTTGTTACATGTCGTAGCCAATGTGATCTGTTTTTTCTTAGTTTCCCATCAACTGCTTCTACTTTCAACTCGTCCAAATTTTCTTCATTCCTCTTGTGGTCAAAAAAGGTGTACCTTAAAGGCAATAATACTCAGCGATTATAATGGGGGTCGTTTTAGTCACCGAAGTAGGCAAAAGGGGAACGACGGGAATTACTCACGAATAACTGTTGCCGAAGTCCCTATTAAACCCCCTATGAATGCGTGGTAAATACACACATATATGCAACTTCTATTGCCTGTGACGCAACATTCCAAATCGGACCCAGGTGGTCTCGGTCTGAGGTTTGTACATCACACACACACACACACACACACACACACGGCAGGACTCCTCTGAACGACTGATCAGCTCGTCGCAGAGGCAGCTACCTGCACAACACACCACAAACACAACAGACGAACATCCAAGCCCTCAGCGGGATTCGAACCCGCGTTGCCAACAATCGTGCGGCCGCAAACCCAGGACTTAGACCGCACGGCCATCGGAGCCGGCACTTGCGTGCTGTACTTCATACCGATTTAATGACTTTAAGTACTAGTGAAATCAGGGCTTAAAGCGTGTCACCATTACGGCAGGCAATTCCTGCGTCCCCCGAATGCTAGCAAATAAATCTGTGCTTATTTTATTTCTTCATGAGCAACCACTTCAGAGGCGAAAAATCCGACATTCATACTTGAAGGGCAAATCTCCTCTGAATAATACTAACAATGACATCCCTATTAAAAAGACAGTGTGCCTTATATGTCCCCTACGTACGGTGTATTTTAGCACATCTTCAAAAAACGGTGTACGGAAAAGAAGTACTGGGAATTTTCTTCCGAAATCTGCATAAATAGATACATACTTCAAATGCTGCACAAAATATTCCCTTTCTTTTACCTTGCACTCTTCCTTTTTGTTCCTTCTCTCACATTTAGGCAATAATTTTACTTCATAAAATCAACAAACAATTTGCACTAATGTTACAGATTCCCCCCACCTGTGGCGCTGCGGCCCGACGCGGGCCATGGACTCCTCATTCTTGAGGTTTCTAGATCACACACAACAACGCACCACAGTCTGTAGGACTCCTCTGGACGAGTGATCAGCCCGTCGCACAGAGCTCTACCTGACAACACAGAACACTCAACAAGTGACAGACAGCCACGCCCCCGGCGAGATTCGAACGCAAAACCCCTGCAAGCAGATCCACGCCTTAGACCGCGCGGCCACTGAGATCGGTATTGTTATAGATACAACAGTATACTGCAGCGTACTTATACAACTGTTTATTCTAATAAGTGTCAGCATGCCCTTCCATTGCTTTGTTCGCAAATGAGTAGTGTTTAGTCCCACACAATGCTTCACAACTGTGTAATGAGTGGAAATGACACTGATCGGTAATGTCAGACCACTGGTTGATGAAACAGTTGCATTATAAGAGTCTGTATTCACTCATAAGGACTACATAATAAGGTCCAGGTTTGTGAAAGTGTGATGGCAGTTCATTTACTATGCAAGTGCTGAACGTGAGAGCAAAAAAGTTGATTAATGAAAGTCACAAAATAAAATATACAGAACAAATTTTGAAACATATACGTAATGAAGCAGCATTAAAGCTGTACAGAAACCACTTTCTAAAACTCTAGCTTTCACAGGTATGTAATAAAACAGCATCCTTTATAAATTCAAGAGTGAACCGTTAAACTGAATAAAGGTCGTGGTATTCAAAAGTGTCATGTTATAATGTACAAAAATTACAATAAGAACAACACAGCCAGCCAAAAACTGAGAGGAAATCGTATGAAAAGTAACGTTTTTGTACCACGTTCTCTGTTCTGAAGTTCTATGTATAGATATCAAATATTTACTAAAGATTTTAACACCCTTATTGCACAAAACTTTTTGAGCCACAGCTAAACATATAAAACATTAAACCCCCCTTATTTCATACTGCAAAAATAATGTACACGGTTGGTTCTCGGAGCTATATTCACAGAGCGCTCTATTCAAAATGTCTCTGGAGTTACAAAAATACTCGAGACCACGCACATTACGATTAATTTTAAACTTCTAATAGCTTCCCGATTTGCTGCAAGAAACAGACATTGTATGATGCTGCTGTCTGCTTGCTAGTGGGTACCCTCTAGCAAACATACAGCAGTATCTGTTTGACAAATGCCTGTTGCTGTATGCACAGTCTTGAACTCCTGATGATGGACTGAAAGACCGTCCGAAACATGTAGAGTGTCATTCCAAAATAAAATAAATTTGATACACTGGTGCAACTAGTTGGTTTCACTATAGAAATAATATAAATATACATTACAATGGATAATGCTTAAAATGTTGGGAGTTACTCCAGTCTGTGCGAAGTGATGCTTGATGCAGTAATGTGGTGAGTTTTACCCAGCATGTAGGTGATGTGTAGACATGTTGGTGAGAAAAGTGTGATTAAAATGCATCAAACACATTGAGTGCATTTTGTTGTTTATCTGTATATTATGGATATCATTAACACAGGGAAGATGGAACATATTAAAATACAAATGAGAACTGTAGCCTGCACTTATGAAAAGTCCATTTGGCAGAAAGCATTATACATGGCAAGGCAACATTGTGCTGCCCAATTTACGTAAAAGAAAACTCACACAAAGAGGACATTGCCCATCTTGAGAGCAGCATGTAATTCCTGGGCTGGACACTAAATTCCCTGCATTTTATGCAACACAAACAACCCATCACTGACCCCTAATCTGAGCCATATCAATCCACCAACACCCTCACCTTATTTTTTAAAGCCTACTTCAATATTATCCTCCCATCTATGCCAACACTTTATAAGGGGATCAAGTTATACACATTTCTTCACTGAACATGATTCTTTTGTGGTATCTCTTACAGCATTTTAACTGAAATATTTCCACACAAAATCTGAAGCAAATATAATTAGTCCACCATTTGGGGATTTAAACACTTATTCGATGCTATTCACCGCAATAAGCAACCAAATTCTGTACATCACAATGCTTCGAAACCACCAGCACTAAACCAGTATTTTGGCTTGCACCTACCATATGCGATCTATAGCAAGTGGATACACTTAACAATTCAATGGTTCACCAAACCACAATTTCTTATGTAAGACACATTTCTGATATTAATTTATGTTTCAACTCCCAATGCCAAAGGTAGGACAGGTCATAAGAAAACATCACATTACTGATAATCAATTATTTTTGTCTAAGAAATGCATGAATTGAGACTCAAGAAGCCACCTGAGTTTTGGGCTCAAAGCACCAGCACACTGGCCTAGAACTGACAAAATGTGCAACAATATGCAACAGCAGACATCCTTTTTAAATTCACCAGGTGGCACTCTAGTAATAAGAATAGCTCATAAGATCTGTTGCCTGTAAGTGACTTCTTATGAAAGTAACTCTGGCACAATGCAGCAAAGCGTTATAACAGTCTCCATGCGCATACTTGTACATGTTGGTTAATTCATCAAAACAACTAATTTTGTTATGTATGTATTCTGGTTTTCACAATGGGAGTATTCATAATGTGGCCTTGCAGGCCGTAACATTATGCACTCTTGTAGATAAATACCATGTTTCAGAGTAAAATGTTTCTTCCATCTTCAGCAATGGATTATGTAATGAAAGGCAATGGTCTGCTCGCTCTCCAGAGTTCGTAGTGGCCCAAACCAGTACATTTCCTGCATCCCACTCAGGTGGATATGAATGACTACCTTCCTTGGCATTTGCCTACATACACCAGTCACATCCCCATGCTAATCACTTCAATGTCACAACCCATTGCTTCAAACTTGACGATGGAGGTACCATGTTCCTCTCAAAACAATGGCATCCAGCTACTGCGTCAAAACCCTGTAGACCACAGCCTTGATTTCATTAGAGTGCAGCAAATTTGCACTGTACTTCAGCAAATACATGACATCAGAAACGAACACTACAGCAAGCAAACTCTCTGCAAGATCAACATACCTGCCAATAACAAAACAGAACTGCAAATATCGTATTGTAATACATATGGAATGATCTGTTATTAAACCAACTTAATTACATGCATGTATCATGAACACACAGCAACACAATTATTTTTATGGTTGTGGAGCTACTGGACATAACTACCCATTTGTATATGAAATATTTGTGTATAAAATGGAAAACGGAAGGTAAAGGCTACTATTTAATTATGATGGGTGGAATGTGTAATTAACTGTATGCTATATATACACAGTATATGCATATATGTACACATTACAGATGGCACACTGCTACCATAACTGATTAATCACAATCTGTTACATTTATCTTCCATTGCCTGTTTGTCAACAAGGTGAACACAAACCAAAATGTTCTGTCTTGAAGGGCAGCTGCACATACACAGCAACTCATGCAAGACAAAAGTATGTGGGCCAGTATTTATTACTTTGTAAAAACACAGTGGAAGGTGAACACCAGAGAATAAATGGGGTGGTAAATAAGAACATACTTCAGAGGCTCCTACAGGCTGCTTAATAAGGGAGAGGCTGCAAATCACAGAAGCTTTCTGCTTAGTCACTCATCTTCACACTTGGTATTCTTTTATTCGAAAAAGAGATAGCGTAAATCACGCTATGTACGAAAGTCATTTACTGAAAAGTGCTGTGTGGGGGCTATTGTTAACTGACAGTAGGAGAAAGTCGAACATGATAACGAGGTGGCGACTCGAAACATAGAAAGGGGGAACCAGAAGGCAGAAATAGTGGATACAAGGAAATTGCCTTAAGAGTGTGGAGAACTGTGAGGGATGAGGGAGAGTAACAGGGAGGAGGAGGACAGTGCCAAAGGACTGTAGACGAGGAGGAATAGTTTCGTGTAGCCAATGATGAGTCCATTCTGCCAGTATGGACTTCAAGCTCAACCTCTGAGGTATCACTCACCGCCCTCGGTCTCGTGCCATACTATGCCCTCCAGAGTGACGCTGGTCCCGGGTTCACAGGGCCCCAGACAGTCTGGCTCCGTGATGGTTCCAACACTCGTCCCCACGCACACATCTAGCATGTCCTGCAATAATAATTACACACCAGCATGAAGTACGTCCTTCGTACACCAGTTAGGTGCAGTTTTCACGAACACTGTCAAAAGTTACTTTACCATGTCGTTTTACAAATCATGGCACTGATGGTCTTCACACAAATTCAAACACTCAAATTTCGTACTAATTACGGTCCGCGCTTTATCAACAAGGCAAGGGCAATGCAACCCTTGTACAGGCCTGGACAGGACCTTTGGGCTCCCGGAGGATAATGCTCCCAAAATTTCTAGACAATCGGTACATGCAGGTGACAAAGTTGTCAGCCCTGCGCACCGGTCGCCTATGTCCCCAGGAAATATTCCCGTTATTTATGTTAGAGGCTGAGTCGACCCCAGGGCCATAATCCGGCCGGAAGGATTAAGTCAATGAAAAATTCCAATGAAACCATCGGGAATCAAACCCGCAACCTTCCGCCACCGCGTACCATTTTATCAACAATTGTTTCCTTTAATTTGTGGACGAAATTCCAACCTCTCTGGACCACGACACATAGCCTCGCGTGGCATGTTATTCAAGACGAAGAATCAAAACACAACAGGGCAGTCGGCCACAGGAATAAATTCTGTGTTCTGGCCGGGTCGTCGTACAGCAGCTGCCATGTGACAACAAAGAACATTCAACAAGCATCAAAGAACACACACACTCCAGATAGCACACTGAGGATTCCCATTGACAGAAATTACGTCGTAATAGGGATCTACTTATACGTCACGGCCAGCGCCGGATTCGTGACCAATGAAATGCGAAGCGTAAACATCATTCGTCTCTCTGCCGACGGCCACAGGGTAACATTCAAAACACACTTTATGCAGGGCCGAAACTGGGGGACGTCGCGAGCAGGCGACGTCTATTTAGTTCTAGAGCTCGTTTTCGAAACTCACCTGCAGTCTGCAGCCAGTGGTGCAGATAACTGTTCGGGGCTCCTGAAAATCCGTAATTGGGGTCCCTCCCACCATAACTACCGGCGAAGGTACTCTCAGGTCTAACAAAATACCACCTTCTGGCAAAAGCACGGAATTCACTCTGTAAGAACCCACGACAAATAGTTGGTACTCGGTACGATGGAGAGATGGGGAGGGTTCACGCAGGCACTATCAACGCTACTGCCTGCACTTGTTCAAACAACGTGACACATATCAAGTGTGCAACCATTTTTTATTTTGCGTGCCGCTCAAACACGAATAATTTGGTGACGTGCCACCTAGACTTAGCCATAAAAGTCATGTACTCAAGATGCAATACTATCTTAATATAATTCATACCCCGTTGTGCCTTCAGAAAAATGTTCCAAACAATATTAAAGTCAATCGAACAAAACTGTGTTTTTTTTTTAATTTAAAAGCTACATGTTTCGGTCTAGATATCGACCAACATCAGGCTAAAAAATATACAATCATTACATGGCGGGTAAAAAAATTCAATATACAAAACATAATCAAGTTTTACGTAGCATCCCACAGTTTTACAATAATTTGGGATCCCAAATAAAACGATGATATTTTGCATACTGAATTTGTACCCGCTTTTTAATGACTGCAGACGTTTTAATCTGCTGGTGGTCGAGATCTAGAACGAAAAATGTAGCTCTTAACTTAAAAAACACAGATGTGTGACACTGTTTATTTAATGCTGTTATGAACACCACTATTATGTTTTATTAATGTATCCATGGACCACGCAGCTAGTCGAGGGCCACAGAATGCATGCCACTGGTCTGTACCATGTAACTTGCCGCCAGTGGTGGAGTAATTTGTTTGACCACCTCAGCTGACATCAGTTACTGGGAGTTCTGCGTATCTTCTCAGAACTGCTTAAATAAACGGACCTCTTGCCGCACTCAGTAGGGGGAGTAAGAATGATAACTGTGACTACAAAACAAACGCCTTTGACCCTTCCTGCTATCCTTCGCTATGACTTCAATACAGCCACCATCAATGTCGGAGAACAGTGGGTAAGAAATGCTGGCAACCTGAAGGCAATATTGACAGAAAACTAAATAACTCAACGTTTTGTCGGCTGGTAAGTCCGTCATTGTACCTCTTATCACAAACAGTGGCCAGACGCAGAAGTTCAGTGTGAAATGTGCTGTGGTGACTACATAATGCCTCCAGCGATAATTATTTGACGTACAGTGTTACCGCTGTGATAACGAGGATTTTAGAACACGTTGGGAGTCAAGTAGCACATGAAATTAACGTGAATGTGATGATACACGTGGAAGAGGACAAAAATGCACTTATCCCGTAAAAGAAGCCGGTAATTTTGTGTCCTAAAGAAATAATACCGGCCCCTGGAAGGTTCTGGTAAAAGAACACATTATCTGTACATAGGGAACCGAAAAGCAGAAAACCTGAATTCGCTGAACCGCCATTCAGGGATGTAGACATCTCGGACTCGTGGTAAACACGGTGCCACGGCAGTATTCCGTTTGTAAGTGGTGGGCAGTGTGCGGGCGTACTGAGAATTTGCATACACAGACAGCAAAGTCGTTTTCTGCATTCTTTAAACATTCGGTGTTGTGACGGCGCCAGTGCAAACATCCGAATGTGAACGATGCCTCAGTAGAACGAATGTACGTACGTCACCTCAACATGGCTTCACTTCTAATTGACTATCTGTTGACTTTACTGTTTATCAATACTGTACGGACTCCTCATCCTAAATTCAACTCAAGAATTTGTGAATACGTGGCTTCAGAGTAGTATAAGGTGTGCTGAAAACCGCTTGTAGGAAGGGCGACGAAGTTTGTAACCTCAAATAACATAGGAAATCGAAAATATTTTGATCGCTTAAAAAAATTTAGCTCCGCACTACGCTGAAAAAACAAAACACCTGTTTTACTGTGCTCAGTATATTTTAAGCCGACGCATCAATGCGGTTTAATTGCAAGACGTTGTCAAGAACAGAAGGGTGAACTGCATTATATTAGTAGTAGTAGTAGTAGTAGTAGTAGTAGTAGTAGTAGTAGTAGTAGTAGTAGTAGTAGTAGTAGTAGTAGTAGTCGTAGTAGTAACAGCAGTAGCAGTAGTAGTATTGGTGGTGGTGGTGGTGGTGGTGGTGGTGGTGGTAGTCGTAGTAGCAGTAGTAGCAGTAATAGCAACAGTAGTAGTAGTAGTAGTAGTAGTAGTAGTAGTAGTAGTAGTAGTAGTAGTAGTAGTGATGGTGGTGGTAATCACTTTATGCGCGTAATTTACAATTACATAACCGAAACAAACAATGTTTCTAGGCTATATAATGTTGCAGCCATTCTGTGGTTACAATTTATGGCGCATGTGATTATATTTTGTGCACTTTTACATCAGTACTTTCCGCAGTCTTCGTGCAGTGTCAAGTATGGCTGTTGTCTGTATTCCTTTGCGTCCTGCTTCCCAGGAAAGTTGGTCGGATAGTTTCTGAATGATTCTGATTGTCGCCGTCATGCAACCAATCAGAATATGAACGCACAGCGCATATATTTTGCAGCTTTTCGCGCAGTTACTTCTTCTAAACTTTCAATTTTTAAAAGCTGAGTTTTGATGAACTCACATAAGCGAGTATAACTCATGGCTTTACGCTAAACGATCACAAATAGAAGCATGTTAAACGTTTAGTCCCATAAAAAATGCACACACACACACACACACACAAAAGGGCTGAAGTCACGCGAACTACGTACAGCTCCAACCACATGTTAATATGAAGCCGTGCACTGTGTCGAATGGGATTACACAGACATTAGCCTTGCCTCTACCATAACCATTAACAGGAAGAGCATGGGACATACATACTGCGTGTTTGACCTTCATTACGGTCCGAGTCGTAGCTGCGAACGCGACAATAAGTCGCTCTCCACCAGTTACCGATTTTAGCTGAAAGGCAGCAAAACAGATAATGAACGACTGTTTCATTACGAGGAAATCTGGACTCAAACCTCGGCAGCAGCACTTTCCTCTTTCTGTTATTCACTTCGTCATACCATAATCACTTCACGTGAAGGTAAAAACAGCTATGTATCACTCATTCTTGATAGCGCCACGAGATGGAGGTGGTCAACGTCACGCACACGGCCGATTCACCACCCGTGAAAGAACACTGATATTCTCCGAATTAGAGGCTGGGTGACCAACATAGCCGGTGTGGACGCAGTTGTAACAGAGAGCTCTCCGGCCTGTCAGGAACCAAACCCTTCACCGTCCAGCCCCTAGTCTTAGTCGCTACAACGACTACGCTATAATATAAAAAAAGGAAGCTTTCTGCAAAGTCAGATAAATATTTCAGTGAGAAACTACACTTTTTTGGTCACGAACTGTACGGCCTACAAGTCTGTTCTGAGGCACCTACGTGAAGTAGCACTTCCAAATGGACGGATATTCGTTGAATTCCAGACGATATGACGAATTTGTGCAAGAGTCTACAACTTATTTACTTACTTACTTACTCCATGGAGCAGAGTCCTTCTTGAGAAGCTAACTGGTTCTGCAGCTAGTCAAGAAATTCCCCGCACCTTATGGAACCCGAACATTCATCACCGTATTCATAAGTGCCCGCCACCTGTCCCTATCCTGAGCCATCTCCATCCAATCTCCACCCCCTCCCATTTCCCGAAGATCCACCTTAATATCATCCTCCCATCTACGTCTCGGTCTCCCCAATGTTCTCTCTCCCTCAGGTTTCCCTACTAGAACCCCGTGCACACCTCTCCCCTCCCCCATACGCGCCACATGCCCCGCCCATCTCATTCTTCTCGATTTTACCACCCGCACAATATTGGGTAAGGAGTAAAGATCCCTAAGCTCCTCATTATGTAAT